>NPIE01008507.1_pt1 | contig 19979 bp, 10 predicted proteins | sample 8637661 | NCBI WGS metagenome assembly NPIE01 (sample SAMN07420842, study PRJNA396082) | bioreactor metagenome | isolation source: sample BA12 brine-fed electro-methanogenic bioreactor BA | place: Japan: Kochi | collected 2016-12-09
GGCAGAATTGTCGCTACCCGTGACTTGAGCACGGAATCCCCCAGCCCATTTCCGCTGCAACAATGCTTGGCGGGGCTTCAGGCCTCTCCACCGCACTGGCCGAATTCGACCGAAGCACTGTCGGAGATCCGGCTGGCATTGCGTTATCGCCGCAAACCGGGGCTGGGGCGCGCATTGGGCGAGCACTCCACACTGTATCTGGACTTGATCGATTACCCCGGCGAATGGCTGCTCGATCTGCCTATGCTGACACTCAGTTTCGAGCAGTGGTGCAAACAGCAGCAGGCCCTGTTTGCCTCTCTCCCACGCACAGAAGTAGCTGCTGACTGGATCGCTCAGCAGAGCGGGATCGACTGGCTGGCTCCCGCTCCGGAGGGCCTGCGGCAACGACTGACTGAACGTTACCGATCCCTGTTGCAGCAACTGCGTGAGCCCCCATACAACCTGAGCCTGCTGCAGCCCGGGCGTCTTCTCATGCCGGCTGAACTGGCAGGCAGTCCATTGCTTGACCTGTTTCCGATTATCCAGAACTGGCCCGAAGCACCCGAAAACGCGGATACAAACAGCCTGTTTACGCAACTGCAACAGGCCTACAACGATTACTGTGAACAGGTCGTCCGTCCTTTCTACCGGAACCACTTTCGACACTTTGATCGTCAGATCGTACTGGTGGACTGCCTGAAAACACTCAACAGCGGCGAATCCTGTTTCAATGACATGCAGCTGGCCCTAACCACCCTGCTGCACAGTTTTCAGTATGGCCGCAACAGCCTGTTTCGACGCCTGTTTCGCCCGCGCATCAACCGCGTCCTGTTCGCCGCCACCAAAGCCGACCATGTGACGGCCAATCAGCATCACAACCTGGACCAGTTCCTGCGCCTGATGATCGAAGCCGCTCAACGCGAGATCCGGTTTGAACAGGTCGAAACCCGCTGCCTTGCCCTCTCGTCCCTGCGTGCGACTGAAGCCGCACAGGCACGACTGGATGGCCAGCACCTCTCCTGTCTGCGGGGTCATCGCAAGGACACGGGCGAAGAGATTGCCCTTTTCCCCGGCGAAGTGCCCGTTGAGCTGCCTCGCGCCGAAGACTGGAACAGTGACCGTTTCCGCTTTGTCGACTTTGCCCCTCGCCCCCTGCCGTCAGGCTCGCTCAAACCCGAGCACCACATTCGGATGGATCAGGCGATCGAATACCTGTTGGGAGACCTGTTCTGATGCGTGACACACCTAAATGGCAACGCCCTATCGAGCTACCGCCCGAGGCGATGGTAGCCGATCCAACCGAACATCCTCCGCACCAGCCAGCCCGAGATATCCCGCTGGACAAGGCCCAGACTGTTGAAGATGACACCTCTTTGGAGCTACCTCCCTCGCCACCTCAGAGCAATGTACGCAGTAAAGGTTGGTCAGTGCCCCTGTTGGGAACGTTGGTCGTTTTGGCAATCGGTGCCGAGTTGTACCGACTGATCAGCTGGAGCATATCCATTCACCCTCTGCTGGGCGGTGCCTTCAGCTTGCTGACGCTGCTACTGATACTTGTGGTCGGTATCGAAATCAGGCGAGGCCTCAGAGGCAGCCGCCAATTGCGACAAGTACAAGGTCTGCAGCAGCAGGCTGAAGCCCTGCTGCAACAGGCCAGTCATGGCGACAGCACAGCACTGCTGCATCAACTGGAGCAGCGCTACCACCACACGGTACTGAAGAACGAGTTACAAGGTGCCATTGCACAGCTCGACAGCAGCTACAACGACCGAGAGATTATTCAATACCTGAGCCGACACGCCCTGAATCAGGCCGACCGCGCCGCCCAGCGCTGTGTACAACGCTACAGTGTGGAATCGGGTGTCATGGTCGCCCTGAGCCCCTGGGCCAGTTTCGACATGCTGCTGGTCGCCTGGCGCAACCTGCGCATGATTCGTGAAATCGCCACCCTCTATGGCATCGCGCCGGGGCTGCTGACCCAAGGCAAATTATTGAAGCAGGTTCTGCAAAACCTGGCATTTGCCGGCGCCAGTGAAGTGGCAATGGATGCGGGCTCTGCGCTGCTGGGCAGCTCTTTGACATCAAGCCTGTCAGCAAGGGCCGGTCAGGGCATCGGTGCAGGCCTTTTCACGGCCCGAACGGGGCTGACGGCCATCAAACTGTGCCGCCCCCTGCCCGAGCAGGATCAACCCAAAGGGCTGTTGCAACAAATATCCAAGGGAATTGTGCATAAACTGAGTGGTCGAAAGAACTGAATGCAAGCTTAATTTCATCAATATGTCCGTACCATCTCTTGTGTAAACACGCTAAAGTATGGCGTAAAACGCTTGAGCACACGGATAAGTCAATGGCATTAATCACATTTTCTTCAAACGATTACGCCGAACATGAGCGCCTTGAAGTCTCAAAAGATGTCTATGCCGCAATGGCCAACATCGAAGTTGATGTTGCAAAAGACCATATACCTTCAATTGAAACACGTATCCGGTTACTGCCGGGTGTGACCATCGCGCTGGTAAAAACATCTTCCCTGATTGTGCACCGGCGCAAGCAAGAGCTACAGGATGGAAACGACGACTTTTCTCTGTTGATCAACCCGGCGAACCATTCTCACTGGATATCCGACCTGCCCCGTGTGGGCGAGTTAAAGGGTGGCCCCGGTACAGGTTGCTTTGCATTCAATGACCGACCGGGGAAAATCATTTTCCCTTCCACAACGACACATATGCTCAACCTCAGCTTTTCCCGATCATTGCTGGGCCAGCTGGTATTCGACCTGGAAAGCGCCAAAAACCCTTCCCATCTTATCCAAGAACCCTTAATGCACTTGGTCAGACGCGCACTCGAACTCACGCGAAGCGATGTTACCCTGGCGGACAATCCCGTTATTGAAACCAATCACCTGCTTGATCTCGCCACCCTCGCAACCGGTGCACGGGGTGATTGCGCCATACAAGCGAGCCAAAGAGGCCTTGCTCTTGCACGCCTGAGAGCGATCAAAGCCGATATACGGGCGCACGCATGGCGTGGTGACCTCAACCTTGGCTGGATAGCCAGGCGCCATGGCATATCGCCCAGTTATGTGCGTGCCATGTTTGAACGCAACGGACAAAGTTTTTCGGACTATCTGCTTGAACAACGGCTGCAACGCGTATTTGCCCGATTGAACAACCCCGCCTACTACAGCTGTAGCATCGCCAACATTGCCTACGATGCAGGCTTCAACAACCTGTCCTGGTTTTACCGCGCATTCAAACGATTTTATGAACACAATCCGTCTGATATCAGAGCCAGTGAGATCTGATACAGCAGCCAAGACCCCGTAAATGCTGCCGTTGTGGCCGCCATATTCGAGTGTTGTAACGCTCAGTGGACGCTGATTGCCCCCACTTTTTGTTAGTTTTCGCCCAGAACAAAGCGGAGACAACAACATGCCAGCACCCGAGTACAGAACCCTGACGACCCAAAGCCGACTTTTCAGCCACAAAGCTCTCTCACTGGCGCGTTGGCTGACCCTGCTGGGCACCTGCACCGCTCCACTGCTGGCACAGGCGCAGAACTGCCCCACAGGCGTTAACATGGATGATCAATACATTCTGGGCGAGGTCGATGGCACAGCCAGTGCCATGCACTGGCCCACCGGACTGGTGTGGAAGCGCTGCAGCGAAGGTCAGACGTTCGAGAGCGGACAATGCACCGGCACCCCGCAGGCGAAAAACTGGAACACCTGGGCCGAAACGGACCGTCTGCTGCCCACATCCTTCAACAGTCAAACCTACTGGGGCATTGAGGCCGGTTTCAGCCAGAACCTGCTGGAGAGCGGCGGCTGGCGTATGGCGTACAAAAACGAGTTGCTGAAGATTACCGAGAACTGTGGTAACACTCCCAAGATCAATCGTAGCGTATTTCCCGATACGCCCCCTTCGATTGTCTGGTCCGGGTCTCCCACTACCTCTCTAATGGGGGCCAGTGCGATAAGCGTAAACTTCAACTCTGGCGGCGCCAGCGTTAGAGCTCCCAATGAAAGCCGCAACGTTCGTCTCGTGCGCGGCGGGCAACCTTTCGCTTCTTTAACCAGTCCTGCCGCACAGATTGTTACGCAAGGCAACACCGTTACTTTCCCATCGTTCCCCCTCTCGGCCAGCCTGCCCGCCGGCCAGGCCTGGGGCGGTGCGCGCATCAGTGGCGATGGCAACCCCGAATTCCAGCTCAACGGCACCGGCGACTGGGTGCAGCAAGCCATCGTCAAAAGCGGCGACCAGATCGCCGTGCGTTTCAACGCCGCGGACTCAGGTAGCCGTAACGTTACCTTCACTCTGCGCAGCGGCCAGACTACCGGCACCAGGGTCTCTTTCGCGAATGAAGACACCGCACTGCAGGAAACCAGTGCCAGTTTTACCGCAATTGCCCGGCGCACCGATCTATCGCTGCAACTGCCCGCAGGCCCGCACAGCGGAGATACGCTGGATCTGGCTGTTGCAGGCAGCGAATGGCACCTGGATTCAGCGCAGAGCCTGACAGCTGCCACCCTGGGGGCGACTTTGCCACCAAAAATAACCCTGCCGCACGGTGCCGTAAGTTTGCGTCTGACCGATGGCACGCCGGGCAGCAATGCCACGGTTGTGCTGACCTACCCGGAAAACCTGCCCGCCGGGACGCGCTACTACAAATATGGCCCGACGGCAGACAACCCTGCTGACCACTGGTATGCCTACCCCGGCGCGGTGATCAGTGGCAACACCATCACACTTACCCTGACCGATGGCGGCGCAGGCGACAGTGACCTGAGCGTCAACGGCATCATTGATGATCCGGGCGGCCCGGCATGGATAACACAGGAGGTCGCTCCAATCCCCACACTGCCACAGTGGGCCATGATGTTGCTGGCGGGAATCATGGGCATGCTGGCCCTTAGCAAAGTACAGCGGGTGCGCAGTATCTGAGAAGCATTGCCGCTTCCCCAGTCACTCCACTGGCGCTGCACTATTTGAACAAGTGTAGCGCTCAGTGGACGCCTGGATTGACAGCTTTTGTTACCTTGCTGCCATGACGTGAGATGGAATTTAACATGAAAAATATCTTACCTTCTTTTTCTATAGAGCGGATAAGCGAGCGGCTGTTGCATATTATGGGGCTCAGTATTGGATACTGCAGCCTGCTACTGTTGCTGGTAATCAATACGGCCAATGCGGCGCCCTTCGCCTATCTGAATGCGGGGAACTCTGTGGCTGTGGTTGATGTGGAAACCATGACCGAGATTCAACGAATCGATGTAGGCAGAAACCTGGGCTATCTTCATGTACGCCCCGGCGGGAATTATCTATATGGCGTCAGCGGGGCCGACGGTAACTCTAACCGCGAGATTACCGTTATCGATACCTCCAGCCATACGCTAGTGTCGCATTTCGAGGTGGCTGCGCGAGCAGGTTTGATGTTCGTCACATCAAGCCCCGACGGCAAACGGATTTATGCTGTTGATCGCTATAACTATCTGTACGTCATCGATGCCGAAACGCACGTGCTTTTACATTCCCTCGAAATAATAGAGCATGATGATCCCTTCAGTGTAGTTATTAGCAGCGATGTTGAGGATATTGATGTTTCGCATGACAGCAAGCACATCATGATTTCCGTGGGCCGGGCTGGCTACCGGTTTTATGATGCACAAACTTACGCTTCTATAGGTCAAGTCAAACCGCTTATAACAAACCTTGAAGGCAGAATAAGTTTCAGAAATATTCGCGCAAACCCTTATCCCCGTCGTACTGCCGTCGATGGGCTGCACGGTCACCTCTTTCAGACCTGTGGTAGACTTTTTCTCTTTCAGGGCTCTGAACTAGAGCCTGGTTGCATCCTGAGCTCGTTCCCTTACTCTGAAGAAACGAACGAATACTATTCCGAGAATTACGATGACTTGGGTAGTAGGGCGTATGCTTTTTTTCCAACACCGGGCAACAGTTTTTATAACAGCCTCACATTTTCGTACGATGGCGAGCTTGCCTTTATCAGTGAGCTTGCCGGTGGGGATAACTTTACGACGCTTGCTCGCATCCATGTCGCGAAGGCGAACGTCCTTGGGGCAGTTGGAAGTTATGTTGTTCCTATCAACGATACGCAACCCATCAATCTTGATGCCCATCCTGGCAGGGATGAGCTGTTTCTCTACACGGGTAAAGCGGATCTGTACAGATTGAGTTATGAGCGCTCTGACCCACTGACGCCTACGCGGGATTTTATTCATATCAGCGGTGGTGGCATTGCCACAGGCCATTTTGTCGGCGGCCCCATGCCGCTGACCGCATCCATCCAAACCGGTTCAGTGAGATTTCCTTACTTGCCGCTCACGCCATCCAGTCAAAAGGTATTCAGCTTCCATAACCGTTTGAATCAAAAGCCGGTCGCACTTCAGTGCAGCCTGGATAACGGGCAGGCGTTTACTATCAGCGGCGGTGATGTCAATGTCAGCCTGCAACCGGATGAAGCAATTGAATTCACGGTGAGTTTTTCCACCGCTTTAGCTGGGCAATACACCGATACATTACGCTGCAGCGACAGCAATAACGGTGAGTTCATTTATTCCCTGGAGGGTAATTATGTCGCCCCCGTCACCACGACACCCGCCAGCGGATCACTCGTTGTGCTGCCAACCCAGTGGCCTGCCACCGGTGCCACTTATCAGACCATCAACTTCCAAAACCCGAATCTGACGCCAGCCAATGTGTCTTGCAGCATCAGCGGCAGTACCGGAGAGCTTTCCGTCACCAGTGATCTGACCGTGCCCGCCAGCGGAAATGCCAACCTGAGGGTGAACCTGGATTCAGCCAATACCGGCACCTTTAATGGCACCCTGAGCTGCTCCAGCGACGTTGGCGGCTCGTTTGTATATGACCTCTCGGGCGAGACCATCAAACCCCTGGTGGCTCAGCCCATTTGGCCACTCCCTTTCAGGGGAGCGCTTGAAATGGGGCACATCTATCCGCTGCAATCCGAGCTGCAGAGAACCCTGTCATTCGAGAATGAAAACGCCAGCCCACTAGGATTCAGTTGCCAACTGACATCGGACGACAGTGGCTTTACCCTTGAGCCTGTTCCAGGCCAGGTTGCAGCCGGTGGCATGGTCGATGTCACGGTCACCTACCGCTCCAATGCGCCGGCCCTCGAAACCCTTGCCAGGCTGGACTGTGAAGACGAAACAGGGCAGCAGTGGAGCCATAACTTTCGCGCCAATGCGCTGATGCCGATCAACGCCACACCGGCTAAAAACAGCGACGTCATACTGCCACCACAGCGCGTGGGGACTGCACCAACGGCAGCCTCCTTTACATTCAGGAATCCTGAGAATCTGATCGAGGGATTGTTCTTTTACTGCCAAATGAGCCCATCAACACCCTCTTTTGTCATTAAAAACCTGGACGGATTTCACACACTTCCCACCGGGGAAGAGAAAAGCTTCAGTGTCGAGTTTAACAGCAGCACTGCGGGTAACTTCAGCACCGCACTGACCTGTTATGTACTGCAAAATGACATTGGCGAAGGACTGGTTGAGCAAATCGAATACACCCTCAATGCTTCCACGTTCTACGCGCTAACGTCATCGCCCCGCAGCGGCAGCACAATCAACCTGCCGGATGTCAGTATCGACCCAGAGGCTACCTCAGCCCCGGCCGGTGAAGCGTTGACGCGGGCAACAAACGCCACCATCGGCTTCCAGAACCACGCACCGGCTGATGAATCACTGAGCTGCAGTTTGAATGATGGCAGTGTCTTTTCCATCAATGCCATGCCAATGACGATCCCTGCCAACAGCAGTGCCACGCTGACCGTAACCTTCAACCCGGTCACGCCAGGCGAGTATACCGACACGCTCAGCTGCTCCGGTGCAAGTGGCGACCTGTTCACCTTCACACTCAAGGCTAAGGGCATAGAGGCACCTCCGCGACGCACCGAGATGCAGCTGCCACTGTCCGAAGGGCCACACAGCGGCAAGATGCTGAATCTGTCTGTTACAGACAGCGAATGGAGCCTGGATGCAGCGCAGAGCCTGACAGCAGCCAGCGTGGGAGCCGCCTTGCCGCAGGGTGTAATCCTGCCCCACGGCGCCGTAAGCCTGCGACTGACCGAAGGCACTGCTGGCAACAGCTCCACGATAGTACTGAGCTACCCGTTCGAGCTACCCGCCGGAGCACGCTACTACAAATACGGCCCAACGGCAGACAACCCTGCTGACCACTGGTATGCCTATCCCGGCGCGGTGATCAGTGGCAACACCATCACCCTGACCCTGACCGATGGCGGCGCGGGCGACAGTGACCTTAGTGTCAACGGCATTATTGATGACCCGGGCGGCCCGGCATGGATAAGCGCGGCGCCCGGCAATGTCACGGCCATCCCCACACTGCCACAGTGGGCCATGATGTTGCTGGCGGGGATCATGGGCATGCTGGCATTGAACAGAGTGCGGTGGATACGCAATACCTGAGGATCATTGCCGTTTACCCCAAATCAGTCCGCGAGCGCTGCACTTTTGAACATGTGTAGCGCTCAGTGGACGCTTGTTTTTACGGCTTTTGTTACCTTGCTGCCATTGACCAAAATGGAAAAATAGATGTTTAGCTCTGAGCACAGTGTCACCCGCAGGTTCGATATCGCAATATCCAAGCTGCTCGAATGGCAAAAACACAAGATACAGGTACTTACCCTGCTGCTATGCACCATGTTCGTCACTGAAGGATGGGCTCAAAGTGTCGCGTTGGATTTCGACGGTCAGAATGACTCTGTCACCCTGTCAAGCTTGCCGCAGCAATGGCCAAGTCTCCTGAATAACGGATTCAGTGTAACGCTTCAGGCGCGACTCAATAGTTATGGTTCCAGTCAACGTTTATTTTTCATTCAGCAGGATGGCAGCAACTTTGCCACAGCAATGGTTAGTAACATCGGTGTTGTTACTTTTTATCTGCGACGCGACGGTATTATCTATTCAAGACGTAGCCAATCCAGGATCGCAACAGGTAGCTGGAACAATTTTGCCTTCCGCTGGGAGCCCGACGGTAGCGGAATTTCCATCTGGACCAATGGTCAAAACACCACAGTTTCGGCAGATGCTGGTTCCTCCTCTTGGGGTAATAACGATACATTTACACTCGGCGCACGCACGGACGGCCAACAGGTATTCAATGGAGCACTGGATAATGTCCGCATCTGGGGCTCTGCGTTGGATGCCGTCAGCATTGGCTACATTGCCAATAATTACTGCCTGGGTACCAAGAGCCCACTCCATGTCTACGACTTTGAAGTTGGTACTGCGGGGGCAGATAATGCAGGCTTGAATACATTGCCGGACTTGATAGGCAGTAACCCGGGTTCTCTTTCAGGATTTGGCCTCGCAGGTACTCGTTCAAACTGGGTTACCGGTCAGCCCGACTGTGCTGATTTCGACTTTTCGCTGAGTTCAACGGTATCACGCTCCGTCGTGGCACCTGCCGACCAACTGACCTGGTCTGCCACAGTAAACGGAAACACTTTGGTGCCTGGCGATGCACTGCCAAATGTGGAAATGACGTTTTCTTTGCCCGCGAGTCTGCAGTTTGTATCACTAACAGCAGACCCGATATTCAGTTGTACAACACCGATGGTGGGTACATCAGGTAGTTTGCTCTGCACAGCCTCGGGGCTGGTTGACCCCGCCAGCCACACCCTGTCAGTCACCACTCGTGTTAATCCTGCTGTTGCACCCAATGCGATCCTTGAAACAGAGTGGAGTCTGTTACAGCCACAGAGCGACCGACTGCCGACCAATAATATCTCTTTGGCATCGGTCCGGATCAGTAATAAATTGTTGCTGGTTGATGATGATATAACCTTGCCTGGCTCATCAATCGACATCAATGTGCTTGCAAACGACGCGGACAGCCCCGGTGGCCCCGGCCTTGACCCTGCCAGTCTTGTTCTCAGTTTCCCCGCTGAAAATGGAACCGCCGATTGTGACTCAAACGGTTGTAGCTACATGCGTGACAGCGGCTTCAGTGGTATCGACAGTTTTCGTTACCAGGTGTGCGACGCAGGTACCCCTCAGGTGTGTGATGAAGCGACCGTTCGTATTGAAGCGCTTAGCGTAGCAGGAGCCTGCGGCGCAGCGGACGGGGTGATTACACAGGTCGCACCCAGTGCCAACCTGTGCAGTGCAGGTACAGCCAGCGCCGTGGATAGCAGCGCAACCGCCTTCACCTGGACTTGCCTGGGGCAGTACGGCGGCGCCGATTCGGGGCAATGCAGTGCCACGCGCCAGTATGAGGTCACGCCATCAGCCGGAGCCAATGGCAGCATCGCACCGTCCAGCGTGCAGTTGGTCACTGCGGGGCAGACGGCAAGTTTCGCGGTCACGCCAGCAGCCAACTACAGCCCCGCCATCAGCGGTAGCTGCCCGGCCGGAAGCTGGAGTGGCGGTAGTTACACCACAGGCACCATCATGGCGTCATGCACGGTGGCAGCAGACTTTGCCGCACGTACGACAATGGCCTTGCCCTTGGCTGAAGGGCCACACAGCGGCGAAACTCTGAATCTGGCTGTTACAGGCAGCGAATGGCACATTGATGCAGCGCAGAGCCTGACAGCTGCCAGCCTGGGGGCGACCTTGCCACCAAGAGTCACCCTGCCGCACGGTGCCGTAAGTTTGCGTCTGACCGATGGCACGCCGGGCAGCAATGCCACGGTTGTGCTGACCTACCCGGTAGACCTGCCCGCCGGGACGCGCTACTACAAATACGGCCCGACGGCAGACAACCCTGCTGACCACTGGTATGCCTACCCCGGCGCGGTGATCAGCGGCAACACCATCACCCTGACCCTGACCGATGGTGGCGCAGGCGACAGCGATCTGAGTGTCAACGGCATCATCGATGATCCGGGCGGCCCGGCATGGATAACACAGGAGGTCGCTCAAATCCCCACACTGCCGCAGTGGGCCATGATGTTGCTGGCGGGGATCATGGGCATGCTGGCATTGAACAGAGTACGGGTGCGCAATACCTGAGGATCATTGCCGCTTCATCCCCAGTCACTCCGTGAGCGCTGCACTTTTGAACATGTGTAGCGCTCAGTGGACGCTGATTACCCCCACTTTTTGTTAGTTTTCGCCCAGAACAAAGCGGAGACAACAACATGCCAGCCCCCGAGTACAGAACCCTGACGACCAAAAGCCCACTTTTCAGCCACAAAGCTCTCTCACTGGCGCGTTGGCTTACCCTGCTGGGCACCTGCGCCGCACCACTGCTGGCGCAAGCGCAGAACTGCACAGGCGATAACACGGACGATCAATACATCCTGGGTGAGGCCGATGGCGCAGCCAGCGCCATGCACTGGCCCACCGGTCTGGTGTGGAAGCGCTGCAGTGAAGGCCAAACGTTCGAGAACGGCCAATGCACTGGCACTGCACAGACGAAAGACTGGAACACCTGGGCCGAAGCGGACCGCCTGCTGCCCACATCCTTCAACAGTCAAACCAACTGGGGCATTGGGGCCGGCCTCAGCCAGAACCTGCTGGAGAGCGGCGGCTGGCGCATGGCGTACATGAACGAGCTGCAGAAGATTACCGAAAACTGCGGCACCAACCCCAGAGTCAACCGCAGGGTATTTCCCGATACCCCTTCTTCGTATGTCTGGTCTGGGTCTCCCAGTGCCATCAATTCGAACAGCGCGTGGGATGTGTCCTTCGGCGGTTTTGGCATCGGCACCTCCAACCGAAGCAACAACCAGCGCGTTCGTCTCGTGCGCGGCGGACAGTTTTTTGCCGCTCTGACGTCCCCCAGCGCGCAGACCGTCAGCGCCGGAGACTCCGCCACCTTCCCAACTTTCACCCTTGCACCCAGTGTGCCCGCTGGTGAGGCTTGGGGCGGTGCACGCATTAGTGGCGACGGCAACCCCGAATTCCAACTCAACGGCACCGGCGACTGGTTGCAGGAAGCCATTGTTAAAAGCGGCGATCAGATCAGCGTACGTCTCACGACTCTAGAGGCTGGCAGTAACACGGCCATCTTCACCCTGCGCAGCGGCCAGACCACCGGCACCAGTGACAATGCAAGCAATGTCGGCAGTGAAGCCACCGCCCTGCGGGAAACCAGCGCCAGCTTTACCGCGCTTGCCCGGCGCACCGATCTATCGCTGCAACTGCCCGCAGGCCCGTACAGCGGCGAAACGTTGGACCTGGCCGTTGCAGGCAGCGAATGGCACATTGATGCAGCACAGAGCCTGACAGCTGCCAGCCTGGCTACCGCCTTGCCACCAAGAGTCACCTTGCCGCACGGCGCCGTGAGCCTGCGTCTGACCGATGGCACACCAGGCAGCAATGCCACGGTTGTGCTGACCTACCCCGAAGACCTGCCCGCAGGCACCCGCTACTACAAATACGGCCCGACGGCAGACAACCCAACTGACCACTGGTACCGCTACGACGGGGCCATGATCAATGGCAACACCATCACCCTGACCCTGACCGATGGCGGCGCAGGCGACAGTGACTTGAGCGTCAACGGCATCATCGCCGATCCGGGCGGCCCGGCATGGATAACACAGGACGTCGCTCCAATCCCCACACTGCCACAGTGGGCCATGATGTTGCTGGCCGGGATCATGGGCATGCTGGCCCTTAGCAAAGTACAGCGGGTGCGCAGTACCTGAGAATCATTGCCGCTTCATCCCCAGTCACTCCGTGAGCGCTGCACTTTTGAACATGTGTAGCGCTCAGTGGACGCCTGGATTGACAGCTTTTGGTACCGTACCGCCATTACGTGAGATGGAATTTAACATGAAAAATATCTTACCTTCTTTTTCTATGCATCAGATCAGCAAGCGGCTGTTGCATATTATGGGGCTCAGTATCGGATACTGCTGCCTGCTACTGTTGCTGGTAATCAATAGGGCCAATGCGGCGCCCTTCGCCTATCTGAATGCGGGGAACTCTGTGGCTGTGGTTGATGTGGAAACCATGACCGAGATTCAACGGATCGATGTTGGTCGAAGGTTAGGTCACTTAGATGTACGCCCAGGGGGGAATTATGTATATGGCGTCATAGGAGCCAGGGATGCAATCGGAACCTATGATCCAAAAGATCGAGAGATTACCGTCATTGATACCCATGACTATTCAGTCAAACCAGCCATCAAAATACCTGATAGCATCTTGGGTGCTTTTTTGCTACAGGTAACCTCCAGCCCGGATGGCACAAGAATTTATGCCATTGATAATAAAAATTACCTGTATTTTATCGACGCACAGACCCACGACATACTACATAGCGTACAGATAGACGACCCTGAATACTTACTGGGTGATGTTAGTGACATTGATGTTCTGGCTGATAACAGTGCTGTTATGGTGGCATACCAAGGCCGTTTTGTTTTTTATGACACTCAAAGTTATGCCGATATCGGCGGTGGAAACTACCCATTTCATGGTAGTGGGGTCAAGAGTGTTCGCGCCAACCCAAGACCCAGCAGAGATATAAACGGCACACTGGTAACGCATCAATACTTCTCATGCGGTACAGATAGTATTAAAGGTTATTCCACTTGTGTTGTGAGTTCAGATCAACGATCTGAAGACGGCCAATACGATGAAAATACTATTCTGATGTCCAGCGCTGAATTGCCTGACGGATTCAACACTGTTTATACAAGGATTGCCAATTCTTACGATGGAAGGAATACCTTTCTAAATACATACAGAGGCAATCTCGATAATAAATATGCAGCCATTCATGTCTTTCAAGCCGGCCAAACTGTACTCCGGTCGGGAGCGACCATTGAGTTTCCAATCAATGCTGCAATCCCCATAAACCTTGACGCACACCCAAGTAAGGACCAGTTATTTGTTTATACAAACCATGGGGAGTTGTATAAAGTATCTTACCAATGGGTCGAAGATTGGCCCTTCACGCAAGAAAAATTGCAGATCAGCAATGGGGGGGGGCCGTAGGTCATTTTATAGGTGGCCCCATGCCATTGATTGCCTCGATAAAACCCGGAGATACACCACTTCCCCATTTGCCGGTCAATACTGTTAGTCAAAAGGTATTTAGCTTCCATAACCATCTAAATCTCAAACCCGTCAGTTTGCAGTGCACACTTGATAACGGGCAGGCGTTTTCTCTCAGCGGTGGTGATGTCAATGTCAGCCTGCAACCGGATGAAACAGCCGAAGTCACCGTGAATTTCTCTGCCGCTGTAGCTGGACAGTACACCGATACATTACGCTGCAGCGACAGCAATAACGGTGAGTTCGTTTATTCCCTGGAGGGCAATTATGTCACTCCCGTCACCGCGACACCCGCCAGCGGATCACTCGTTGTGCTGCCAACCCAGTGGCCTGCCACCGGTGCCACTTATCAGACCATCAACTTCCAAAACCCGAATCTGACGCCAGCCAATGTGTCTTGCAGCATCAGCGACATTAACGGCGTGTTTTCCGCTGCCGACAGCCTGACCGTACCCGCCAGCGGCAATGCCAACCTGAGGGTAAACCTTGACTCAGCCAATGCCGGTACCTTTGACGGCCCCCTCAACTGCTCCAGCGATGTTGGCGGCGCCTATGTCTATGACCTCTCGGGCGAGACCATCACGCCCCTGGTAGCTCAGCCTATTGCGCCGGGCCCTGTCAATGGGGCGCTTGATATGGGGTACATCTACCCGCTGCAATCCGCGTTGCAGAGAACCCTGTCATTCGAGAATGTGAATGCCAGCTCTCTCGGAGTCAGTTGCCAACTGACATCGGATGACAGTGGTTTTACGCTTGAGCCTGTTCCGGGCCAGATTGCAGCTGGCGGCATGGTCGATGTCACGGTAACCTACCGATCCGATGCGCCGGCCCTCGACACCCTTGCTCGGCTAGACTGTGAAGACGAGACAGGACAGCAATGGATCCATTACTTTCGCGCCAATGCGCTGATGCCGATCAACGCTACACCAGCTAAAAACAGCAACGTGATACTGCCACCACAGCGCGTGGGTACTGCACCAACGTCAGCCTCGTTTACGCTCAACAACCTTGAGAATGTGGTCGATGGATTTTACTTTGCCTGCACAACCCACTTGTTAACCCCTCCTTTTGTCAGCACAACACAAACATTGGAAATGCTGCCTCTTGGCGGTGAGAAAAACTTCGATGTGCAGTTTGACAGTGCTACTGCGGGGGACTACACCACCACTCTCGAGTGCTGGATACTACACGAAGGCATCGGCTATGAGACGGCCGAAATAATTGAATACACCCTCAAGGCTTCGGCGTTCTACACGCTAACGTCATCGCCCCGCAGCGGCAGCACAATCAACCTGCCGGATGTCACTATCGACCCAGAGGCCACCTCTGCCCCGGCCGGTGAAGAGTTGACGCGGGCAACAAACGCCACCATCAGCTTCCAGAACCATGCACCGGATGATGAATCACTGAGCTGCAGTTTGAATGATGGCAGTGTCTTTTCGATCAATGCCATGCCAATGACGATCCCTGCCAACAGCAGTGCCACGCTGACCGTAACCTTCAACCCGGTCACGCCAGGCGAATATACCGACACGCTCAGCTGTTCCGGTGCAAGTGGTGACCTGTTCAGCTTCACACTCAAGGCGAAAGGCGTAGAAGCGCCTCCGCGTCGCACCGAGATGCAGCTGCCACTGTCCGAGGGACCACACAGCGGCAAGATGCTGAATCTGTCTGTTACAGACAGCGAATGGAGCCTGGATGCAGCGCAGAGCCTGACAGCTGCCAGCGTGGGAGCCGCCTTGCCGCAGGGTGTAATCCTGCCCCACGGCGCCGTAAGCCTGCGCCTGACCGATGGCACTGCTGGGAACAGCTCCACGATAGTACTGAGCTATCCGTTTGATCTACCCGCCGGGACGCGCTACTACAAATACGGCCCAACAGCAGACAACCCCACTGACCACTGGTATGCCTACCCCGGCGCCGTGATCAGTGGCAACACCATCACCCTGACCCTGACCGATGGTGGCGCGGGCGACAGCGACCTGAGTGTCAACGGCATCATCGACGATCCGGGCGGCCCGGCATGGATAAGCGCACCCGGCAATGTCACAGCCATACCCACATTGCCACAGTGGGCCATGATGTTGCTGGCCGGGATTATGGGCATGCTGGCATTGAACAGAATGCGGGTGCGCAATACCTGAGGATCATTGCCGTTTACCCCAAATCAGTCCGTGAGCGCTGCACTTTTGAACATGTGTAGCGCTCAGTGGACGCTTGTTTTTACGGCTTTTGTTAATTTTCGCCCAGAGCAAAGCGGAGACAACACCATGCCAGCCCCCGAGTACAGAACCCTGACGACCAAGAGCCGATTTTTTCGCCACAGGACTCTCTCACTGGCGCGTTGGCTGACCCTGCTGGGCACCTGCACCGCTCCACTGCTGGCACAGGCGCAGAACTGCCCCACAGGCGTTAACACGGACGATCAATACATTCTGGGTGAAGCCGATGGCACCGCCAGTGCCATGCACTGGGCCACCGGCCTGGTGTGGAAGCGCTGCATCGAAGGACAAGCATTCAGCAATTCGCAGTGCTCAAGCGCAGATACAGGCAGGAACTGGAATCGTTGGGCTGACGATTATTTACCTACTCCGTTTTTCAATCAAACCACCTGGGGCATTAATGCAGCGTATAGCCAAAACCTGCTGGAAAACGGCGGCTGGCGTATGGCGTACAAAAATGAACTACTTGATATCACAGAAAATTGCGTTGACAGCCCGAAAATAAACCAAACTGTGTTTCCTGGTACGCCACCATCATACTATTGGTCAGGTTCCCCTTATGCTGAGAAGCCGAGCGATGCCTGGACCGTGCACTACGGCACTAGTGATGCTGATTATTTTAGTCGCAATTTGGGTAGTCGAATTAGGCTGGTGCGCGGCGGACAGCCTTTCAATCCTTTGTCCAGCCCTGCCATACAGGATGTCACGCCAAGCAACATCGCAACCTTCCCGTCATTCCAACTTTCGGCTAGCCTGCCCGCCGGCCAGGCCTGGGGCGGTGCACGCATCAGTGGTGATGGCAACCCCGAATTCCAACTCAACGGCACCGGCGGCTGGGTGCAGGAAGCCATTGTCAAAAGCGGCGACCAGATCACCGTGCGTTTCAACGCCCCGGACTCCGGTAGCCGTACCGTTACCTTCACCCTGCGCAGCGGCCAGACCACCGGCACCAGCGACAATGCAAGCAATGCCGGCGATGAAGCCACAGCCCTGCAGGAAACCAGTGCCAGCTTTAGCGTGAACGTCGCCCCCGTAGCGGGTGTTTGCGGCACGGCGGATGGGGTGGCCACACTGGCTGCACCCAGTGCCAATCTGTGCAGCACCGGTACGGCCAGCGCCGTGGATGGCAGCGCAACCGCCTTCACCTGGACTTGTCTGGGTCAGCATGGCGGCGCCGATTCGGGGCAATGCAGCGCCCCGCGCCAATATGAGGTGACGCCATCAGCCGGAGCCAATGGCAGCATCGCACCGTCCAGCGTGCAGTTGGTTACTGCAGGGCAGACAGCAAGTTTCGCGGTCACGCCAGCAGCCAACTACAGCCCCGCCATCAGCGGTACCTGCGCGACTGGCAGCTGGAGTGGCGGCAGTTACACCACAGGCACCATCATGGCGTCATGCACGGTGGCAGCAGACTTTGCAGCACGTACGACAATGGCCTTGCCCTTGGCTGAAGGGCCACACAGCGGCGAAACTCTGAACCTGGCTGTTACAGGCAGCGAATGGCACATTGATGCAGCGCAGAGCCTGACCGCTGCCAGCCTGGGGGCGACTTTGCCACCAAAAATAACCCTGCCGCACGGTGCCGTAAGCCTGCGTCTGACCAATGGGACAGCGGGCAGTACCGCCACCGTGACCCTGACCTATCCCGAAGCGCTGCCTGCAGGCACGCGCTACTACAAATACGGCCCGACGGCAGACAACCCCACTGACCACTGGTATGCCTACCCCGGCGCGGTGATCAATGGCAACACCATCACCCTGACCCTGACCGATGGCGGCGCAGGCGACAGCGACCTGAGTGTCAACGGCATCATTGATGATCCGGGTGGCCCGGCATGGATAACACAGGACGTCGCTCCAATCCCCACACTGCCACAGTGGGCCATGATGTTGCTGGCGGGGATCATGGGCATGCTGGCATTGAACAGAGTACGGGTGCGCAATACCTGAGGATCATTGCCGCTTCATCCCCAGTCACTCCGTGAGCGCTGCACTTTTGAACATGTGTAGCGCTCAGTGGACGCTTGTTTTTACGGCTTTTGTTAGTTTTCGCCCAGAGCAAAGCGGAGACAACAACATGCCAGCACCCGAGTACAGAACCCTATCCACCAAAAGCCGATTTTTCAGCCACAAAGCTCTCTTACTGGCGCGCTGGCTTACCCTGCTGGGCACCTGCGCCGCACCACTGCTGGCGCAAGCGCAGAACTGCACAGGCGATAACATGGATGATCAATACATTCTGGGCGAGGTCGATGGCGCAGCCAGCGCCATGCACTGGCCCACCGGCTTGGTGTGGAAGCGCTGCAGTGAAGGTCAGACGTTTGGTAGCGGTCAATGTTCTGGTTCGGAGACGCTCAAAAACTGGAACGACTGGGCGACCGACTATCTGCCAAAGCCCTTTGCCAGCCAGACCAACTGGGGCGTCGATGCAGCGTATAGCCAAAACCTGCTGCAAAGCGGTGGCTGGCGGATGGCACACAAAAGTGAACTACTGGATATCACTGAAGGCTGTAACGAACATGCAGCTATTAACAGCAGTGTATTCCCCAATACGCGATCTTCGAATTTTTGGTCGGGTTCGCCCAGCGCCAACAATTCGGACTCTGCATGGGTCATGCACTTCTACTTTGGTAACCCCAGCATCAAATACCATAGCCTCGACAACTACGTTCGACTGGTGCGCGGCGGACAGCCTTTCGACCTTTTGACCAGCCCTGCCGCACAGCCTGCAGCCTCAGGCACTAGCGTAAGCTTCCCGACGTTCCCCCTCTCGGCCAGCCTGCCTTCTGGCCAGGCCTGGGGCGGTGCACGCATTAGTGGCGACGGCAACCCCGAATTCCAGCTCAACGGCACCGGCGGCTGGGTGCAGCAAGCCATTGTCAAAAGCGGCGATCAAATCACTGTGCGCCTTACGGCCCCGGGCACGATGGGCGACAGCCATACAGCCACCTTCACCCTGCGCAGCGGCCAGACCACAGGCACCAGCGACAATGCAAGCAATGGCGGCAATGAAACCACAGCCCTGCAGGAAACCAGTGCCAGCTTTACCGCGCTTGCCCGGCGCACCGATCTATCGCTGCAACTGCCCGCAGGCCCGCACAGCGGCGAAATGCTTGATCTGACGGTAACAGGCAGCGAGTGGCACCTGGATTCAGCGCAGAGCCTGACAGCTGCCAGCCTGGCTACCGCCTTGCCACCAAGAGTCACCCTGCCGCACGGTGCCGTAAGTTTGCGTCTGACCGATGGCACGCCGGGCAGCAATGCCACGGTTGTGCTGACCTACCCGGAAGACCTGCCCGCCGGGACGCGCTACTACAAATACGGCCCAACGGCGGATAACCCCGCCGACCACTGGTATGCCTACCCAGGCGCCGTAATCAGTGGCAACACCATCACCCTGACCCTGACCGATGGTGGCGCAGGCGACAGTGATCTGAGTGTCAACGGCATCATTGCTGATCCGGGCGGCCCGGCATGGATAAGTGCACCCGGCAATGTCACAGCCATACCTACATTACCGCAGTGGGCCATGATGTTGCTGGCGGGGATTATGGGCATACTGGCCCTGAGCAAAGTACAGCGAGTAGAAAATATTTGAACGATTGCTGTCAGCAGTCGTCGCCTCACTGAGAGTGACACTTCTGAGCTACAGACGATGTCTATGCTTTGCCAGCAGACTCAATGTTTGAAAAAAGAGGTAAAACAGGAAAGACTGGGGGCGGCCCCACCAGCCACATCCCGGCACA
>NPIE01027630.1_pt1 | contig 19975 bp, 17 predicted proteins | sample 8637661 | NCBI WGS metagenome assembly NPIE01 (sample SAMN07420842, study PRJNA396082) | bioreactor metagenome | isolation source: sample BA12 brine-fed electro-methanogenic bioreactor BA | place: Japan: Kochi | collected 2016-12-09
ACCCAGAAGAAGATGATGTCGAAGCCGGTGACCAGCACCGAGCTCGGCAGGTAGCGGTCAAAACCCTCGCGTTGCATCCGCTCCGGATCGGGCCAGCCCAGCGTGGAGTGGGCCCACAGTGCTGAAGAGAACCAGGTCTCGAGCACGTCGGGGTCCTGCTGCAGCGCGATGCCGTCGGCGATGCCGTGCTTGCGGCGCACTTCGGATTCGCTGCGGCCGACCAGGACATTGCCGTCTTCGTCATGCCAGGCCGGAATCCGATGACCCCACCAAAGCTGGCGGCTGATGCACCAATCCTTGAGGTTCTCCATCCAGTGGCGGTAGGTGTTGATCCAGTTGCCGGGCACGAATTCGACCTGGCCGGATTCGACCGTGTCCAGCCCCAGCTTGCCGAGTGCGTCCATCTTCACGAACCACTGGTCGGTGAGATACGGCTCGATGACCTGGCCGGAGCGGTCGCCCCTGGGTACGACCATGGCGTGCGGCTTTTCCTCGACCAGCAGGCGTGCGGACTTGAGGTCGTCGATGATCCTGCGGCGCGCATCGAAACGATCCAGTCCGCGGTAGCGCTCGGGCGCGTTGTCGTTGAGCCTTGCCTCGGGCGTGAACAGGTTGATCGGCTCGAAACCGTGCCGCTGGCCGACATCCCAGTCGTTGAAATCATGCGCCGGGGTGATCTTGACGCAGCCGGTACCGAACTCCGGATCGACATATTCATCGGCGATGACCGGAATCTCGCGGTCGGTCAGCGGCAGTCGGACGGTCTTGCCGACCAGTTCGCGATAGCGCTCGTCATCCGGATGAACTGCGACGCAGACGTCGCCCAGCAGGGTCTCGGGCCGGGTGGTCGCGACCACCACGTCGCCCTGGCCGTCGGTTCGCGGGTAGCGGATGGACCACAGCATGCCCTGTTCGTCGCTGTTGACCACTTCCAGATCCGAGATCGCGGTCTTGAGCACCGGGTCCCAGTTGACCAGGCGCGGGCCGCGGTAGATCAGGCCCTGCTCATGCAGGCGGACGAAGGTCTCGGTCACCGCCTCGGAAAGCTCCGGGTCCATCGTGAAGCGTTCGCGCGACCAGTCGGCCGAGGCACCGAGCCTGCGCATCTGCGCGGTGATGGTCGAGCCGGATTCCTGCTTCCACTGCCAGACCCGGTCGATGAATTCTTCGCGAGAGTAATCGTCGCGCGTGCCGCCCTCGGCCTCGATCTGGCGCGTGACGACCATTTCGGTCGCGATGCCGGCATGGTCGACCCCGACCTGCCACAGCGTGTCGAAGCCCTTCATCCGATGGGCCCGGATCAGGCAGTCCATCAGCGTGTGCTGGAAGGCATGACCCATGTGCAGCGTGCCGGTGACGTTCGGCGGCGGCAGCAGGATGGTGTAGGGCTGGCCGTGGCCAGAGGGACGGAAGCAGCCGGCCTCGTTCCAGGCCGGGTACCAGCGTTGTTCGATCGAATCGGGGCTGTAGGTCTTTTCCATCGGGATGGTTCGGCCTCCGGGCAGCCTGAGCGGGTCGGCAGTTCAGAGGCCCGATTGTCCGTAGCGGTCGGGAAGAGCGAATGGTAAATGCTAAACGACAGGCGCGGGATGCCGCGGGCGGCTGCGGTCAACCCGGATTTGCCGCCGGGTGCTATTTCAGAACATGATGGTGCAGCTCGGCCCCGCGTGCTTTCCAGTCGAGCCAGCGCTGGCGCAAGCCCTGTCGCGCCTGCTCGTCGGGCGGCACGATTTCCAGTACGCGCTTGTATTCACCGCCCGGCAATTCCGCCGCGGGGTTCAGGTTGATCAGCAGCGGCGCGCGCGGCGGCGGTTCGGTCAGCAGCCGGATCGGGGCTTCCGGGTCATCGCAGCCATGCGGCAGGAAACGTCCGGCCGGACGCTCCCACAGCACTTCGTCGAGCCGCTGCAACTGGTCCGGTCTGCCGGTGATGACGATCTCGCCGGCAGCCGGCCAGGCCTTGCCGACCAGCACCGCGGCCACTTCCAGCGGATCGCGGAAGCGGCCACTCATTTCGTAGAAGTCGATGCGCATCGGCGGATGTCGGTTCGTCGTTTCGTCGTTTCGTCGTTTTGTCGTTTTGTCGTTTTGTCCGGGTCGGGGTGTTGGTGCTGGCCCCGAGCTTATCGCGACGCCCGGGTCATCAACCACTGGACCAGCATTCCGACGGGTCGGCCCGAGGCGCTTTCTGGCTTGCCCCAGCGCCACGCCGAGCCGGCGATATCGAGGTGCGCCCAGCGCTGGCCTTCGGTGAAGCGTGACAGGAAGCAGCCGGCGGTGATCGAACCGGCCGGCATGCCGCCGACGTTCTTCATGTCGGCAAATGGGGTGTCAAGCTGCTCCTGATAATCCTGCCACAGCGGCAAGCGCCAGGCGCGGTCGGTGGATTCTACGCCGGCCGCCAGAATCTCGCCGGCCAGTTCGTCGTCGTGACTCATCACCGCCGAGGCATGGTGGCCCAGGGCGACGACGCAGGCACCGGTCAGGGTTGCGATATCGACCATCACTTCGGGCTTCGAGTGCTGGGTGGTCCAGGTCAATGCATCGGCCAGCACCATCCGGCCTTCGGCGTCGGTGTTGTGGACTTCGACGGTCTTGCCGGACATCGTGCGGATCACGTCGCCGGGACGGTAAGCCAGGCCATCCGGCATGTTTTCGACCGCGGCAATCACGCCGTCGACGTTGATCGGCAGCTTCAGGCGCGCCACCGCCTCAAGCACGCCGAGGGTCGTGGCCGCCCCGCACATGTCGAATTTCATCTGCTCCATCAGCTCGCGCGGCTTGATCGAGATGCCGCCGGTGTCGAAGGTCACACCCTTGCCGACCAGCGCGGTCGGTGCCTGTCCGGACGGACCGCCGCGCCAGCGCAGCCGGACCAGGCGCGGTCGGTTGGCGCTGCCGCGCGCGACCGCCAGCAGCGAGCGCATGCCGAGCTCATCCATCTGCTGCTCGTCGAGCACTTCGACCTCGAGGTCATCGATTTCGCGCGCCAGATCGCGGGCCGTCTCGGTCAGGTATTCCGGGTTGCAGATATTCGGCGGCAGGTCGCCGAGCAGCCGACAGCGCCGAATGCCGATCGCAATCGGCCCGGCCTGACGCAGCGCGTCTTCGACGCCTGCGCCGTCCGGAAAGGACACCGTGGCAGTCGCCGGTGCCGCAGCGGGATCGGCGGTGCGGGTGGCGCTGTAGACATAGTCACCATGGTCGAGCGCCAGTGCCGCCTGCAGGGTCTTCCATTGCAGCGAGTGGCCGGCGAGTTCCAACTGCGGCAACAGGCAGACCGCATCGGTGGCCCGGCACTGCCGCAGTGCCTTGCCGGCACCGCGCGCGGCTCGCGCATAGGTCGCTGCATCGAAGCGCTCCGGTTTGCCGAGGCCGACGATCATCAGGCGCGCAGCGGCCAGGCCGGCGGGCTTGAGGATCATCAGCGTCTTGCCCACGCTGGTCGGCAATTCGCCATCGGCGGCCAGTTGCGTCAGCAGACCGGCGCTGGCCGCGTCGATCTCTGCGGCCCAGCGCTGCTCCTCCAGTGGTCGCGAGGCGAACAGGCCGACAATGAGACAGCCGGTCGAGCTGGTTGCGGGGGCGGTATCCAGGGATCGAAAGTCGATCGATTCAATATTCATTCAGGAATGTTCCTTGCTTGCTGCGGTCCGATGTGGGGACATCCGCGGCGGCTGCGGTGTGCCGGCAAAGGGATGATTGCCAGCATTTGCAGCTGTGGTCGCGGCGGAGCCAACAATACATTGTAACCTTGCCGCCATGAGCCTGCCTCGAAGCGATACCCGCCGGAACGATCTGCCCCGGCAGCACGGCGCCGCACTGCCGTGACTCTGTCGCGCTACCTTTTCCGGCAGGGATTGATGGCCTGTCTGATGACGCTGGCGGTGCTGGTGGCGATCACGCTCGCGCTGTTCCTGGCCGAACTGCTGGGCGATCTTTCGGGAACCTGGCTGCCGGGCATCGGCCTGTTGCAGACCCTGTTGCTGCGCCTTCCCGAGGCGCTGGTGTTGGCCGCGCCGCTGGCGCTGTTGATCGGGACCATGATGAGTCTCGGCGAACTGGTTGCAGGCGAGGAAGTCACGGTGATGCGCGCTGCCGGCACGCCGCCCCGGCTGCTGGTCCGGGTTCTGGCCGGGCTGGTGTTGATCTGGATGGCCGGTCTGATCGTGCTGGTCGGGTGGATTCAGCCCTGGGCGGGGACACGCGCGGCGCTGTTGGCCGAAACCATGGCAGAAGACTGGCTGCTTCGGTCGATTCAGCCGGGGCGGTTCGCGTCGCTGGGCATCGATGGGCTGATGCTGTATGTGCGTGAGGTGGATCTCGAGCAGCGCAGCTTCTCCGGCGTGTTCCTGCATCACGCCGGCGATGCGCGGGTCGAAGTCATCGCTGCCCGCGAGGGTCGGATTGTCTCGACCGACAGCGGCCGAATGCTGGAGTTGCTCGACGGGGTCCATATCGGCCATACCACGGTCGCACCGGGTCTGCCATTGCGGCGGGTTGCTTTTGCCCGGAACTCGATCGACCTGCCGGCGTCTTCGGCCGCGGCGGCACAGAATTCGGCTGAAGCGATGGACCTGGTCGAACTGGCGCGCCAGAATGATCCTGCCGCGAGGCTGGAGTGGGCGCGGCGTCTTGCCGCCCCGCTGTTGTGCGCCGCAATGATCGGCTTCATTTTTCCGGTGCTGCTGACGCGCGCTCGGGGCCGCCAGATGGCACCGGTCTTGATCGCGATCGGCATCTATCTTGCCTACAGCAATCTGGTGCAACTGTTGCTCGGTCGCGCCGCGCTGGCCGAAAGGCCGACCGAGATTCTGGTCGCAGTCGCCGGGCTGCACGCGATGGTTCTGCTGTTTGGTCTGATCCAGTTCGGTCGTTGGTGGCGGCGATGGTGAGCGTCGGGATTCTTGGCCGGTATCTGGCGCGCAGCATCGCCGCTGCGGTGTTGCTGGTGGCCGGCTTGCTGCTGGCGCTGTTTCTCGGCATCGATCTGGTGCGCGAATCTCGCGATCTGGCTGGCGGCTATGGCCTGATGCAGATGCTGGCCTATGTGGCCGCGACGCTGCCGGCGCGCCTGTACGATCTGTTCCCGTTCGCGGTGCTGATCGGCGTCATGGTCGGCCTGTCGCGCCTGGCGGTCTCGCGTGAGCTTGTGGCGATGCGCGCCTGTGGTTTTCATCGTTGGCGGATCGTGGTCCAGGTACTTGCCACCGGGTTTGTTCTCGGGCTCGCGGTGATGCTGATCGGCGAGACGGTTGCGCCACGGCTGGAACTCAAGGCGCGGGTCGAGCGCGCTCAGTGGACCGGGGGTGTGGCCGGCATCGCCGGCGGACGTTCGCTCTGGTTGCGTGATGGACCACGCATGATCCGGATCGGCATTCTGCTCTGGAACGAGGACGATCGCTTCGAATTCGGTGAGCTGGATTTCTACGAATCGAGCGAACCGGGGCGGCTCGATGCATTGATTCAGGCCACCGAAGCAGAGCATCGGGACGGTGCCTGGCAGCTGCATCGGGCCACGCGGCTCGATCCGATGACCGGCCAGGTCGTGACCCACGACACGCTGACCATCGACTCGGGGCTGCAGGCTGAAGTGTTTCGCGCTCTGGCCACGCGCCCGCGCCTGATGCCGATGCGCGATATCGTTCGGGTCGCCGCCCATCTCGAAGCCAACGGCCAGGACGCCTCGGCCTATGACGAGGCCTTGTGGCGGCGCCTGTACTACCCGCTCAACCTGCTGGCGATGATCGTGGCCGGCGTGGTGCTCTTGCTGCGGCATGATCGCGCCCTGGCCGGTTCGGTCGCAATCTTCATCGGCATCTCGCTGGGCATTGGATTTCTCGTGTTGCAGCGCTTGACGCTGGGGGTTGCCTCGGCGCTGCCGCTGGCGCCGGGCGTGATCCAGCTGCTGCCGCCGACGCTGTTTGCGCTGCTCGCCGGCTGGTTGTCACGCAGGTCCTGACCGGCCCGGTCGAAACTCCAGTCGGCTGCCACTGGCTCGATCGTGCCAGGTTTGCCGGTCCGGGCGCGACAGGGCCGAGAAAAAGCCCAGACCGAGGCAGGCGACAGAAAACAGCGCCATGACCAGACGCAGTGCCGAGGTCTGCCACATCGGCTGCATCTGCCGCTCGGGAACCAGAAAGAGGCGCCAGCTCCGCATGCCGACGGTCTGGCCGATGCGGCTCCAGGAGACATGAAAGTAGGCGAAAGCAAGGATTACCAGATAAATGGTGTAGAGCCAGTTGCCGGGCTCGATGCCGACACCCCCCAGCATCACCAGTGGCAGGGTGCCGATCATCCAGATCGCGACGATCAGTAGGCTGTCGTAGAGGATCGCTGCAAACCGGCGCAGCAGCGGCGCGGGCCTGGAATTCGGGGTGGGCGGGTTGGTCTGTTTCAAAATCGGATCCACATCCTGGCGCGTAAATCGATTACTCTCCAGCGTCGCATGAAAACGGAGCGGCCCACGTCAGGAATCCGAATTTTGCATCGGTTTGCACTCGTGGCATAGTAAACAGTGGAGTGCTTATGCTCTTGTCCGTCCCGGCTCCCGGCTCCGGGCTCTTTCCTGATCGGGCCGGGCACGCTATTCTGGCATTCGTTTGACGTCGATGTGTATATCTTCATTGGCTCGGTAATAACCCCCGAGTCCTTACCCGGGTAACAGCGGAAATCCAACATGGTCAAAATCGAAACAAGCAGCCGCGGGTTCGGCGCCGCGCTGATTGCCGGAGCAATCCTGCTGCTGGTAGAGCCGGCAAGCGCCCAGGTACTGGATCGCAGTATCGAGACCGAGAGTCAGATCGCGCGCAGCGCGGCTCAGGCGCAAGCGCAGATCAATCAGGTGGCAGATCAGACCGATAACATGATCGCCGAATATCGCCTGCTGCTCAACCAGATCGACAGTCTGCGGATTTACAACGACCTGCTGGAACGCACGGTGAACGACCAGACGCGTGAGATCACCAACATCCTCAGCCAGCTGGAAAATCTCGAGCAGACCAATCGTGAAGTGGTGCCACTGTTGATCGAGATGGCCGAGATCTTGCCGCGCCTGATTCGCGCTGATGTTCCATTCCGTCTCGAGGAGCGGCTCGGCAATGCGCAGGCGCTGATCAACGCGCTCGATCGAGCCGACATCACGACCTCGGAAAAGTACCGCCGCATTCTCGAGGCCTACCAGATCGAAATCGAACTGGGACGGACTACCGAGGGCTATGCAGCCCAGCTACCCGACGGTCGACGTGTCAATTTCCTGCGGATTGGCCGTACCTTGCTGTTCTACCAGACGCTCGACGGGACCGAGACCGGCTGGTGGAATCCGGGCACGCGTCAGTTCGAGCAACTCGGCGACAGATACCGCTTGCCGGTATCGGACGGCCTGGCGATCGCGCAGAACCAGGTGGCGCCTGATCTCGTTCGTCTTCCTGTTCCCGCTCCGACCGAGGCCCGCTGATCATGAAAAACACCGGAATTCTGATGATCGCGTTGGCACTGTGGCTGCCGCTGACAGCGGCAGCCCAGGAAACGTCCCAGGAAACGTCCCGGGAAACGCTGGATGAATTGTTCAATCAGGTGCAGCGTGACGTCGAGGCCGAGGCTCGCGTCGATCAGCAGCGCCTGCAGACGTTTCGCCAGGAGCGCGCACGCCAGCAGCAGCTGTTGCAGGAGGCTCGTGCCGAACTGCGTGCCCAGGAGCAGCGCTCCGATCGGCTCAATGCCGCGTTTGACGACAACGAGCGCCAGCTGGCCGAGCTGACCACGACGCTGGATGAGCGCATGGGCAACCTTGGTGAATTGTTCGGCGTCGTTCGCCAGGTTGCTGGCGACACGCGAGCAGCACTCGATGACTCGATGGTTTCGGCCCAGTTTCCCGGCCGTTCGAAACTCTACGAACAACTCGCCGAACGTCGCGACACCGAGTTGCCCAGCGTGGCCGAACTGCGCCAGATGTGGGCCGGCATGGTGCAGGAGATCGCGCAGAGCGGCCAGATTGTTCGATTTACCGCTGACATCAACAACGCCGACGGTGAGCGCGAGACGGATCGCCAGATCGTGCGCGTCGGCGTGTTCAACGCAGTCGCCGACGGCCAGTTCCTGCAATGGGATTCCAGGCTCGAGTTGCTGCAGGAGTTGCCGCGGCAGCCGGCCAGGCGGTTCCAGGCCATGGCGCGCGATCTGCAGGGCGCGGCAGAAGGTAGCGTTGCAGAAATGCCGATCGATTTCACTCGCGGTGCGATTCTGGCGCAGGTGGTGCGCGCCCCGGATCTGCGTGAGCGCATGCGTCAGGGCGGCACGGTCGGCATGATCATCATCGTCATTGGTGTGTTCGGCGTGTTGTTCTCGATCTGGAAGGGCGTGATGCTGTTGCTGCGCGGCAATGCGATCAAGCGTCAGGTCGGAAAGTCCGAAGCCAGCAAGGGCAATGCCCTGGGGCGTGTGCTTTCCGTGTACCAGGACAATCCCGATGCCGATGTCGAGACGCTCGAGCTCAAGCTCGACGAGGCGATCCTGCGTGAAACCGCGCCGCTGGAGACCGGACTGCCGCTGATCAAGGTGCTGTATGTGGTCGCGCCGCTGATCGGTCTGCTCGGCACCGTGGTTGGCATGATCGAGACCTTCCAGCAGATTACCCTGTTTGGCACCGGCGACCCGCGCATGATGGCCAGCGGCATCTCGATGGCTCTGATCACGACCGTGTTGGGCCTGTGTGTTGCGATCCCTTTGACCGTGATCCACAGCATGTTGCATTCGCGCAGCCGCGGCTTGATTCAGATTCTTGAGGAACAGGCGGCGGGCATCATTGCGCGCAAGGCGGAGCAGCGGCATGGTAGCGCTGTATAACCTGTTGGAGTCGATCCGCGGGTTCATCGAACTCGGCGGTAACGTGCTCTGGGCGATCATGCTCGTGCTGCTGGTCATGTGGACGCTGATCATCGAGCGCTACTGGTTCATCTTCCGCAATCTCCCGGCCCAGCGCCGTGAGGCGATCAGGCAGTGGCAGCAGCGATGCGAACATCGTTCCTGGCATGCGCGCCGCATCAAGGAAGAGATGATCAGTCAACTGCGCCAGAAGCTGCGTCAGAACGTACGAACCATCCAGACCCTGGTCGCGATCTGCCCACTGCTGGGGCTGCTCGGCACCGTCACCGGGATGGTTGCGGTATTCGATGTGATGGCCTTCTTCGGCACCGGCAACGCGCGGGCCATGGCTGCCGGGGTATCCAAGGCAACCATTCCGACTATGGCCGGAATGGTCGCGGCGCTGTCCGGGGTCTACTTCGCATCGCACCTGGATCGCAAGGCGGATCTGGAAATCGAAAAGCTCGAAGACCTGCTCCAGCACGACTGAACCGATTGGGGTGAAACGACTGGAACGAAACGATTGGGACAAAATTTCACATGCCACGCAAGCACGCTACAAAAGATGAACCCGAGATCAACATCACGCCGATGCTCGATATCGTGTTCATCATGCTGATCTTTTTCATTGTCACCACGACCTTCGTGCGCGAGACCGGGGTCACCGTGGACAAGCCGGAGGCATTGACTGCGGAACCGCGGCCTCAGGGAAATGTCCTCATTGGTGTGGATGTCAACGGCGGCGTATGGATGAACGGCAGCCAGATCAAGCTCAGTGATGTTCGAACGCTGGTGCAGCGTGCCCGGGCAGAAAACCCCGAAGGCAGCGTGATTCTGATCTCGGACAAGGGCGCCCGGACCGGAACCCTGGTCGACGTGATGGATCAGGTGCAGGCCGCGGGCATCACTCGGATGGCGATATCTGCCGAACCGATCGGCGCTGGAGGCTGAGCAATGGCTGGCTTGATCCGCTACAGCATCTCGATGCTCATCGCCGTGGCGGTGACCGTAGCCGCCTTCTATATGATGCATCGCCTGATTTCGGGTTCGGGCGGCGACCGACAGGAGCTGGAGCGGCCGCCGGGCATTCGTTTCGGACCGATCGAGATCGAGCAGGACTTCGAGACCAAGGAGCGCCGCAAGCCGGAGCCACCGCCGCCACCGGATACCCCGCCGCCGCCGCCGGACATCAGCGTGACCGAGGTCGATCAGGTGCGCATGCCGATTCCTGACCTGAACCTGCCGGATCTGAACCTCGGGGCCTCCGGTGGACCGCCGATACTTGGAAGCTTCAGCATGGATCGGAGTGCGGAAGGTGATGTCGTGCCGTTGGTCCGCATCAATCCGCAGTACCCGCGCGAAGCGGCGATGGGCCTGATCGAGGGTTACGTCACGATCGAGTTCACGATCACCGAGACCGGATCGGTGCGAGATCCACGCGTGATCGAGGCACGACCGCCGCGGATCTTCGACCGCGAGGCCATCCGTGCCATCCTTCGCTGGAAGTTCAAGCCGAGGGTAGTCGATGGCGTTGCCGTTGAGCGCCAGGCGACGCAGACCATCGAATTCACCCTGGATTCCTTGTGAGCAGTCGCTGCAGATTCCTGATGTCGGGAGCCGTCATCGCGGCCTGCGTGCTTGCCGTGCCCGCTAAGGCTCAGGTTGGGTCGGAAAGCCTGCGTTGCGGCGAGCAGCGTCAGGTGCAACCGGGGCTTCTGAGCCAATCCACCTACAACCGGATGAACTCGGCGTTCGAAAAACTTGGCGAGGAACAGTATGACGAGGCGCTGGCGGACCTGCGGAAACTGTCCGAAAGTCGTCTGAGTAACTTTGAAAAGGCCAGCGTGCATCAGGCGATGGGCTTTGCCCGGGCACAACTTGAAGACTACGAGGCGGCCGTGCGTCACTTCGAGGAAGCCATCCGTCTCGACCAGCTGCCGAATCAGGCGCACTTCGAGATAATCCTGCAGATCGCTCAGCTCTATAACGTGCTGCATCGCTACGATGAAGCGCTGCGTCAGGTCGATTTCTGGTTTTGTGTTTCTACCGAGGATCTCAAGAAGCAGGCGGAAGTCTGGATGCTGAAGGCCAGTCTGCATGTCCAGGAAGAGGACTACAGCGAGGCCCTGGCGGCTGTCGACCAAGCAATCGAGCTGCGTCCCGATGTTCCGGAATCCTGGTTCCAGTTCAAACTCGGGATGCATCTCCAGTTGAGCCAATATCGGCCTGCAACCGAGGTTCTCAAGACCTTGATCCGTTTGAATCCGGATCGCAAGGAGTACTGGATTCAGATGGCAGGCTCCTACCTTGAGCTTGAAGAACGGGTCGAAGCGATGTCGGCGCTGCGGCTGGCGCATCGACGCGGACTGCTGACCACCAACAGCGAATACCTGCAACTGGCCGGTCTGCTTCAGGATATGGGTTCACCGCGGTTTGCTGCCGAAGTGCTGATGGATGGCCTCGAGCGTGGCTTTGTCGAAGCCACGGTCCGCAACTGGGAGGCGGTTGGCGGTGCCTGGTATCAGGCGCGTGAGATGGAAAAGGCATTGTTAGCCTACGAGCGTGCCGGTGCGCTGGCGAGCGACGGAAAGATCGACTTTCAACGCGCTTCCATCATGACCTCGATGGAAAACTGGCCCGGCGTGATCGAGGCTGCAACACGAGCCCTGGAAAAAGGTGGGCTCAACGAGTTGCAGACCGGTAATGCGCATCTGGTGATCGGTATGGCCAGATTTTATCTTGGCGAATTGAATGCGGCGGAGCAGGCCTTCAAACAAGCCGAAAACTATGGCAGAATCAGATCAGCGGCTCGAGAATGGCTGAATCACGTTCAGCAGACTCGAAACCAGTTAGCCAGTCGTTGACGACTGCCCATTTGTGATCAGGGAGAGAGCTCAATGCAGAATAACAGTGAAAGCAGCTTGAATCAGGCTGTTGAAGAATCGGCAGGATCGGCAGGAGCACCTTCGGAATTTTCCGTTGGAACGTCTGTAGCTGGTGGTCCTTCGAAGAAGAAGGCCTCGAAGAAGAAGGCCTCGAAGAAGAAGGCCTCGAAAAAGAAAGCATCCAAGAAGAAGGCTTCCAAGAAGAAGGCCTCGAAGAAAGCTCCGGTTGGCAGGCCGCCGAAGAAAAAGGCCTCCAAGAAAAAGGCTTCGAAGAAGGCTCCGGTCGGCAGGCCGCCGAAGAAGAAAGCTTCCAAGAAGAAAGCTTCCAAGAAGAAGGCCTCCAAGAAGAAGGCCTCCAAGAAGAAGGCTTCGAAGAAGGCTCCAGTTGGCAGACCGCCGAAGAAGAAAGTTTCAGGGAAAGCCCGGCTCGGCAGGCCGCCGAAGAAAAAGGGTTCCAGAAAGAAGGTCTATAAAAAGCGTGCGCGCAAGGCTGGAGCGGTCGATGGAACGCCATGGGAGCGGCTGGCCCGCGCTGCCGAAGAACTCCGCACTGCCGCGCTGGAGCTTGCCGAACGCGAAGCTGCGCAAGGTCGCCAGGCGATCGATGATTTTGTCGGTGCGACTCGATCGAAACTTTCCGATATCGAGGCGATGGCGGAGCGAGGGATCGCGCGCCTGACCGGCAAATAGCGCATCCTGGTTACGGTCGAAGATCTTTCTCTGAAGACCTTGGCTGACGACCCGGACACACTGATCCAGGCCTTCCTGGATTCGTGCTGGGCTGAAGATGGACTGGCCGACAATACCTTGCAGGCCTACCGAAACGACCTGAGCGGCTTTGCCCGTTCAGGTCTTTTTTCATCGATGCATGCCGCTGAGTGGGAAGCCAGGCTGCCAGCCCTGCTGGCCGCTCGATTGCGCCAGGGGGTTCATGTCACCAGCGTGATTCGATCGATGAGCGCCTTGCGGCGCTTCAGCGCCTGGTTGCGCCGCAATGGTTTGCTGGATGGCGACCCGTTTGCTCGAATCATTCCACCGCGCCGGCCGGGCAGGCTGCCCGGGGTGCTGAGCGAGGTGGATGTTGCTGCACTGCTGACCGCGCCCGATACCTCGACGGCAATCGGGTGCAGGGACCGTGCCGTGCTCGAGGTTCTTTATGCGGCGGGCTTGCGCGTGAGCGAGCTGACTGCGCTGACGCTGCCCGCCTTGAAATTGTCCCAGGGGCTGTTGCGTGTTACGGGCAAGGGCGGCAAGGATCGTCTGGCGCCTCTGGGCGAGCAGGCCCAGACCGCGCTGGAGGCCTGGATTCACGGTCCGCGCCGGGATTGGGCCGGCACGCTGCAGAATGCCCATGTTTTCATCAGTTCGCGCGGCCGCAGCTTGACCCGCCAGGCCGTCTGGCAGCGCGTCCGGCTGTACGCGACATCGTCTGGCATCGCTGGCCCGGTCTCGCCGCACAAATTGCGTCACTCTTTCGCGACCCACATGCTTGACCATGGTGCAGACCTGCGTGTCGTCCAGCTGCTGCTGGGCCATGCTGATCTCGCGACTACCCAGATCTATACCCATGTCGCGAGTTCCCGATTGCGGGATCTGCACGCCCGTCATCATCCGCGCGGGTAAAATGTCGGCTTGCCGGCCGGAACTTCAGCCCCGGCGCGTGTTCGAAAGGGACGGTGGCCATGGCGCAAGACAGTCCGCCGTTCGCCGCTTCACAGTCGGTTCGACCCGACCTTTGATTCCAGGAGATTTTTTCGTGACAAGAACTTTGATAGCGGTGGCCTTGGGTCTGCTCCTTTTGCCGGTTGATTCTTTCGCCGAGGACTACGAACAGGTTCGCGCCCGCGTGCAGACCCTGGCCAACATCGAGGATTCCCGGATCAGCATCGCCGAGACGCCGATCAACGGCATGCTGCAGATTCGGCTCGGTTCCGAAATCGTGTACATGACCGAAGATGCCCGCTTTCTGGTGCAGGGGCGTCTGTTTGACCTCGACACGCGCGAGGATCTGACCGATCGCGCCATGGCCGAAGTCCGCAAGGGACTGATCGCAGAGCTCGCATCGGCCGAGACCATCGATTTCGGTCCTGAGGAATCCGACTACAGCCTGTATGTGTTTACCGATGTCGATTGTGGCTACTGCCGCCGCCTGCACGAGCAGATCGAGGAATACAACGAAGTCGGAATCCGGATCCGCTATGCCGCCTTCCCCAGGGCAGGGATCGGTTCCGAATCTTTCCGCAAGATGACTTCGGTCTGGTGCGCCAGTGATCAGCACGCCGCGATGAATGTTGCCAAGGCCGGCAACACGCCGGAGCCTGCGACCTGTGATGCGCCGGTGGCCCAGCAGTATCAGCTCGGTCAGTCCATGGGTGTGACCGGAACGCCGGCCCTGTTGACTGCCGACGGTGACCTGATTCCCGGCTACGTGCCGCCGCAGGACCTGCGCAAACGTCTTGATCTGCTCCACGAGCAGAAGGGGTCAGCGGTCGCTCGCGCCGCTGATTGATTCTGACTGGTTGATTCTGCCGATCCGACTGCGCCCGCCAAGCGGGCGCAGTGGTCTTCAGCCGCTATACTTTCCGGCTGATGGGATGCCGGGCTGATTGCGATGAACTTCCTGCTGGGGCGCGAGCACCCGCCCGAATTCCAGACCCTCCGCCTTGCCCGATTGATCGAGGAGTTGATCGGGATCGAAGTCGTTCCGGACTGGCGCGAGTTCTTCCTTTACGCCGAATCGGGTCGCTCCCCGACTGCGATCGAGCGTTTATGCGACCTGCTGGCTGCCGACCCGATCGGCCCGGAGTCCTTCGGTCCGGACGCCCTCCTGATCCTGCCGCGCCGCGGCACCACCAGCCCCTGGGCGTCGAAGGCCCAGGACATCCTGCGACGCTGCGGTCTGGAATCGGTCGCGCGCATCGAGCACGGTCGCGCGCTTCGGGTTCCGATCGATCGGGAGCAGGCGCTGCGTCTGCAGTCGCTGCTGCACGACCCGATGACCGAGACGCTGGTGCTCGACCCGGCCGAACTCGACAACTGGTTCGCACCGGCTGCCGCGTCCGCGCTCGGCATTATCGAACTGGGAGCCGACCCGTCCGCGACCTTGAAACGGATCAACCTCGAACTCGGGCTGGCGCTGCGCCCGGTCGAAATCGAGTACCTGGCCGAGGCCTATGGCAGGCTGGCGCGTGATCCTACCGACGCCGAGCTGATGATGTTCGCCCAGGCCAACTCGGAGCATTGCCGGCACAAGATCTTCAATGCGCGTTGGCGCGTTGATGGCCAATCGCGCGAGCACAGTCTGTTTGGCATGATTCGCCGGACCCACGCGGCCGAGCCTCAAGGCACGCTGGTCGCCTACGACGACAACGCTGCCGTGCTTGAAGGCGGTGGCCGTGCCCTGTTCGCGCCCGATCCGGAAAGCGGCGAGTGGCGCGAGACCGAGCAGGCGCTGCACTTCCAGATCAAGGTCGAGACGCACAACCACCCGACCGCGATTTCGCCCGACCCCGGGGCGGCAACCGGTTCGGGCGGAGAAATTCGCGATGAGGCCGCCACCGGACGCGGCGCGCGCCCCGGCGCGGGCCTGACCGGCTTTGCCGTGGGTGACCTTCGGATCCCGGACCTGGTCCAGCCCTGGGAGCGTGCGCCGTTACCGCCCGCGCGAATTGCCACGCCTCTGGAGATCATGCTCGAGGGTCCGATCGGTGCGGCCCGCTACAACAACGAATTCGGCCGCCCGGCCTTGTGCGGCTACTTCCGCACCCTGTCGGCATCGATCGACGGCCGGCTCTGGGGCTACTACAAGCCGATCATGCTCGCCGGCGGCTGCGGCACGATTGCAGACGGCCAGACCAGCAAGAAGCCGCTTTCGGCCGGCCATCGCGTGGTGGTTCTGGGCGGACCTGCCATGCTGATCGGCCTGGGCGGCGGAGCCGCCTCCAGCGTGCATTCGGGCCAGTCGTCCGAGGCACTCGACTTTGCTTCGGTGCAGCGCGCCAACCCCGAGATGCAGCGCAGGTGCCAGGAAGTGATCGATCGCTGCTGGCAGCTCGGCGCGGCCAATCCGATTGCCTCGATTCACGATGTCGGTGCCGGCGGGCTGTCGAACGCGATCCCCGAACTGCTGCACGACGGTGGTGTCGGCGCCAAACTGGATCTGCGCCGGATTCCCTGCGACGATCCGTCGATGTCGCCGATGGCGATCTGGTGCAACGAATCGCAGGAGCGCTATGTCCTGGCGGTTGCCGAGGCCGACTTCGAGCGCTTCGCGGAGATCTGCGCGCGCGAGCGCTGCCCGATGGCTGATCTCGGCCCGGCCACGGCCGAGGCCCGGTTGACCTTGAGCGATGTGCACAGTCCGCTTGCTCCGGTCGATCTGCCGCTGGATGTGCTGCTTGGCAAGACGCCGGGGCTCGAGATCGACGCGATCAGCGCGTCCATGCCCGTTGTCGCCCAAGCAAGCGTGGCAATGGATGTGGATGCCTTGATCGACCGCATTCTGGCGCTGCCAGCGGTGGCCAGCAAGCAGTTCCTGATCACGATCGGCGATCGCAGCGTCGGCGGTTTGAGTGCGCGCGACCAGATGGTCGGTCCGTGGCAGGTGCCGGTGGCCGATTGTGCCGTGCTGCTGGCCGACTACGAGGGCTGGGCCGGCAGCGCGATGGCGATTGGCGAACGTCCGCCGCTGGCGATTCGCAACGCGCCGGCATCCGGGCGCATGGCGGTAGCCGAGGCGCTGCTGAACCTGGCCGGCGTCGTGACGGCAGGCCGTGACCGAATCAAGCTTTCGGCGAACTGGATGGCGGCCGCCGGGGCGGAAGGCCAGGACGCGGCACTGCATGCTACGGTCGAGACGGTCGCGCTGGAGTTGTGTCGCGAGCTGCAGCTCGCGATTCCGGTCGGCAAGGACTCGCTGTCGATGCAGACGCGCTGGAACGATGCCGAGGCCGGCGAGCAGGTCATGCTCGCGCCGGTGTCGCTCAATATCACCGCGTTTGCGCCGGTGCCCGACGTGCGCCACCAGTGCACGCCGATGCTTGACCGTCAGCGCGCCGATTCGGTGTTGCTGCTGCTCGGCCCGACCAGCGGCCGCATGGGCGGCTCGGCGCTGGCCCAGGTGCTGGATCGCGATCTTGGCACGGTGCCGGATGTCGACCAGCCGCAACGCCTGGCCGCGCTGTTCGACCTGGTTCAGCAGCAGCTTGCCGACGGCACGCTGCTGGCCGTGCATGATCGCTCCGACGGTGGTCTGTTCGTGACCGTTCTCGAAATGGCGCTGGCCGGTCGCGCCGGGGTCGAGCTGGAGCTCGATGGCGAGCCGGTGACCGAGCTGTTCAACGAGGAGATTGGCCTGGTGATCCAGGTCGACCGGGCGCGGCTCGATGAGCTGCTCGAGGCCTGTCGCGCTGCCGGACTGACCGAGTGGACGCGGGTTATCGGCCGCGTGGTCGACGGTCCGCGCCTGCGCATACGCTGTGGCGGTCGCGTGGTCAGCGATCGGGACCTGTCCGAGCTCGCCTGCCGCTGGCATGCGACCAGTCATGCGATCCAGCGCCTGCGCGACAACCCGGAATGCGCCGACGAGGAGATGCAGGCCATCGGCGACTGGTCGCGGCCCGGCCTGACGCCGAGGCTATCCTTCCAGCCGTCGACGCCAACGATCCTCAGCGGTGCACGTCCACGCGTAGCGATCCTGCGCGAGCAGGGCGTCAACGGCCAGCGCGAGATGGCGATGGCGTTCCATCGGGCCGGCTTTGCCGCGGTCGATGTGCACATGAGCGACCTCGAGACCGGCCGGCATCGGCTCGATGAATTCCAGGGGCTGGCGGTCTGCGGCGGCTTTTCGTTCGGTGATGTGCTCGGTGCCGGGCGCGGCTGGGCCCGATCGATCCTGTTCAACCCGGCGCTGGCCGAGCAGTTTCAGGCCTTCTTCCACGACCGCAGCCGGTTCGCGTTGGGCGTTTGCAACGGCTGCCAGGTCCTGTCGGCGATGGCCTCGATCATTCCGGGTGCCGGGCATTGGCCGCGTTTCGTGGCCAACCGCTCGCGCCAGTTCGAGGCCCGACTGAGCCTGGTCGAAATTGTTGATTCGCCATCGATCCTGCTTGCAGGCATGGCCGGCAGCCGCTTGCCGGTTGCAACCGCTCATGGTGAGGGCCGGGCCCGATTTGCTGATCCGGCCGCGATCGAGAGTGCGCCCGTGGCCCTGCGCTACATTGACCCGCGGGGCGCACCGGCCGAACGCTATCCCGACAATCCGAACGGCTCGCCGGAAGGCATCACCGGACTGTGCAACGAGGACGGTCGGATCACGATCATGATGCCGCACCCGGAGCGTCTGCTGCGGGCAGTCAACTACTCCTGGGCACCGCCGGAATGGGGCGATCGCTCGCCGTGGATGCGAATGTTTGAAAATGCCCGCGCCTGGGTGGAACAATAAACGTCCCGCACCGGAGCCGAGATCGAGATGAGCGAGCATTCCAGCGAACCGACCGAGAAAGACAGCAACCCACAGGAAAATCCGGTCAAGGAGATGTTCCTGCTGGCCGCGCTGTACCTGCCGATGGGCTTCTTCCTGTGGTTCTATCTGGCCGGGGCCCTGATGTGGCTGCCGGGGCGGATCGCGCAAGCGGCCATGACCGGGTTCTTTCCCGAGGTCTTCGAGCGCGTCGTGCAGCTGGGCTTTCATTTCGAGATCCAGACCCTGATCCGGCTCGAGCGCCAGGTCGAGGGCCGCACCGCGCTGCTCAACGGCGAAATCAATCCGATGATCTATGCCTGGGGCATGGCGCTGCTGTTCGGCCTGATCATGGCCACACCGCTGTCGGTCCGCCAGCGCATCAAGCAGATGCTGATCGGCTATCTGGTGGTTTCGGTCGTGACCGCCTGGGGCGTGTTCTGGGAAACCTGGACCGATCTGGCATTTCGCTACGGACCGGATGCCGCCCAGGTGGTCGCGGCCTCGGGCCCCCCGACCACGATGATCGCGCTGTTCTACCAGCTCGGCTACCTGATGCTGCCTGCAGTCGTGCCGCTGGCCACCTGGATTCTGATGAACCGGGCGTTTCTGGAGCAGATTGCGTTCCGCCGGAGAACATGAAGCTGCCGCTGCTGAACCCATCGCCCGCACTGCGGTCCATCTCAAGGCCCGAGGCCCGCACCCTGCCGGCCTCGGATCGGCGTTCCCGAAACGTATAATCAGCCCATGGAAACCGAATCGCTGACTGCCACCGACGCGACCGATCTGCTGCCCGAAGTGGGCGGTCACCTCGAGGATCAGGCTGCCGAGTTGTGCAGCCTGATGATCGAGCAGGGCCGCCTGCGCCAGAGTGACTTCAACCAGGCGCGCGCCTACCGCGATCAGCACGGCGGCAATCTGCTGACGCTGCTGGTGCGCCTGGGGCTGGTGTCCGAGCGCGATCTGGCCGCGGCGCAATCCGACATGCTCGGAATCGCGCTGGTGTCCGAGCGCGACTACCCGGAGCAGGCGCCCGAGATCGATACCGTTTCGGTGCGCTTCATGAAGCAGCAGCATCTGGTGCCGATTCGGGTCGGCGACGGGGTGCTCGATGTGGTCATGGCCGACCCGCAGGACCCGGTGATCCTGAAGGCGCTGCGGATGGCAACCGGACTCGAGATCCGGCCAGGCGTCGGGATTTCGTCCGAGATCGACAACACCATCGAGCGCTATTTCGGCGGCGGCCGCAGCGCGATGGGCCAGATTGCCGAAGGACTGAACGCCGAGGGCGAGGACGAGGATGAGGAAAACGTCGAGCATCTGCGTGATCTGGCCTCCGAGGCGCCGGTGATCCGGCTGGTCAACCTGATCATGCAGCGCGCGGTCGAAGCACGCGCGTCCGACATTCACATCGAACCGTTCGAGAACCGGCTCAAGGTGCGCTATCGGATCGACGGCGTGCTGCAGGAAGTCGAAGCGCCACCGGCGCGATCGACCGCGGCGGTGATTTCGCGCGTCAAGATCATGGCCAAGCTGAATATCGCCGAGCGCCGCCTGCCGCAGGACGGTCGGATCATGCACCGGGTCCAGGGCAAGGAGCTCGATCTGCGTGTCTCGACCGTGCCGACCTCGCATGGCGAGAGCGTGGTGATGCGTATTCTCGACCGCGAGGCGGTGACACTGGATTTCGCCAGCCTGGGCTTTGCCGAGGACACCCGCGATCGTTTCATCCACCAGCTCGAGATGCCGCACGGCATCATCCTGGTCA
>NPIE01001698.1_pt2 | contig 19973 bp, 20 predicted proteins | sample 8637661 | NCBI WGS metagenome assembly NPIE01 (sample SAMN07420842, study PRJNA396082) | bioreactor metagenome | isolation source: sample BA12 brine-fed electro-methanogenic bioreactor BA | place: Japan: Kochi | collected 2016-12-09
GATTTCTTTTGGACAGCTGTGAATCCCGCAAAAATTTAACAAATTTTCTTTAGTTTTGTTAAATGAATCAGATTTTAAATTGAGCAAAATATAAGCGTAACCTTTAAGATCACAAACATTACAATCGCGAAGGTTGCCGTTAAAGATTATGAAGAAATTTGATATACCGGAACATTATAGAAGCTCCATTATCTCAACGATAAAAGAACTACGGAAAATAAAAGATCCACGCAAAAAGGATTATACACCGACCGAACTCGATTTCGGTCCTGTTAAATTTTACATAGCCCGCCACTTTGGATTTTGTTATGGTGTAGAAAATGCAATTGAAATTGCTTACCGGACTGTAGAAGAAAATCCCGGTAAAAGAATTTTTCTTTTAAGCGAGATGATTCACAATCCCGGTGTAAACTCCGACTTACAAAAACGCGGAATTAATTTTATAATGGATACTCACGGTAATCATTATCATGAGTGGGATGAAATCACAAAGGATGATATCGTTTTAATTCCCGCATTCGGAACTACAATAGAGATTGAAAACAGATTAAAAGAAATGGGCATTCCAACAGAACAATATAACACAACATGCCCATTTGTCGAAAAAGTTTGGAACCGTGCAAATGAATTAGGCGATAAAGAATACACGGTTGTAATTCACGGTAAACATTATCACGAAGAAACACGCGCTACATTTTCTCATTCAACACGGAATGCTCAATCAGTTATCGTAAAAGACAAAAATGAAACCGAGACACTCGCTAAAATTATCTTAGGTGAAATTCCGAAAGAAGAATTTTATAAAATTTTTGAAGGCAAGTATTCCGAAGGTTTTGATGTTGAGAAAGATCTGCAGAGAGTAGGTGTTGTTAATCAAACAACAATGCTTGCATCCGAAACGCAGGAAATAGCGGACTTATTAAAAGAAACAATGATTAAAAAATTCGGCTTGGAAAACCTAAAAGATCACTTTGCCGATACACGCGATACGCTCTGCTATGCTACGAATGATAATCAATCCGCCACATACGGGTTAATGGAAACCAATGCAGATTTGGCGATTGTTGTTGGAGGTTACAACAGTTCAAATACTTCTCATATTGTTGAGTTGCTTGAAAAAAAATTCCCGACGTATTTCATAAACAATGTTGATAAAATTTTGTCGGAAAAATTAATTAGTCATTTTGATATACATTCAAAAGAAGAAAAGACATCGAAAAACTTTTTGCCGGAGAAAGAACCGGTAAAAATAGTTTTAACAAGCGGCGCATCTTGTCCAGATGCTTATGTTGACGAAGTGTTGAGTAAGATATTAAGTTTTTATAAAAATACCAGAAGTGTTGAAAAAATTATTGAGGGTTTAGAGAAGTGACAAACTCTTTGCGCCTCCGTGTCTTTGCGGTTAAATAATGACGCGCTAAGGTGCTAAGATATAATGTATTAAACCAAATCAGCCAATGAACTATAGTTCGGATCAAACAATCTTCGGTATGAACGCATGGCAAAAGAGTCGGTCATGCCTGCAAGGTTATCACAAATTAATCTTGCTCGTTCGTTTTTATCTTTTGTGTTTACAATAATGTTGTGACTAAATTCGGGTATCAGTTTCATACCGGAAATATTTTCAATGTAATTATCACGCATCACATTGAAAAAATTTGTAAGCATATAATCGCCTTTCGATTCCATTTGGTGAAGCTGAGTAGATTTAAAAACCAAATCCGTCGCAAGTTTTTTATAAAAGTTTGCTTTTGATAGACACTTCTCATCAACAATCAATTCATATTTATATCTATTTGTTTTATCATCCATAAAGGTTTCGCGCTCATTGATTGAGCAGGCGCTTATAAAATCTCCGATTTGAGAACCGAGTTTCGGTTTAAACTTGCTCTCTTTTATCCACTCGATTAACTCTTCCAAATATTTTTCTTCTGTTTCATTTAAAGAATTATTTTTACCGTAACCTACAAGTTTTGCAATAGAAATAAATCCGCCTGTAATACTGTCTTGAATATCGTTAATTGCATAAGCCGTATCGTCCGCCCAATCCATTATCTGGCATTCGATACTTCGGAATGAATCAGCTTCATTTCCGTGAGCTAATTTTTCATGAATATCTTGACCGCCAAAAACAAAATTAAGGTATTGCTTCTGTTCATCATAAAGATAGTGGTTAAAGGGATCGTTGAGTTCACCGAATAAACTTTTATACTTCAAAGTACTATCCAGGAATGCTCGGCATGGGTTCATTCCTCTTCTAGAATCTTCGGTTCTATAAATTGTTTCGGTTAGAATCCGAAGAGTTTGTGCGTTTCCTTCAAAGCCGCCATATTCTTTCATCAGTTTATGTAGGGTTCTTTCGCCGGCGTGCCCAAAAGGCGGGTGACCCAAATCGTGTGCTAAGCAAGCGGATTCAACCAAATCGGGATCAACAAAATAGTCATCACCAAATTTATCTTTTTCATTATGTTGAATAAAATTACAGATAGATCTGCCGATCTGTGCAACTTCAATTGAGTGGGTTAAACGGGTTCGGTAAAAATCATATTCGCCTGGTAAAAAAACCTGTGTTTTACCTTGCAGTCTTCGGAACTCTGATGAATGAATAATTCTATCTCTATCGATTTGAAATTCATTTCTGTAATCATGTTCGCGTTTGCTTTCATGCAGACGCTCTCTGTCAAAATCAGTATAGAATTTATTTTGCATAATTAGCTCAATTGATATGATTTAACCGGCAATTTAACAAAAGCCGGTTTTAGATTCATTTTATTCTTGGTGAGTAACCGTACGTCAAAGTTGCATAAATTAAAACGGTTAATGAGTTGGAGGCTTTTGGTCAATCAGTGAGTAAATATAGAAATTAATTTGTTTCCTGATTTATGGATTTAAACGCAACTGCATACATCTGAATTTGCTTCATCATTGCACCGAGACCGTTTTTACGGGTAGGGGAAAGATGGTTATCAATTCCTATTTCGGTTAAAAAATCTGGTGGGTTGTCTAAAATTTCTTGAGGGGTTCTATTGTTATATACGCGCATCAGTAATGCAATCAGTCCTTTTACAATCATTGCATCACTATCTGCGTCGAAATGGATTTTTCCGTCTTTAAATTCGGGATGCAGCCAAACTTGTGACTGGCAGCCTTTGACTTTGTATTTGTCGTCTCTATATTCTTCGGGGTAGTCGGGTAGTTTTTTACCAAGACGAATAATCTCGCCGTACTTTTCTTCCCAATCGGGTAAGAACTGAAATTCTTCTATTATTTCTTTTTGTACTTCTTTAAGTGACATAATTTCCTCTTTTGTGTATAGTATAAAAATCCCCGGGATTTTTCAATTATAAAAGGATAATTATAAGAGAGTAATTTTATCCTTTAGTTCAGGGAAATTTAAGGGGATTCCGTAATCAAAGAATTGTGTATGTTATTCCAAGCTGCAGTCCTTGTTTCATTTGAGTTGTGGGAGATTGAACTTTGTCGTAAACCACCAGATATGATAAATTCACATTTAACCAGTTGTTTACTTTAGCGGTTATCAAATTATCCCAACGAACATCCCAAGTTTCAATTCTGTCAAATGCCGTGAATAATCTTAGCTTTGATTTGAAGAGTAGATTTTCATCAATTTTGAATTGAGCGTCGGTAACACTTTCAATACCGGTTTCAAATTTGAATGATTCCATTTCATTCGGTGTATCCGGGTCATCGGAATATTGTCTGAATCTATCCGTTATAACTTCTTGAAAGGCGAGACCTAAACGTGATTGAATATTTTCATTTTTGGTATAAGCAAAACCTATTGATTGAGTAAGGTATCCCGGGTCAAAAAAGTTGGAAATCTCGATTCTGCTTGTATCGGCGTAATCATAACCGGTAGTAATTTGTGTCCTTAAAATATTACTTACAAAAAGATCAACGGGCCAGCTGATGTTGTATTCATAAACGGTTTCCATGTATAATTCGTTGTCATTAATTTTAAAGTCATCGCCGCCAAGTTTGGTTTGACCGTAAGCCGCTTTTAATTCGTTTTTGAAAGCCCATACTTTGGTTTTATATTCGGCATTAAAATTTCCGGTAAGTGTCCAAGCCAAAGAGTTTTCTCCGCCCTGTGTCCAGTTACTGAAAGCAATTTGAGAAATATTCAATCCTGTAACAATTGAGGGAATCCATTTATTTAATGTTGAATCCGGTTCATCTTGTGCAAAAATATTGATGCTGAATAAAATGAGTATCACAACCGAAAATAAATTTTTCATGTTATTCCCTTTTTGTTTTAATTTATGGTTCAAACATAACCAAAAATTCAATTAATTGAGGGTGCTTCATTTTGACTGCGTCCCGGAATAAATCGGTTCACATGATTTTATGATGGCAAAAATAATAATCATTAAATATTTGTTTATTTCTAGGATGTTAAGGAATTCTGATTGCATTTAGTTATTAAGTGGAGACGATTATCCTAACTTTTTAAGTTCAGCTTCTTTTGGTTCTTTTATTACTCTAAGAGGTGAAAAAACCGTTGATTAATTGGTTTTCTCTTCTATTAACCCACGACTAAAGAGTATCTTGCAAAACAGCAGAATTAGATTTGTAAAAATAATGTCGCCTCTACGAGGCTGTGAGAGTTTAACGTGATTGCTATTTTTACCATAATATCGCTTCTACCGAAGCTGTTTTAGTATTTTATAGCGACGTAGGTTGCGCGATATAATGGTAAAATCAATCTAACAGATAGAACTATGAACTATGAAAATGCCGTGGGCACGACATTTTAGTTGTGCCGGGCATATATTAAAACTAACGGGTGCTTTACGAAGTCTGTAACAAGTCCCAAGAGAGCCGAGATGACCGTAATCTCATAGCTAAGGCAAGGGTGTCCCGAGCGATCGGGAATCTGAAGGAAGCTGTAAGTGAAACTCTTCTATGACGAGCAGAAAGCGGATATAAGGCGTGTCCTCCCGGGTAATTGACCCTTGAATCAAGACGCCCAATAGTCAACCGGAAGGAGGAGCGTAAATCCGGCATAAAAGAGTGAAAGTTCTAATATTTACCCCGGGATGTATTTGCGTTTTCCCTTATACATAGGGATAAGTTATTGGGAAAACAACTGAGAAAGAACGAAAAGAAGTCGGCAGACGACATAGTATTTCGAAAGTTTTCGGAAGAAGGTCTGAATTCAATAACAAGGGATAAATCTTTTTGAATGAGTAACAGCAGAAAGCAACAGAAAAACAACAAAAACCAGATGGAACTATTTGACTCCACTGGAAGAAACTCAGAGTCATTCACAGCCGACGGAATCGGAGATGGACGGGGCTCACATGATTATTAGGTGGCAAAAGTTATTAAGCAAAATATTTTACAGTCTCATTTTTTACCAATATTTTGAGTATTAGCTTTTTTCTGAGTAACTAATCTAACATTTTGCCACCGGTTTATCCGCTGAGCATTTATATTAAACTCGCACAAGCAATTTTTATTATAAATAATTATTTAGGATATATATGAATTATGTATTAACTTTTTCCCCTTATTATTTTTCCTTTTGCCTTTGAGTTTAATTTTAGTTTATACTTGCACTATGTTTTGGTATGAAATTGTAGGATATATCGGTTCGTTTTTAATTGCAGTATCGCTTACGATGAAAAACATCTGGATGCTGCGCAGAATTAATTTAATCGGTGCAGCAACGTTTGCAACCTACGGAGCAATTATTGGTGCATACCCGGTACTTATATTAAACTTTTTTATTGCACTGGTTGATATTTATTATTTGTGGGGAATGTATAGGAAGAAGGATTATTTTACGCTGCTGCCGACTAATGGTCCGCAAGGGAAATATCTTCTTAAATTCTTAGAATATTATGGTGACGATATAGCGAAGATTTTTCCGAATTTTGATAGATCACAATATCCCGATGCACAATATTATTTCATCCTTCGCAATATGGTTCCAACCGGATTGTTTGTTTTCATTGAAGAAGACCCCGAGACTATTCATATTCTTTTAGATTACGCTATCCCGGATTACAGAGACTTAAAGAATGCAAAGTTCCTTTTCTTTACTGCGGATTTTATGAAAGAGAAAGGTTACAAAAAACTAATAACAGAAAGCTATCATGAAATACACGACAAGTACTTGAAAGCACTCGGGTTTGAACGAATTGATGATAAGACTTTTCTAAAGAAGTTGGAGTGACTTCAATAAATTAGCTTACTTTTTCTCTTGTTCTTTATTATAAATAACCGGTGTCTGTCCTTTCCACTTATTCCAGGTTTCGTCATTTGTAATAAGCTCTGCCATAAAATGAGCGACATTAATACGGCTCGTTTTCCATGAATCGAATAGCGGGCTGACTTGCAGAGATTGATGAACGGTATAATCAGTTACTTCTTCAAAATTTATCAGACCATCCGGACGAACGGCAACCCACTCAATTATGGAATCACTTTGACCAAGATCATTACGAAGATACTCCGCCGCCTTTTCGTTATCTACATGTGGAGGGAGTATTCCTCGAAGTATTGTAAAAATAATTTTCTCGCCAATTGAGTTTTCTTTATCCAGATCGGGATTTCTAACACCGGTTGTATTCATCAAAACGACCTTTACTTTTTTCTCCGGCTGATTTGTTTTTACTGCATTACACAGTCGTCGAACCGAATCTTTGACCAATCTGCGAGGTTTACCGTAAATTCCCTTAAAGTTAAGATTGTGACCGAGACAGGAAGCTATCACATCGCAATCCTCAACCTGCTTCGCTAGTTCTTCATCGCTAAGATTTAATAACGCCGCCTCGGTAACGAAAAGATTTTCGTTTTCACGGATTATTTCAGGAAGTCGGTTTTTATCTCTTACAACAACTTTAACTTTTTTTCCCCGGTTTATTAGTTGTTCTGTAAGTAAACGTCCTGTTGCCCCGGTTGCTCCGACTACAAAAATATTCATTTCCCTCCCTTTTTAATTAATTATGAAATTTTCAAATAATTTTATTTGAGGCTAATTTTTAATTTAACTAATTCCTTCGCGTCCTTAAAATATTTCTTCTTATTCATCATAAGAGTTATGCCTTTAATTTTGCCGTAATTTTTTCCTTCTTTGAATTCTTTTTTAAGTTCATTGGAAATCTTGCTCTCCATAACTACCTGTTCCGCTTTGCCGCCGAAGTAAAAAGTTACTCTAAAAGCATCTTCAATAACTGAGAGCCAAAAGATTGTTTTTGTTTTGCGAGTGACTTTCATCAGCCAGCTTTTACCGTCGTTGTAATATTTCCACTCTGCTTTTAAGTCCGGATGCTCTTTGTGAATGTGTAAAAAGAGAAGTTCCCAAATTACTTTTGCTTTACCAATATGAGAAAATATTATTTCTTCGGTAGGGAATTGATCTTTGTTTGTTAATACAGGTTGATTCATTTTGTGTGCTCTTTATTGTTTGCTTAACTTGTTGACGTAAAAATAGTAACAACAGTTCTTAATTATACTCACTAACCAACATAAGTACCTTCGGGGATAAAAATAAAAGCATCGTATTATTTTTAGTCGGTATAACAATTTCCGAATTTTCATAAATATAGTTAGTGCGAATGTTCTCTTCTGAAAATATTGGATCCGAAAGAAACAAAATAGAGTAGTTGTTTTGATTTATATCAGCAGTTATTTTGAATAAGTCATCTGGCTTTGATTGAGATGATAAATTAAATTTTATTGTGCATGTATTAGATGAATTAACAATTTCACCCTTTAGCGCTACGCCTACAATTGAAATGGATTTATTTTGACTTATAGAATTACGATTATGCAAATAATCGCCTAACCATTCAATATTACTTCCAAGGAATCTTTCTTTTTGAGCATGATAAGAGCCGAAATATAAAATTAAAATGCCATTGCTCTGTGATAAATAATAATCAGCCTTGGATTTTATTAAATCTTCTCTTTTTCCAAAACTCGTTGTGTAATCAGAAGCCCAGTTTCTTCTGATGGGAATACTTTTAATTTCATTCTCTACCATTAGAGATAGAATTTTGTGGTGCTCATCGTTTTTAGATAAACCGAGTGCTTCCGGATTATTATTCAGTATACTTTCAAACTCGTTGATTGAATCATTATAATCACTTGAATTATAATCCGGGAAGTTGTTTATATAGCCCGCCAATTCAGAATTAACACTGAAGCTTATTATAAATTGATCAAGACTCTTGTAGAAATAACTTTTGTGTTCATTTCTATCAATACAGCTTAACTTTATCGTATTCTGTGCCGAAGCGACCGGAAGAGATATAAAATTTCAAGCTATTTCAATGGATGAATACGAAAAAATGTTAAGCGAGCATAACGTGCCGGATGATTATATCTGGTTGATAAAGTATTTGTTTACGTAAGTTCTCATTGATAAAAATTCAGTTGTAACAAATCATGTTGAAAAAGTATTAGAGCGAAAGCCGATTGACTTTTCAGAATATGTTAATGAAACTGCAAAGACGGGGGTTTGGAAAATTGGAAAATAAAGACGCTGTTTAAAGTTAAGCCGGGATGTGAGTCCCGGTTAACTTGTTATAACCAAATTATAAAAAAGTTATTCGGTAGAGCGTAATTCACCTTTATTATATTTATGAATTATGCTCGATATTAAAGTTTGATATGGAATTCCCTCTTCAATTGCTTTCACCTGAATATCGTGATAGTCTTTAGAGGTTAAGCGAATATTTATTCTTTTATTTTTTGCAAGACTTTCTTTTGCCGCTTGTTCATACTTCTTTTTGTCTTTCTTCTTAACGGATTTCCACTCTCCCTTTTTATAGGATTCCATTAATTCTTTTTCTTCTTTATCCAAATATTTCATTTCTGATCTCCTTGATCTATGTACTCTTTTGTTGCTTCTCTACTTGGGAATATTGTTTTCAAAAAATATTTTTTGTCATCTTCCACAAATGGAACAATATAAGCATAGTTTCTAATCTCAACTATGAACATCTTTTGATTTGCATATTTTTCTTTATTATGATGTTCAACAATATCTAATATCTTTTCGTTTGAAATCGCAAGAACTACTTCTTCAAATGAGGTATTCCGAGTTTTCTTTAAAGTTTCATTCTTTTCTTCGTTCCAATCGAAATATTTCATTACTTGAGATTCCTTAAGTCTTTGTGTGCCTTATCGGCGACAATAAGTTATGATTTAGCAGCGAAAAAATCAAGGGATCGATCATGGTGCTCCTTTATTTAGGCATGAACTTAGACTACAATGGTGAAAGCCGGTGTTTGATATACTGAAGTTAAAGAAACTATAATAAAATTAATACGGGATTGTAATTCAGGCTTATTTTTATTTGATAAAATTTATGGTGTAGTTTTTTGCGCTTCCAAAATGTTTATAGAATTTAAAACCATAAGGCAGCACCAGCTCTTTTAATTCTTCTATACTTACTTTATCAGGATCGCCGGCTAATTCAGATATTGACAAAATTCCACCGGGCTTTAGTATTCTGAATATCTCCTTTACGTAGTCTTCTTTGTTTTCAACTTCTCCGATTACCGTCACCATAAAAACTCTATCAAAAGTTTCGTCGGGAAAATCTAAAGTCTTTCCATCACATAATTCGTATTCAACGTTTGTTAACCTCTTTTTAGCAATTCTGTTTTTTGCTTTCTCAAGCATCTCCTCTTGAATGTCGGCTAAAACCAGCTTGCCTCTGTTTACTTTCTCAGCAATTTTAATACTAAAAAATCCGGGACCGGGTCCAATCTCAAGAACAGTATGATCTTCGTTTAGCCCTAGTCTTTCTGCGAGCTGTTTGGGAGAGAGAAATATTTTTCTTAAAGGGATTAATAAAGTGAATGCCATTTGATGCGGGAAAACACCTTTGCTTGCAAATCTTTTGGCGACAGATTTTCTTTCCATTTTATTGTTTTATTTAATTGTTTTCAGAATATTTGTTTCGCTTCAGGATCTGGTTTTACATATTTGTGCCGCGTGTTCCTTCGGCGGCAAAATAACTAATAACCAAATTTCTCCGATTATGAGAATTACTGCTATCAAAAGGATCCAACTCCGTATCGTGAGGGCTTCTTACGGAAACGGCAAAAAACGGAATGAATATAAATAAGCCGAACAACATTGAGAAAACACCCATATAATATATAAATGAATCGGTACCGGCAGTATAAACAAGAAGAGTTATTATAATATAAAAGATAACAAGGAACAACTAGCGATTATCTTTTTAGTTTTTTTAACGGAGATGCAGTCACCCTTTCTTAGGTTTTGAAAATGATACTATGCTCTTCTTATTAATCAAGGGATTAATCCTTGGGTTGTTTATCCGGATTGCCAAACAACTGTACAATTTGCTTACCGAAAACCAAAGCTATTGTTACTCCTAATGCAACGCCTATCGAAACTCCAAAAGCAATGTCTACACTCTCAAATATTGTTCCCGAGGCGGCTCCGAAAGCAGCTCCTAAACCGGCGCCGTATACTAAGATCGGTTCACTTTTATTGGTTAATTTATTACTATTCATTTATATTCTCCTTTTTAAGAAATTTAAATTCCATAAGTCTCTTTAACAAATACTTATAGAATTTTTATAAAAATGTATTGCATGCATTAGACTTAATATTTTGTGCTGTAGTTATGATAATAAACAAAAAATCATTCATATCTTAGTCATTTTTGTCAAGCGTAAAAAAATCATTAACCGGTTTGTTGAAAATTTTCGAGAGTTTCAATGCAAGAACTGTTGAAGGAACGAACCGGTTTTTTTCAATTGAATTAATTGTCTGTCTGGAAACCCCTATCTTTTTTGCGAGATCGTCTTGTGTTAGGTCAAGAATAGTTCGTTCAATTTTAATAGTGTTTTTCATTTGTGAAGCCTTTTAAGAAGTTCAAAATAAAAAACCTGCACGCTTAATAAGAACCAAAGGATCGGCTAATCGCCCAAAGCATTGAACATGGGGTCGCCATTGTCAAAAATAAAGTCGAATAAATAATCAACTAACGGAAGTGCCAGTGAAAAGAAAACTCCGCTTATAAACGCAAAAGCATATGATTGCATCCGTAATTTTGTTACTAATTCATCTTCAATTTTCTCTTTCGAAATAGAAACCATAAGTAAACCGATGAGCATTCCGTATTTTATAAACACGGTTATTTCAAGCGAATCAATAAAAAATTTATTGATAAATAAAGCAGCGAATGTTATTCCAAAGAGTGTAAATCCTATCTTTCTGAAAATATTTGGGAGTTGATACTTACTCAGTTTTTCAAGATTATCTCTTTCACAATCTATAAGTGATTTTTTTGTCATTACTTTTCCTCTAATAAATGATTAATATTTATGCAAAACAAACTTGTTAATATGACGGCTATCTTTTACATAATGACAAATAAACTTTACATTTCTGTGAATGTCCAGTTTTCTGAATTATATTCTTCTTTTGTTAAGGTGCGGGTCGCGATTTCCTTGCCAAACCGTTAAAACGGTTAATTCTTTTTAAGAGGTCTCATTAACCCACGATTTAAATCGTGGGTTAATGACATTTATCTTGACTAACTCCTTTTATTTCCATTACTTACCCGGCTTAATTTTATTACTTTGGAGAAGAAGTGAAAGAACTTAGAAATATCGCTATAATTGCCCACGTTGACCACGGAAAGACTACACTTGTAGATCAGCTTTTGAAGCAGTGTCATGTTTTCAGAAAAAACCAGGTTGTTCAGGAACAGTTTTTGGATTCAAACGATCTTGAACGTGAGCGTGGAATTACAATCCTTTCAAAAAATATAAGCATTCCTTACAAGGATTATAAAATAAATATTATCGATACACCCGGTCACGCAGACTTCGGCGGCGAAGTTGAACGCGTTCTTAAAATGGCAGACGGTGTTCTCCTCCTTGTAGATTCTTTCGAAGGACCGATGCCGCAAACTCGATTCGTTTTGGAAAAAGCTCTGCAGCTTCACTTGAAACCAATTGTTGTAATTAACAAAATTGATAGACCGGATAATCGTCCCGAAGAAGTACTTGACGAAGTTTATGATTTATTCATTGATCTCGGTGCGGATGAAAACCAGCTTGATTTTCCTTATGTGTACGCAAGCGGGCGTGACGGCTGGGCAGTTAAAGAATTGAACGATGAACGTAAAGACTTAACTCCTCTCATAGATACAATAATTGAAAAAATTCCTTCACCGCCAATACAAGACGGTCCTGTTCAAATTCAAGCAACTACATTGGATTATAATGATTACGTCGGAAGAATCGGTATTGGCAGAGTTTTTAGAGGTTCGCTTAACAAAAACAGCAAGCTTTCAATTATAAAAAGAGACGGAAAAACTCATGCTGCAGAAATTAGACAGCTATTTGTTTTCGAAGGACTCGGCAGAACTGAAGTTGAAGAAGTTCAATGTGGCGATATCTGTGCTATTGTTGGTGTGGAAGATATAAATATCGGCGATACTATTGCCGATGCTGAAAAACCAGAGCCGCTGCCGATTATTTCGATTGATGAACCAACAATAAGCATGACCTTCACCGTTAACAATTCTCCTTTTTACGGAAAAGAAGGAAAGTATGTAACATCCCGACAGATTCGCGATCGTTTATTTAAAGAGTTGGAAAGCAATGTTGCTCTTCGCGTACAAGAAACAAACTCGCCGGACTCATACAAAGTTTCAGGCCGCGGAATTCTTCATCTATCTATATTAATAGAAAATATGCGCCGCGAGGGATACGAACTGCAGATACGTGAACCGAAAGTTATCTATAAAGAAATTGACGGCAAGAAAGCCGAACCGATTGAAGTGCTTGTTGTTGATGTTCCAACTGAATTAGCCGGTAAGGTTATTGAGCTTGTGGGGCAGCGTAAAGGCGAAATGGTAAAGATGGAAAGCAAAGGAAGTCTGCAGAAACTTGAATTCCATATTCCTTCTCGCGGTTTGATGGGACTTCGTACAAAAATTTTAACTGCTACTGCCGGCGAGGGAATTATGCATCACCGATTTTATCAGTATGAATTTTTTAAAGGTACGATTGGTGGAAAGTCAAACGGTGTTTTAATTTCGATGGGTGAAGGTCCTGCAACTGCATATGCAATTGATTCATTACAAGACCGCGGTAAATTTTTTATTGACCCGGGTGATGTTGTTTATAGGGGACAAATTGTAGGTGAGAACAATAAAGACATCGATATTGAGGTGAATGTTCAAAAAGGGAAAAAGTTGACAAACATGCGTGCATCCGGTGCAGATAAAGCAGTAAAAATTACCCCGGCAATTAAGTTTAGTTTGGAAGAAGCACTTGAATATATTCAGGAAGACGAGATGGTCGAAGTAACACCTAAATCAATTCGATTAAGAAAACTTCATCTCGATCCCCACGAAAGAAAGAGATATAATCTGGGAAAGAGCTAAGAAATGTTATTTCCTGTTACATAGTGTCATTCCGAGGAGTTGTATTTAGACGACGAGGAATCTCACCTAAATTAGTTCAAGGGAAGATTCTTCCTCCGACAAAAAAGCGTCGGAGTCAGAATGACAAAAAGTAACGTTCTTATAACCCCGCTGCAATTCTCCTAAAATGGAAACCGTAGACCGAAAGTGTCATTGCAATAGGAAATTTTTTAGGATACTTAAATAAACTGAAAGCAAACAACTTCCAAAAATGTTTTCTTCCTGTTTCTCTAATTCCGATTTTCCACAAAAGTTTGAAAAATGCTTTTACCTCATCAAGTGTTAAAGTATTGGGCATCCAATTTGGACGATGATAGACATTCAAGAAGTCTCTAATACGATTATAATATTCTTTTGGGGCATAGATAGTGTGAATAAGTTTGGAATAACCCCGCATTAAAATATCATATTTCATTTTTGGAATAAAGTTAATCGAACAATCCATATTATTGCCGCTCCAATTTTCCAACAGCCTGTTCTCGGTTTTTAACCTTTTGAAAAGTTTTGTTCCAATGGGTGCATTAAGAATTCCCACCATTGCCGAAGGAATTCCGCTGCGACGAATAAAGTTAATCTGTTGATCAAAAATAGTTTCGCTATCGTTATCAAATCCCACTATAAATCCACCGGAGACCAACATTCCTTTGCTCTGAAGTTTGTTAATTGCAGAAACCAAATCTCGTTTTAAGTTTTGACTCTTACCGCATTCTTCCAAACTTTCGTTGTTCGGGGTTTCAATCCCAACAAACACACTGTAAAATCCTGCTTCTACCATCATCTGCAGCAATTCATCATCATCGGCTAAATTTATAGAAACTTCGGTTATAAGATGAAACGGATACTTATGTGTTTTAGACCAATTAATTAAAGCAGGAAGAATTTCTTTCTTCAATTTTCTTTTGTTGCCGATGAAGTTATCATCAACGACTGAAAGACCGCCGCTCCAGCCGAGTTGATAAAGCTTATCAAGCTCTGCCGTTAATTGCTCGGCAGTTTTTGTACGCGGAACTCTGCCGTTAAGGATTGTTATGCTGCAGAACTCGCAGTCGTACGGGCAACCACGTGAATATTGAATGCTCATACTTGCGTACTGTTTCATATCTAATAAATCCCAGCGGGGAATTGGGGTGTTGGTAATGTCAGGGAACTCATTCGAAGTATAAACATATTCCGGTTTTCCGTTTTCAAGGTCTTTCAAAAATAAAGGAAGGGTAATTTCAGCCTCATTCAAAACAAAGTGATCAACACCCAAAAACTCTTTATACTGCATTGTTGCAAGCGGCCCTCCGGCAACTACTTTTGTGCCGAGTTTATTACATCTTAGTATAATATCCCTAAAGGATTTTATTTGAACACTCATCCCGCTCACGAAAACATAATCAGCCCAAATAATATCTTTATCTTTTAGTTCAGAAACATTTGTGTCGATTAATTTAAGTTCCCAATCTTGCGGCAGCATTGCAGCAACCGTAATTAAACCAAGTGGCGGCTCTGCGGATTTTTTCGATACAAAATCCAGCGCATCTTTAAAGCTCCAAAATGTTGCGGGTGTTTCGGGGTAAACTAATAAGATTTTCATTTTATTCCCGGTTTTTTTACAATTAGCATCGATAACAACTTGCAAATAATTTTGTTCATTGTTTGTAAAAGAAGTGTAAATTTATATTAATATGCTTTTGTGGTTATTAATAAAAAACGGATATTTATTAAGAGGTTTCTTAATCTTAATCATACTCTTAATCATACTCTTAATCTTACTCCTGTTTATATGAAGCAATTAAGATTATAATTAAGAGTAGGATTAAGAGATAGTTCAATAGGGAAATAGTCTGAAGAAATGTTAACCGGAATTAAAAAGATTAATTCATACTTCTACTTTATTCTCATCTTTATAATTGCACAGCTTGCTTGGATGGGATTACTGGGGCTGTGGATCTATTGGTATGTTTCCAATTCAATAATTTTTGAAGAAGTCGGAGAGCAGCTGTCACCTCAACTAAATGCCGACAGCCCAAGCACTTTCGTTTTTGTCGGAGGAATATTGTTAATCGTCGCGATGGCTTTAGGAATATCAGTAATGTTCAGAAACCTAAATGTGCAGTTAAGATTGAATAGGCTCTACGACAATTTTATTTCAAACATCACTCATGAATTAAAATCACCACTTGCATCCATTCAGCTTTATTTAGAAACGCTAAGCTCACGTGAACTATCCGGGGAAAACAAAACAAAGTTCATAAACTATATGATGAAAGATGCCAGACGGCTCAACAATTTGATTAACACTATCTTGGAAATTTCGAGACTTGAACAAAAAAATATTGCACATGATTACGATATTTTTGACGGAAGTAAAATTATCCGTTCATTGGTGCACGAATCCGCCGAGCAGTTTCAATTAGAAGATGATAAAATAAAAATTTTTGATTATTCGGATGCACGCATTGTAATCGATAAAAATGCAATGAAGATTGTTGTTGATAATCTAATTGATAATGCATTAAAATACTCTCCCGGCGATCCGGAAATTGAGGTGAAAATTGAAAACAAAAATAAACGATTCGTAATTGCATTTACCGATAAAGGAATTGGTGTTGAGCAAAAACAAATGAAGAAAATATTTAAAAAGTTTTATCGTGTTTCGGATAATAATATTCCAAGTGTTAAAGGAACCGGACTCGGGCTATACTGGGTGAAGGAAATTATTAAAAGTCACGGAGGAAATATTGTATGCATAAGTGAGGGTTTGAATAAAGGGACTACATTCCAAATAGAGCTGCCGATTTACGGAGTTTCAAAAAAACGGCTAACTAAGAAATTGCTTAAAATGAAAAACAAACCGTCAAAGCGTAATAACAAAGGCAATAAATATGAATAAAAAACAAAAAATAATGTTAGTTGAAGACGAAGAAAGTCTTGCCGTAGGTCTTCAATTCAATCTGGAGGAAGAAGGTTATGAGGTTGTTCATGCCCGCGACGGCAAGCAAGCTTTGGAATTCTATGAAAGTGAAAGTTACGATTTGATAATTCTCGATGTCATGCTTCCTTATGTTAACGGATTTGAAGTTGCTGAACAAATCAGAAAAAGAAATCCCCAGCTCCCCATTCTAATGCTCACTGCAAGAACAAGAAAGGAAGATAAAATTCACGGACTCGAATTAGGAGCAGATGATTATATGACTAAGCCGTTCCATCTTGATGAACTTCTACTCCGTGTAAAAGGAATGCTTCGCAGAAAAGAATGGTATGTTCAAGCAGTTAATAATTCGCCGACTTTTAATTTCGGAAGCAACAAGATAAATTTTGAAACGCTGGTTTGTAATTGCGGAAATAAAGAAATTAGATTAACCCCGCACGAAGCAATGGCGATGCAGTACTTAATTGAACGAGAAGGAAAGCCGGTTTCTCGAAAAGAACTATTGGAAAAGGTTTGGAATATTACTTCCGAAGTTGAAACAAGAACAGTCGACAACTTTATAGTTCGATTAAGAAAATATTTTGAAGAAGATCCTTCCAACCCAAAGTTTATTAAAAGCGTTAGGGGGATTGGGTATATTTTTGAGCATGAAGAAAAGTAGCCACTAATACACGAATGAAATTCGTATAAATTAGTACAAATATTCGTGCATTAGTGGCGTATCTGTTCTAAAATCTCCACCCAAGTAAACTCCAATAATTCAAAAACCAAATCATTGCTGCACTTGTAATAAACACAATTCCGGAAACCGTAAATCCGAATTTTACTTTTGAAAAAACTTTAGCCGCCGCAAACATTTTATAAAGAAGCAGAACGGTATAAATAAATCCGATAAAAGGAATACCTTGAACAATATAAAAATACCAAGGCATTCCGTAAGCCATACCTACCTGCATTTCAACGGAATCAACAACAAAAAACATCAAAGCCGCATAAATAATTATATAGAGAAGATACGAACCCGCTGCATAAGCCGAGGCTTTCAACAAGTGATGAGTTACGCTTTTTGTATCCTTTCTTCTTTCGGAAAATTTTGAAATAAAAAATAAAATTACCGTTAGAAAAAAGATTGTAAGAAGAGTAAGACCCAAAATTTTGTTGAACCACAATTCTTCATACCAAGCGAGTTTTTCAAGCGATGCCGTACCGTCGGTGAATACATGAGTAACTTTTCCGCTCTCTTCTGTTCTGAATGCCATAAAGTAGTCATCATCTATTGATTGAAAAAGATTCGGCTCGATTTGTATCAATCTTCTTTCATCACCCTTGTGGTCATACATCATTATCATTCCATCGTCATTTTTCCAAATGGGCATATCAAGACCGAGCATATCCATTAAAACACCGACCTTTGTGATTGTATTTCTCGAATATCTTGTGTTGCGGTATTTACCGGTAAACTTATCAACATCCTTATCATATTCCGGTAAATCGGTTAAGGGATATTCAACCTCACTTTTCGGTTCTTCGTAAGGATAAAAATGATTCATAAAACTTGTAATTATTTCGCCGGGTATACCGCTGCTTGTATTTGTTACAGCGTATAATCCAAGTTTAATTTCCGGAAACAAAAACATTAGTGTCGATATGCCAATGTAGCCGCCGCCGTGAGCTAAATTTTTTAATCCGTTAAACTCGCTTATCCCGAATGCATAGCCGGAAGCTCTATAAAGTTTGGGATGATGTGTAAATTGAACCGAATGCATTTCCTCGATTGTCGAAGAATCAATTACTTGTCTCCCTTCATATTTTCCGTTGTTTAGATGCATTATCATAAAATGAGCGAATTCGTTTAACGGCGTTAACATTTGTCCGGCCGGATAGTCCAGTATATAATCAAACGGGAACTCAACAAAATTTCCGTTTTCTTGATAGTATCCTTTATATAGATTTTCTTTTTGGAAGTCTTTAAGCCGGAAAGAACTCGTATTCATTTCAAGCGGATCAAAAAGATGTTCCTTTGCAAATTTTTCATAATCTTCACCCGAAGCTTCTTCAACAACATAAGCCGCTAATGCATTCCCAATATTAGAATAACTATAAACTTCTCCCGGCGGCATTACCCGTTCAGGCAGATTCTTTCCTAAAAATTCGCCCAACGGTAGAGCATCTTCTTTTGTGCGGGCAGATTTACCGATGTAAATATCATCAAAGCCCGGTGTATGAGTAAGTAGATTTTGAAGCGTAATCGGTTTACCGAATTTTTCCGGTACTTTAAATAACTTTAAGTATTCGTTAACATCGGTATTCATATCTACCAAACCTTCGTCCCGTGCCTTCAATACAACCGTTGCGGTTACTGTTTTGCAGACGGATGCGGTTCTGAACAAAGTTTTTTGGGGATCGACCGGAAATTGATTTTCGATATCAGAATATCCATAACCTTTTGAAAAGAAAATCGAATCTCCCTGAACAATTACAATACCTGCGCCTGGTGTGCGGTTGTTGTCAATCATAGGGACGATCATCGAGTCTAAAAATGCAGCTACTTCTGCCACATCAAGTTTGGGGTATTCTTTGATCTGTGAATACAAAGTAGAAGTGCCGGCAAGTATTAATGATATTAAAACGGTGAGAATTGCTTTGGAGAGTTTCATCTTCGACCATCCTTTAAGTGAATAATCAATCCATTAAAATAAAAAAGAGGACATCGATATGCGAGTTAAGTTTTGGTTAATTGGAATTCATCGTTGCCTAGCTTGGGGATAGTGTAATGCCTGAATTGGTTTATTTATCTAATCTCCCATTTATCTAATTAATGATTTGATCCATTCATATCACGGCTCATCCTCTAATTTTACCGGTTCGTCGCCTTTTTTTTCTTTTAGCTCCTTTCGGACGTTAAGTTTCGGGTGAAAATTAAATCAGTCGCAGCAACTAAAAAGGAGAAAACAAAATGAAACGGTCAGCATTATTCATAGCAGCTTTGATAGTATCACTCACAACTTTCGCACAAAGCGAAACGAAAGGTCTGTTTACTATTGATGATACGCCGATTGGAGGCTACATCGGTGCAGGCGGCAGAATTACAACGGTAGAATCTAATACAGCGGGATTTTTGGATGGAAAGATTGTCGCAGTAATTAACCAAAAATGGGGTGTTGGATTTTCGTTCTCTGCTCTTCATTATGATAAAGGAATGAACGAACTTGTAAACGATGGTGCTTATCATTTAAGTGCAGGTTATGCGGGAATTTTTGTCGAGCGAATCTTTAAACTGAGCGAAAATTTCAGATTATCGGTTTCAATTACAAGCGGAATGGGTGAAGCTTATTATCAATACGATAAAGATTACAGAAAAGATAAAGTTTGGAGTGAAGAGATAATCGATAAAACAACCTTTGCTGTGTTTGAACCGGCGCTTGAGTTTAATTACAACATCGGCGGAAATTATTGGATTGGTGTTATGGGCGGATTTAGAAACACTTCACCACTCGAACTTATAGGTGCGGATGAAAACTTGTTCCAGAAATTCACCGGCGGCGTTACGTTTAAGTATGGTTTGTTTTAATTAAAGATTGTCGGGTATATTAAGAAAGGGTC
>NPIE01006162.1_pt1 | contig 19940 bp, 14 predicted proteins | sample 8637661 | NCBI WGS metagenome assembly NPIE01 (sample SAMN07420842, study PRJNA396082) | bioreactor metagenome | isolation source: sample BA12 brine-fed electro-methanogenic bioreactor BA | place: Japan: Kochi | collected 2016-12-09
TCCAAGCCGGAGGCTTATCCTGGGGCGCAAGAGCGCCATCTGTCAGACCTGGGAGAAAACCTTTGAGGCATACCCTGTCCGTTTCAGAACGGAAGCCTCTTCCTTTGCAGGGGCGCAGATAACCGATGGGCGGTACTGGCCGGATACCCTTTTCTCCCTCTTCGCCGAGGCCGTAGAAGTTACGGCCATTCAGAGAGGAGCCGAAAGGTGGGAGCCGTAGGTCATTGAGGCCACCTCTCCATGTCTTGAATTGCAAAAATATTGCTTCGGGTGAAATAACCGGCTCAAACTAGTTCGATGAACCATTCATTTAATGACCAAGGCACAATGTGGGTTTATGATTAGCGGGCAAAACCGTTACTGTTACCCTGGGCGGAATAGCTCAAGGTGCGAAAAAGGCTCATAATTGTTCGCAAAAAATAGGGCCGGAAAGATCCAGGAAAGGCTGGTTTTGTAAAATGTGTAGGTCTGACGGCTATGAGCCTGCGAAAAGCTCTGCTTGAAAGAGGTTTTCCTTTTGATTATTCCGATGAGCAAAGAATAGATGGGTTTTTAAACTGCATTTCAACTTCGGTCAGTTTTCCAAATTATAAAATGTTTTGCAAGAAGAGAAATGAATTTAGTGATAAAACATGGGCAGTGATCAAGATAGAGAAAGAAGCGCTTTGGGAACTTCAGTGTTTGTTTTTTATAGAAAATGCTGCATCGGCCGGTTCCAGGGGCATGACTGTGGCAGCCCTTTCCACGATAGATGCTTTTGACAAAATGTTTTACGATAAAGAATCCAGATCATTAATCTCGGATAGTTTTACAACAAATCCACAGGCTGAGGTTATGGTCCACGGGGCAATTCCAAGCCGCTACATTAAAGGTGTTGCCCTTAAATCGGAGAATGATATGGCATTAATTAAAAACGTTAAAGGACTACCTGAAATTGAAATCAACAAAGATTTATTTTCTTTCCGTGCGGATTGGCATTGCTGGTAAAGTTTTTGGAGTTTTTTTAACTAATTCGAATACAAAAACCTCGTTTGTAAAGAAAGGGTAAACATGGCTAAAAGACCTGTTTTTATACCCAAAACTGTAGGGAACCAAATGGTCCAAAAGATCTCCATTGAGTTTCAGTGGTTTCCCGGGATGTCCAAAAGTCAAAAACAGAAGTCCATAGGCTCCTTGCATAATGCTGCAAGAGAGCAACTGGGCGTTGGGCGTATACTTGAGATATCAAGCAAATCCGAGGACCGGCTCGGGGTCGAATTGAGTGCCTTTAACCTCACATTCAGGACTCCCGATAATGAAACTGCCCCGGTGGAAGTTTTGTTTCAGGGTGGAAAAGTATTCGAAAAGGGGGGGCCTTTTACCGATCTCTATTACGTCACTCCCAGAGAAGCCAAGAAAGACGAGAGGCTTAAGATCTCCGGGAATATTGAAGGTTTCCGTTACGGATCTTCGGATTGGCCAATAAATCCACAAACTTTGTTTTATGATTGGCTTTACATATCAGCGCTTCATCAGGATCAAAATATCAACCTGGCCAAATCGCTGCTGGAATATGACGCATTTACAGATATCGAATTCAACCCTGAAAAATCTCTGAACTGCCAGGCATATTCTGCTGCTCTTTACAAATCCTTAGCTGTCAGGAGGCTTGTTTCAGAGGCGTTGTCTTCAAAAAAAAACTTCATCAGGATTTGTAACCAATACGACAGGGATGCTTCACCTGTCCAGAGAAAGATGTTTTGAGGGGTGGGGGCCTGGGTATGCAGGAAAGATACAAATTCTCCTTCACGGCTGGTGGGCTATTGTTGAATGAGACGGTCAAGGTCGCTGAAGTGTATTTGAAAAATGGTGACTGGAGGCAGACCTCAAGAGAGGTTTCCTCAACCAGGATTCTTCAGAAGAACAAGGGCACTTCATCAAACAGGTATTTCCTGGAGATCAAACAGAGGCTCAAAACCCTGTCGGATGAGGAGATGGCGCTCCTTATCCGGGGAAACCTTGAAGAACAGAGGCAGATCGCTTTCCTCTCTATCTGCAGACTGTACGCCTTTATCCGGAATTTTGTGGTTCAGATACTCAGGGATGATCTGCTATCCATGGGAACGGCTCTAACAGATGCCGATTATCTGAGGTTTGTTGAGGATATTTCGTTTGAACACCCCGAATATGAAAAGCTCACGCAGACCACTCAAAAAAAGGTCAGGGGGGTCCTGTTCAAGATCCTGCGGGAGGTCGGCTTTTTCTCCTCTTCTTCTGAAAAAAGGGTTACGCCGATCTTCCTTTCATCAGGTGTGAAAGAAATGATAATTTCCAGCAACCCCTGGGAACTTGCCTGTTTTCTTTACACCGACCAGGAGATAAAGGAAGCGGTGCGAAAAAATGGATAAAGCCCTTGCCCAGAAGATAGACAAAAAATTTGAAAAATACCATTCATTCCTGTCCAGCAAGAAATTCTTTGACATTGCCTTGTCCCGAAGGGAAGTCCCCTTCTTTATAAGCACCTTCCCGCCTGAAGCTCAAACCTATGTGGACCAAAGGATAATTAACCTTAGAAACAGGCTGGCAGGAGAAGGGATAGAGGTTCTTGTGCTGGATCTTTATGACCTGGTTCTTGGCATCCTCGAAAAGAAGGGGCACCTTCCCGTTCTGATGGACAGGGAGGCGACAATGAGCAAGGCGAAATTCCTCAAAGGGCTCCGTTCGATGCTCGATGTGGAGAAAACCATCGTGCCCGAGATCGAGAGCAAGCTCAAAATCGATTCATGCCGAATGGTTTTCCTCACAGGTGTGGGTCTGGTCTATCCATATCTCAGGACCCACAGTATATTGAGCAACCTGCAGCGACTTTTCAAGGAATGCCCCCTGGTAGTCTTTTTCCCCGGCAAGTACCAGTACACCAGGAGCAAGGGATACACTCTGAACCTTTTTGGTCTTATGCCCGGCGACAACTACTACCGGGCTTTTGATCTCGACGAATATGCTGTCTGATGTCCTTCGGGGTCCCCGCGCAGCAGGCGAAGTTTCGGGAGGAGGAAGAAATGATGAAGATCAGCGAGATATTTGAGAAGAGAATAGACCGTACCATTGAGGGTGTTATCAAGGCAGATGATGATGAGCACCTCTTTGAAGAGATCGACGAGTACGTAATAACCAATGAGATAAACCAGAGACTCTCGGAGTTTCTTGATTACTACAACGACTACCAGGGAGTGAATGGCGCCTGGATATCCGGCTTTTTTGGTTCGGGAAAGTCCCACCTGCTCAAGATCCTTTCCTATGTCCTTGAAAACCGCCTCCTCCTTGGTGACCTCCCCGCTGCTGAAATATTTCTCGAAAAACTGAAAGACGATGCCCTCCTCAAGGGTCAGATGGAGAAGGCCATTTCGATACCTTCCAGAAGCATTCTTTTTAACATCGACCAGAAAGCGGATGTGGTGTCAAAGAAGGAAACTGACGCGGTGCTGTCCGTATTCATGAAGGTCTTCAACGATCTCCGGGGTTACGATCCCAAGATCCCCCATATTGCCCAGTTTGAATACGACATGGATCGCCAGGGGTGTTACGGAGAATTCAAAGAAGCGTTCCTTGAGATATCCGGCAAGTCATGGGAGGAAGCCAGAGAGCACGTCTGGCTCGAAACGGGCGATTTTGTCGCAGCCCTTTCAAGGGTCAAGGGCATGTCCGAGGATGAAGCGTCAAAAACACTGGACAGGTATGAAGAAACCTACCAACTCTCCATAGAGGACTTCGCGTTGCAGGTCAAGGACTATATCGACAGGCAGGAACCGGGTTTCAGGCTCAACATATTTGTCGATGAAGTTGGGCAGTACATTGCGGATAACGTGAAACTTATGACAAACCTCCAGACTATTGCCGAGAGCCTGGCAACCAAGTGTCACGGCCAGGCATGGCTGATAGTCACTTCCCAGGAGGATATGGACGATGTGGTCGGAGAGCTGGGAGGCCGTCAGTCAAACGACTTCTCCAAGATACAGGATCGCCTTAAGTGCAGGATGAAACTGACCAGCAAGAACGTCGCAGAGGTTATACAGAGACGTCTTCTGCAAAAGAAGCCTGGTGTCATCGTCGACCTTGCGTGCATTTACGAAAAGGAAAAGAACAACCTGAAAACCCTCTTCGAATTCCTCGATTCAGGTAGGACTTACAGGCATTTCCAGTCGGAGGATGATTTCGTTGCATGCTACCCATTCATGCCTTACCACTTCGAACTGCTCCAGTCCGCCATAAAGAACCTCTCCGATCACAATGCCTTCGAGGGGAAGTTCAGGTCCGTAGGCGAACGTTCCATGCTGGGCGTTTTCCAGGAGGTTGCCAAAAGGATCGCAGAAAAGCCGGTTGGTCATCTTGCCTCCTTTGATCTTATGTTCGACGGTCTTCAGACGGCCCTCAAAGGCCAGATCCAGGCTGACATTCTAAGCGCAGAGCGGACCCTGTCTCTCCAGCCTCTGGCCGCAAGGGTTCTCAAAGCCCTGCTGATGGTGAAATATGTCAGAGAGTTCAAGGCCAACCCGAGGAATATTTCCATTTTGCTCATAGACCGTTTCGATGTGAACCCAATAGAACAAGAGAAGGAAGTGCAGAAAGCCCTGGACCTCCTTGAGAAAAACACCTACCTGAGGAGATCGGGGGATGTTTACGAGTACCTGACCGACGATGAGAAGGATATCGAAGAAGAGATTAAGAATGTCGAAGCGGACCAGGCAGAGATCAACAAATCCCTGGTGGATATCATCTATCACTCAATACTTAGGGATTCCAGGATCCGGTACGAAGAAAAGGAGCACGACTACCCGTTCAACAGGATGATGGATGATTCCCATTACGGCCAATCCTCCTTTGATCTCTCCATCAATGTAATAACGCCTTTTCACAGAAGTTACGGAGATGAAAAAGCCCAGACCATGAGATCCATTCAGGGCAACGAACTGGTCATAATGCTTGATGCGGACAAAAGGCTGATAGAAGACTTGTATCTGAACAAGAAAACCGAAAAATATTGCCGCATCCACCAGGGTGAAACGGCAAAGGACAATATTCGCAGGATATTGTCAGAGAAAGCTCGCCAGTATGAAGAAATGAAGTCAGACCTGGAAGTAAGGATAAGAGAAGCCATTTCCGGAGGAACCTGTTTTCTGAGGGGTGAAAAGCTGGATATTTCCCTGATAGACCCCCGATCCAAAATTTGCGGTGCTTTCCAGTATCTTGTATCAGTTTCCTATCCGAACCTCAAAATGCTTGACCCGGGGATGGACGACAAGAAACTGGCCAAGATCCTGTCCGAAAAGAGCGAGGTCGGGATTTTTGACCCTGACGAAACTCTTTCAGAGGCAGAGAGCGAACTTTTTGCTCGCCTTCAGCGTAAAAATCTTCAAGGTGACAGGGTTACAGTTAAGAACGTAATAGATGATTTCGCAGCTGCACCTTATGGATGGTGGAGCGAGGGAAGCCTGTGCGTGCTGGCAAAACTTGTCGCCAGAGGCAAGATCGACATTAAGAAAGATTCCGATTACCTTGACAGGGCTGGCGTCCTTTCATCTTTCAGGAACAGCCGGGAACAGCCAAATGCCGTGGTTGAACTCAGGGCCACCTTTTCCCATGAAGCGGTAAGGCATCTCAAGGATCTTCACAACAACTTATTCAATGAACCCAACCCTAAAAGTGAAGCCAAGGATGTTGCCATGGCTTTTGAGGAAAGGCTCCGCAGGGAATTAGCCGACCTTGAAAACCTACTTTACAGAGCGGCCAGGTACCCCTTTGATGAAGATCTGCGAAATGCTATAGATGAGTTGAAAAAGTATCTCGGGAAGGACTACACCTTTTATCTCAACGATCTGGCGGAGTTCGAGGGCCATCTTAAGGATCTGCAGGAAAACACCGTCGAACCGATCAAGAACTTTATTAACGGCCCCAGGTGCGGAATCTATGACGACATCGCCGGGTTCCTTGCCCGGGAGGGGGCCAATTTCTCCTACCTTGACCAGGAAAAAGTATCAGACCTGAAAAAGAGGATGTTATCCAGGGATATCTTTAGAAACACCAATCTTCAGGATACAAGGGCATTGTATGATGATTTGAAAAATAAGTTAGAGAAAGTACTGGAAGGGGAAAAAGCGAAAGCCCTTGAGGAGTTGGACCTCAAGCTTTTGGATATGAAAAACCTGGTTGAGTACTCTCGGCTTACAGATGACCAGCGAAAAGGGCTGGAAAGCCCCTTTGAACAGACCAGTACAAAAATCAGGGAAGTCCCATTCATCTTCCGGATAGAAGGCCTCCTTGAGGAATTTAAGAACCAGGATTACCCGGGTATTCTGGAAAAACTTCATGAAATGACCTCCCAGCATCATGGAGGCGGGGGGCGTGTAGGAAAGCCTAAACCTCCAAGGCGTGTTGTAAACATAACGGACCTGAAGATCAGGAAAAAGACAACCATGCTTGCCTCTGAATCCGACGTGGAGGAATACCTTGAGGCATGGAGAACGGTCCTCATCGAGCGAATAAAAGATGGCAATTCCATCCTGATCCAGGATTGATCAAAAAAACCAGGGCTGGGGGTACAAGCATACATGGACCTCAACAAACTTGAAAAATTTTCAAACGAGGCAAGGAAGAAACTTCTCGGAATAGTTGCCTCAAAACTGGACTATGTCCTCTCTTCAGACTCTGCCGAACTCAGGGAAAAGAGCGCCCAGGTCCTTGAGCTGAAGCAGGAGCTTTCAAAAAAGGGAAAGGATGAGCTGATAGAGGAAGTTGCCTACACCTGGTTCAATCGGTTCATCGCCCTGAGGTTCATGGACTCCAGGGGCTACACGGGTATCAAGGCTGTTTCGCCCTTGCCCGGCCGCACCCAGCCGGAGATCCTGGAGGTCTTCAAGAGCGGGCATTGTCCCGATGATATTTTTGTGGAGAGAAACAGGCTCTACAGGACACTCGACGGGAGCATACCCTCAAGAGATCCGCAGAACGAGGTTTACCGCTTTCTTCTTATCGGAGTCTGCAATTCCTGGCATAAACAGATGCCCTTCATGTTCCAGAAGCTTCAGGATCATACCGAGCTTCTGATGCCCGACGATCTTTTGAGCGAGCACTCGATCCTTGCCGGGATCAACGAGCAAATATCCGATGAGGACTGCAAAGACGTAGAGATCATCGGGTGGATGTATCAGTTCTACGTTTCGGAAAGACACGACGCTGTAATTAAGGCAAAGAAAAAAATTGCCCCCGAAGATATACCAGCAGCGACAGAGCTCTTCACTCCTCATTGGATAGTTCGCTATATTCTGGAGAACACCCTTGGGTGCCTATGGATGCTGAACAGGCCCGCATCGAGGCTCAAAGAAGCGACGGACTACTACATTCCACGTGATGGTGAAACGGAAGCGGATTTCCTGAGGGTGGGAAGCCCCGAGGAGATAACCGTCTGCGACCCAGCCTGCGGCTCCGGCCACATGCTTACCTATGCCTTTGACCTTTTGACAAGGATCTACGAGGAGGAAGGGTATGACCGCTCGGAAATTGCAAAGCTGATCCTTCAGAAAAACCTTTACGGAATTGAGATAGACCGCCGCGCAGCGGCCCTTGCGGCCTTTGCCCTGACAATGAAGGCAAGACACTACGACAGGAGGTTTTTCAGGAACGGGGTGCTCCAGCCCAATATTATCTGTCTGGAAAAGATCGTTTTCGATGAACAGGAGCTGGCGGACTACGGGAAGGCCGTCGGCAAGGATCTATTCACAGACGAACTGGAAGAGACCCTTCTGTCTTTTGAGAACATCGACAGCATAGGGTCCCTTTTGACCCCGGCCCTCTTAACCCCGGAATACTTCCTGAGGCAGCTGGAAAAGAAAGATTTCCAGAACAACTGGGTGCTCAAGGTTTCCCATGAGAAGGTTCTTTCCGTCCTCCGCCAGGCATGTTACCTGGCACGAAAGTACCATTGCGTGGTGGCGAATCCCCCGTATATGGGGAACAAGAATATGAACGATGTGTTGAAGGAATTCGCTAAGAATAAGTATCCCGATTCGAAATCGGATCTTTTTGCCATGTTCATTGAGAGGAACCTTGGTTACGCGATCCAGAAAGGGTTTGTCGGAATGATCACGATGCAAAGCTGGATGTTCCTTTCTTCGTTCGAGAAGCTGAGGGACAAACTGCTCGGCAGTAATGCCATTGTTTCGATGGCGCATCTTGGTGCGCGGGCTTTTGACACCATAAGCGGTGAGGTTGTTTCAACGACGTCATTCGTGCTGGAGAACGAAAAGAAGCCAGATCTTAAGGGAATTTATCTCCGGCTTGTAGATGAGAAAAACGAAAAAGCGAAAATACAGGCCTTCAAGAAAAATATCCCAACCCGAGAAAGGCCGAACCCTGAAAAATGCTTCCGTGCCTCCGCCTCTGATTTCAAGAAGATCCCCGGCTCGCCGATCGCGTATTGGGTGAGTGAGAGGGTTCGTCAGATTTTCAAGGAGTCGCTTTCATTGTCCCCTGTTTGCAAACCAACACAAGGTTTGGCGACAGGGGACAATGAAAGATTCGTGAGGATTTGGCACGAGGTTTGCTTGAATAATATAGGTTTTTCTTTCCCTAACCGAGAACAGGCCGAAAGATCCCGTCTGAAATGGTTTCCCTACAATAAAGGGGGTGACTTTAGGAGGTGGTATGGAAATCAGGAATTTTTAGTTAATTGGGAAAACGATGGTTTTAAAATAAAGCATTTTTCAAACGAATTTGGGAGGATTAGATCAAGACCACAAAATCTGGGAACTTATTTCAAAGAATCAATTTCCTGGTCAAAAATCAGTAGCGGTTTCCCAGCTTTTAGGTATTTCCCTACAGGTTTCATATATGATGTAGCTGGTACATCCATTTTTTGCGATGACACTTCATTGGCAAAAAGAATCCTAGGTGTTACTAACTCACCGGTAACAAAGAAGTTCCTTGAAATTCTATCTCCAACCCTTAATTTCGAGGTTGGTCATATCGCATTACTACCAATTATTTCTGGAGCTGGAAGCACAGATATTACCGATAAGCTTATAAATATATCCAAATATGACTGGGATTCCTACGAGACCTCTTGGGATTTCAACACCCTTCCTTTGCTCAACCCAGAGCACCGCCGATCAACCATGGAAGCAACATATCAAAGCCTTCGAGCCCACTGGAATGACATGACCCTTGAAATGCAGCGCCTCGAAGAGGAGAATAACCGGATCTTTATCAACGCCTATGGCCTGCAGGACGAACTTACCCCCGATGTCCCCCTTGAGGAGATCACCCTGACCTGCAACCCCCACTATCGTTATGGAAATAAAAAAAGCGATCAGGAACTGGAGACGCTTCTTCTGGCGGACACGATGAGGGAATTCATATCCTATGCCGTGGGCTGCATGTTCGGGCGCTACTCCCTGGACAAGCCCGGCCTGGTTCTTGCCAACCAGGGTGAGACCGTGGAGGACTACATCAAGAAAGTTGCCCTTCCGAAAGAAAAAATCAGTTTTATGCCCGATGAAGACAACGTCCTTCCCATAACTGAAGGGGAGTACTTTGCCGACGACATCGTCGCCAGGTTCAAAAGGTTCCTTCGGGTGACCTTTGGAGAAGATCACTACGAAGAGAACCTTGCCTTCATCGAAAAGGTCCTCGGAAAGGATATCCGGAAATACTTCCTTTCGGATTTTTACGCACATCATGTCCGGATGTATAAAAAAAGGCCCATATACTGGCTATTCAGCAGCCCCGGAAAGAGTTTCAATGCTCTTATCTACATGCACCGCTATAACCCTGACACGGTGAACACTGTCCTCAACGATTACCTGAGGCCCTTGATCAGAAAACTTGAGGCAGAGAAGAATACGATAGAGACAAGAAAGGCCTCCGGCGCCCTTTCTGTAAGAGAAATGGCCCAGGCGGAGAAAGAGCTTGGAGTGATAATAAAACAGATCCGGGAGCTTTCCGACTACGAACGGAACGTTATCTATCCTGTCGCCGCCAAAAGAATGCAGATAGATCTTGACGATGGCGTTAAGGCAAATTACCCGAAGTTCGGCAAGGCCTTGTTCCAGGTCCAGATGTAATAAAGGTGCGGGGGCGAATACATGAACAGGATCCAGAAAAATCTTGAGAAGATCTTTCAGAAGGAACGGATAGTCTTCTGGTACGACGAAAAGGGAGAGATGAGGGATGCTCTCGGGGACCTCGAACTCGCTGATGTAAACATCGTCGAGGTGGAGAACAACGAGTTCTCTCTGAAACACCGGATAGTAAAACAGGATTCCGATGCGAAATTTCTTCTTTACTTCCCATGCAAGAAACCCGGTGACAGCGAGAACTGGCTGCTTGATCTGCTCCTCGCGAATGTCGAGTTCAGTGCCGATGAATCCGCGGTGCTAATGCAGGAACTGGGTTTGCCGGCCGGCCTCCGCTCCGTGGTGGAGGAACACCGGTCTTTTTTCAAATCCGCTGCCAGGGCTGATTCCCTGAAAGAATTAATTGGGAAAGATGAAAACCCAAGATCCCTGCGTATCAAAATGCTGGCTGTTGTCTGCGGTAGCGACCCGAAGACGGAAGAGATCACCCTGGGTCTGACCGGAGAATATGCCCAGGGAACAGAGGACAGCTTCAGGAAGATAAAAGCGTTTGGCCTGGAGCCCTTCTTCTGGAGTGAGATGGCGACCGGTTTCGGCTACAGATCCGGGTCCCCGTCGATACTTGATTTTATTTATTCCCTGTTCGCGACTGCATATAGGTCAGTAATGGGTGGAGAACTGCCCCTTTCAAGGGAAGGGCTTATCTTCCTTAACCGCTGGAAGGATAGCGCAAGCAGCATTGAGAGTTTCAAGGTAATGTCGGGTCAGGTTGCCGGGAGCCTGAATATCGAAGATGTCCTTGAGCAGGAGCCAGCTGAAAAACTGATGAAGCTTGATATCTACGAAGCTGTGGACAGAAGGATAATTGCACATTTGAACCATGAGATTCTGTCCGGTTCGATCAGTCATAAAAAAGTGGAAGAGATAATAGACGCCAGGAGGAAAAGCCTTTGGTACGGTAAGTACGAAGATTATTTTCTTTGCGCAGGAGTTTCTTCGGAGTTCTTTGAAAGCATGAAAGACCTGGATTTGAGATTCGACCATCCGGAGGAGGCCTTCAGGAAATATTCAGGTAGCCTGTTCAGGATCGACCAGCTTTACCGCAGGTTTGTCCGGTCTTTTCACGCCACGGGTCCGGATTCGCTTCTGATGGAACTTTACGAACAAGTCCACGGCCACTATTCAAACAAGTTCCTTCTGATTCTTAACGACCGGTGGCAGCAGCAAGTCAATGCCATGGATGCCTGGAAGATCGACGGCATTCCCGGTCAGGGTGTCTTCTACTCCCGTTACGTAAAACCCTACCCCGGGCAGGGCAAGAAGATCTTCGTCGTCATCTCCGACGCGCTGCGCTATGAGGCGGCCGAGGAACTGAAGGAAAGGATCCTCAGACTGGACAGATACCAGGCGGAGATCAAAAGCATGCTTGGAGTATTGCCCTCTTATACCCAGCTTGGGATGGCAGCCCTTCTTCCCCATGAAAAGCTCTCCTTTGCGGATAATCTGTCAAACGTGACTGTAGACGGGAAAAGCACCCAGGGACTGTCCGCCCGGAATGACATTCTGAAGAATACTCCTTCCGTCAAGGCGATTGCCATGAGCACTGATGAGTTTCTGGGGCTCAATGCCCATACCGAAGGCAGGCAGGTAGCCAGGGAGCACGACATCATTTATATCTACCACAACGGAATAGACAAAACCGGGGACTCCCGGGATAGCGAGGGAAGGGTATTTGAGGCTGTCGAGGAAGAGTTTGATATTCTCCTGAAGATAATCAAGAGGATCGTAAACGTAAACGGCAACAACATCCTTGTCACCAGCGACCACGGCTTTATCTACCAGGACAAGGAGATAGACGAGAGCGATTTCGCCATGTACGAGATCCCCGACGGAGCCGCCGTTACCAACAGGAGGTTCGTCATCGGGAAGGAACTCCAGAGCCAGCCTGCCTTTAAAAAATTCACCTCTGAACAGCTCGGCATCGAAGGCGCCGCCGAGGTGCTCATCCCCAAATCGATAAACCGGCTTCGAGTGAAAGGTGCCGGAAGCCGATATGTCCATGGTGGCGCGAGCCTTCAGGAGATCGTCATCCCGATCCTTGAGGTCAGCAAACTCAGAAGCAGCGACGTTAGATCCGTTGAGGTGGAAGTGATCGGAGCCTCCAAGATCACTTCCAGGCAGCCTGTTTTCAGCCTTTTCCAGACCGAGCCCGTGGAGGAGAAGATACAGCCTCGAACGCTCAGGATAGGGATCTTCGGTGCCGACGGCAAACTTTTGTCGGAGATACATACAGAAATATTCGATTCCTCCGACGAGAGCGCCAGGGCCCGAGAGAAGAAGATAAGTCTTCGACTCTCGAGAGAGGCAGACCGGTTCAACGGCCAGAAAGTTTTACTGAAGCTCGAAGAACCGGCTGCACCCGGGGTGAACCAGCACAGAACATACAAGAGTTTGTCCCTGAACCTGAATCTTCCCTTTGAGGGCGACTTTGAGGATTTCTAGCAAGTTCTTCTCTGAAAGGCGGTGCATCTGATGACTGAGCTGGATAAAAAAATAAACGAAATCTTCCCGGGGCTGGTGGTCAGGAAAGATCTGACCAAACTGGTAAAAGGCAACGCAATTGTGCCGACCTATGTTCTTGAGTATCTCCTGGGGCAGTATTGCGCCACTGATGACGAGAACACCATCCTATCAGGGGTGGAGAGGGTAAAAGAGATCCTTGCAAAGCACTACGTCCACCGAAGCGAGGCTGCCCTTGTCCGTTCTACGATCAAGGAAAAGGGCAGGCACAAAGTAATCGACAAGATCACCGTGGACCTTAACGACAAGACGGGGTGCTACGAAGCGGTCTTCTCCAACCTCGGCATCAAGGGTGTTCTCGTGGATTCTTCAATTGTGAAGAAACACCAACGCCTTCTTGTCGGGGGGGTATGGTGCATCGCCGATATGGAATACACACAGGCAGAGGACCCGAGGATAGTACCGTGGGTCATGGAGGCCCTGAAGCCGATACAGGTCTCTCACTTCGACATAGACAAGTTCATTGAGGGAAGAAAGCAATTTTCAACCGGAGAGTGGATCGATCTTATTATTCAGACCATTGGCTTCGACCCCGAACAGCTTAGCCAGAGGAACAAGATGTTCCAGATAACCCGGCTTATCTCTTACTGCGAGCGTAACTACAATCTCCTGGAACTCGGACCGAAGGGGACGGGGAAGTCCCACCTATTTTCGGAATTTTCGCCCCACGGCATTCTGATATCCGGCGGAGAGGTGACGGTTGCGAAACTCTTCGTCAATAACAGTACGGGAAAGATCGGTCTTGTGGGTTACTGGGATTCGGTTGCTTTCGATGAGTTCGCCGGGACGCAGAAGAAAGTGGATAAAAGTCTTGTAGATATCCTCAAAAACTATATGGCCAACAAATCCTTTTCCAGGGGGACAGAGACTCTGGGAGCGGAAGCCTCTATGTCCTTCCTTGGAAACACGAAAAGATCTGTGCCCTACATGCTCAAACACAGCGACCTGTTCGATGAACTGCCTGATAAATACAGGGACACGGCCTTCCTGGACAGGCTTCACTGTTACATCCCCGGGTGGGAAGTCGATATTCTTCGTGGTGAGCTCTTCACCTCGGGATATGGTTTCATCGTCGACTATTTTGCGGAGATCCTCAAACATTTTCGAAATGAGGACTTTTCTCTTGATTACAAAAAACATTTTGAACTCAACCACACTATAGCCCAGAGAGATCTTGACGGGGTCAAGAAAACTTTCTCGGGTCTCATGAAGATCCTTCACCCTGGAAGGGACTGCTCAAAAGAGGAGATGCAGAAAATACTCGCATACTCCATTGAGGGCCGGAAAAGGGTAAAGGGGCAGCTCCTCAGAATGGACGAGACATACATACCCGTTACCTTCAGCTTTGCCGATAAGGAAACCGGCAAGGAATATCTCGTAAAAACCCTGGAGGAAGATCAATACCCCGAATTTTTCGGTATTGTGAAGGATGGAAAAGAAGACGCGACCCCGGAGGAGATGCAGGGTCCTGAACCAGTTGCAACAAAGACGGAATTGAAGTCGGGCAAGCATATCCAGGTGATGGAGAACCAGAAAGGTATCAGTTTCGATAAACTCTTCGCGGATCACCTCAGGGGTGCGGCTTCCATAACCATCCAGGATCCCTATATCCGATATTTCTATCAGGCGAGAAACCTGAGTGAACTCATCCAGCTTGTTATCAGGATCAAACCCGTTGGAGAAGAGGTCGACGTAAAGCTTGTAACAAAACGTGACGATTCAAATACCAGCAACCAGGAAGAGCTGCTTTCCAGATTGCAGGAAAACCTTGAAGGATCGGGGATTAACTTCGTCTACGAATACGACGACAGCAACACCCTCCACGACAGGTACATAACTACAGATACGGGCTGGAAAATTATCCTGGGCCGCGGTTTGGACCTGTTCCAGCAGTACGATTACAAGGACGCCTTTTCCCTTCCCAACAACATCCAGGAAGAGAGGCTCTGCAAGGCCTTCGAGGTGACGTATATCAGGAATTTCGAAACCAAATAAATAAGATCGGATTTAGAGTTTGAATTTTTTTATAGAAGAGTTAGCCTTTTTTCGACCTTGATGATTTCTAACAGGTTAGTGATTCTACTTTCTGAATTTTCCATTTTTTGATAGTCTTTGATCAATATATTGAAAGGAGATTTGTTATGGAACGATATAAAAACTTAGGTGCCAATTCAGGAATCATTGCTTATGAAATTGAAGACCAATCTATCGCTGTTGAATTCCAGGATGGTTCTGTTTATCTCTATACTTATGATAGCGCTGGCGCAGAAAACATTGAGGTAATGAAGAAGCTTGCTATTGCCGGAGAAGGCTTGAACTCCTTTATAAATACAACACCATCTGTCAGGAAGGGTTACAAGCAGAGGTTTAGATAAATATACTTTTTCCATCTTTAAGGTGAATGGGAAAATGGACAATATGCCTGACGAGCTAAAAATCTATTTTGACAGTCCACGAACACTTGAAATGAAAAATATTAAGCCTCTTATGGGGCTAGCTGGACTATATTTTATTTTTAACGACAGGACAAAAATCCAATACCCATTCAGGCAATCTCGATTGATCTATATAGGAATGAGCGAAAAAAAGACAAACAGCATTGGCAGCAGACTTTCACAACATTTAGAAGGTAAAAGCAAGAACTGGGGTCTCATTAATTACGGGAAAGTCGATCGGCTGTATTTCACTTACATCAATTTTGAAATGCTTCGAAAATTCTGGAGTAACCGGGTTGAAGACCTCGAAAGTTATTTTATTTTAGACTTCGTAGAAAAACATGGCGTGTATCCCATCTGCAACAATAAAACCGGGTATGAAGTCCTAGAAAGAAAATTAGAATCTAATTTCCTAATTGACTGGTCCTATTTTGGAGATGGAGGCATTGAATGATGGTTGAAATCAAGAGTGGCAAAGAGGTAATTGACGAATTTTTTCTTGATATCGTTAATATAGATGGAGTGGACCAAAAAACCGTAACAATGCTGGCCTCACTTTATAGAGAAGGAAAACTTACAAATACTAACATTGAGAATGAAATGGATCGAATGCTTCAAGAAGCACTTGCAACAATCGAGGCAAAAGATGATAAAGATTAAAGAAATTGAAATTCGAGGAATTAGAGGAATTAAGGATCCTTTGACTCTGAATCTTGATAATAAATCCATTCTAATATTTGGCGAAAATGGATCCGGCAAAAGTTCTGTGGCAGATGCTATTGAGTGGTATTACTCGGATGGAATTGAGCACTTAAGTGGCAGGGAATCTGGTGCGGCAAAGGGACGAGCGTCATTACGCAATCTTTTTATTCCTGATAATGAAAAGGCTTTTGTTAGAATCGCATATTCAGACAAACAATTGGACACTAAAAAAAATATTAACAGTTTGCTTAAGACGACGACATCAAATGATACGGATGATTTTAAGAAATATCTGTTGGATACAAAATCTGAAAATCTGATTTTACGCTACAGAGATCTTTTAAAATTTATTATCTCCACCCCAGGCGAAAGGCTTGAAACACTTCAGAGCATTATCGGTTTTTCAGAGGTTGCTGAAATCCGGAGCCTTCTAAAGAAGTCTGCAGGCAGGATCGAACGCACCATAAAAAATGCCAATTACGATAATCAGAAGAATGTCCAACAATCAACTGTCCTCGAAAATCTTGGACAAAATGCTTACAGCGATGACCAGTTTTTCGCTGGAGCCGAAAATCTTATAAAACCTCTGCAAATCAAGAAAAGCATCAAATCCCAACAAGATATCCAAGACCTTCTGAAATTGATAGAAGCTGAGGAAGATACTGCTCTATTGGAACAAATCCAATTTTTTTGGAGGATTCAAGAAATAAACAAAGAGATTCTTGGGACTATAGATAACATACACATAAGCTATAGCAATTACCACGCACTCTTTGTGGAAATGAATAAAGATCCAGAAAGTTTCCAAAAATTGCAACTTCTCGATTTATTCAAACAAGGACAGGATGTTTTGAAGAACGATATTGTGCAAGGCGATTATTGCCCACTCTGCCAACAAGAAAAGAGCAAAATTGAACTACTTAGAGAGTTGAATGAAAGGATAAATGCACTAGAAGATCTCGAGCAAAAGCGAAATGAATTAGAGGCTGAGAGAGAAAGTATCAAGAGCATTTTGCGTTCCGACCTTAATATCATTGATGGGTTGCTTCGAGAGAAAATTTTTGAAGAGACGGATCAAGCTGGGCTTCTTAAGGATGTTCAGCAAGTAAGGAACTCTATTTTGGACTTTTCGAAAGAGATTGAAAAAGAATTGTTTTCAAAAGATCCCATTTCTGAACCAGGAAAAATCAACATGGACAAGGAAGGGATATCAAAAATTGTTGAGAAAGCGCAAGATGAGGTGGAAAGGCTAACCCAAAGCAAAGGTGCAAACATAAAATTGCAAACATACAACAAGCTAGCTAATTCCGTCAAAGCATATAAAGAATTCCAGAAAGTAAGAACACAACAAGAAATACTGGCACAACAACAAGCGACATTCAGGGTTTTATATGATGAATTTATAAAAAGACAAGAAGCGGCTTTAGGTATGTTTTTAAAAATGTATTCAACGAACCTTGATAGTTATTACGCAACCATGAATCCCGGGGAAAAAATGGAGAACTTTAAGCTTATCCCAAATAAAGATAAAAACGACGACTTGGTAGGGGTGACGATAGAATTTAGTTTTTTCAATGAAACAAAAACTGCTCCGACTGCTTATCTGAGTGAAAGTCATATTAACTGTCTTGGTTTAGCATTTTTCTTGGCCTCTGTGAAAGCATTCAATAAACGAAATATGTTCTTTTTACTCGACGATGTCATTTCAAGTTTTGACAGACCACACAGAGCGAGATTTGTAAGATTACTGACTGAACAATTTGGGGATTACCAAATTCTATTACTTACACATGAACGAGGATTCTTTGAATTGTTTGCCAGTGACGTTAAGGGTCAAGGATGGAGAATATTAGATTTTCAGTGGTCCAAAGATTCTGGGGTAAAAGTTGAGGAAGCAGTAATTGACACCCGGGAACGTATTCTTAAAAAACTTGAGATCAAGGAAATTGATGGACTCGGTAATGATATAAGGATCTATACAGAGAAAAGATTGAAAAAGATTGCTGAAAATATCCAGGCCCTGGTAGTTTTTAGATACAACGTAACAAATGAAAAAAGAATGGTTTCAGAACTTTTGGATGCAGTTCAAGGTCTGCTCTCTAAAAAAAGTAATGAATTAATGAAAAAGGCAAATATTTCGAAATTGAAGGGCATGTCCATGTTCCTCGGAAATATTACCTCTCACGACAACGATTTTTCAGAAAACATCGAAGACCTGGCAGCAATATGGGATGATGTTGAGAAGACGATGAATGCTTTTTATTGTGAAGAGTGTAAAAAATATATTTCTCTGGAATATTTCGATAACGTAGAAAAAAAGATCAGATGTAGGTGTGGGAAGTTGACATACGGTTGGGACTAAGGAACCTTATTCTGAACACTAGTACAAGATTTGCCTCGCTGTTAGCCTTTGGAAATTTTGGGTTTTTTCGGAAGATTAAATCAAGCTTTCGAGGAGGGGGAAGATGAATCAGCAGATTATTAAAGCAATTAGGGAAAAAAAGGTGATCGAGTTTGATTATCAGGGTTATCATCGAGTAGCTGAACCACATGTTTATGGACAAAATCAAGGCGTAGATCAATTGTTAGTCTACCAAATTAGGGGAGGAAGCAGTTCGGGAAGACTTCCTAATTGGAGGCGGGTTGATCTTCAGGGAATGATCAATCTTATAGTCACTGAAGAAACATTCCATGGACCACGGTCAAATGTATCTGGAAGACACAGTACGTGGGATATCACTTATGAAATCGTAAGGTAGTTGCTGGAAAAATCCTTGGGAGAACCTCACAGGTTTCAGACCTGCACATTTGACATTTTGGTCGGCTCAGGCACCTCATAAGTAAACCAATAGGTGTCAGATGCTGTATTGAAAGTCAAGATTTTTTAACTATTTGAATTATCGTTGTCCGATCTGAACGGTTTACCCGACTTGAAGATGGCAAAAGCGATCAGGAGCAGTTTCCTGGCAACGGCAACTCTGGCGGACTTGTCGGGTTTCCCCGATTCCCTGAGCCTTCTGTACATCTGCGAGAGCACGGGATTGAACCTGGCTGCCGAAAGTGTCGCCTGAAACAGGGTCTTTCTCAGCCTTGAGTTCCCCTGCTTGCTGATGTGAGGTTTCCCGTGGACGGATGTACCCGATTCCCTGAATACGGGATCCAGTCCCGCAAGAGCTGTTATCTGCTTTCTGTTGGCATCGGGATAGATCCTGAAAAAAGCCAGCAGGAACAGGGCGTTGACAGTTCCAATTCCTGGAATTGAGAGCAGACTCTCCAACTGCTTTCCCGCTCCGCTTTCCATCACCTTGATCCGGGCTTTCTCCAGAATTTCTTTTTCCAGATGCTTCAGCCTTTCGATCTCTCCGGAAAAGAGATCACATAACGATATATCCATCAGAGGTTCCTGTTCCATAGCGTCGAGGGCACCTTGCAAGGCGATACGGTTTCTCTGAAGCAACCCGTAAACGCTCAGTATCGCCGATATCTCCCTCGAAAGACTCTCCTTTGGGATATCACTTTCCATGTCATAACCACGTGTACCGTAAAGATAAAGCAGCTCCGAATCAGTCCTGTCCGTTTTGGAGCGGGCCATTTCAACATGCCGGAGATGGGGGACTACCTTCGGCGGAAGCAGCTTATAGGTGATACCTTCCTGCCCACAGAGCTCCTCCAGTTTTCTTGAATAAGTGCTGGTCGGTTCAAAGATGATCCTTATCTGTGAGTCTGTCGAAGCAAGGTACTGCCTTAATTCGGAAAGGTCTCTGGAGTTGGGAAATGACCTATGATTTAGTCCGTCGAATGCCACCAGCTCTTGCTTTCCTACGTCAATACCAATACAGTTTGTCATAAGGGGAACCTCCGTCACTTTCAAGGTGATGGAGAGTTCGAATAGGCTGCCCTCCGTGCCCTGTCTCGTGAACTCGGGCTGTGTGAAAATCACGCCCCTGATGCTGTCCGGGCTGTCGGAGGGCGGTCTATCTGACACGCGATCTGGCAGAATAGCACCGATCCGACCTACGTCGACCTGCCCAAACCTCCATCCCGGATCAAGTATAGGTTCATGATTCCCATAAATAAGGGAAAGAACCCTCCTGACCTAATGTACGAGACCTACACA
>NPIE01004089.1_pt1 | contig 19932 bp, 17 predicted proteins | sample 8637661 | NCBI WGS metagenome assembly NPIE01 (sample SAMN07420842, study PRJNA396082) | bioreactor metagenome | isolation source: sample BA12 brine-fed electro-methanogenic bioreactor BA | place: Japan: Kochi | collected 2016-12-09
TCATGGTCACCCCCTGCAGTACTTGAGAATCTGCCGATAAAGTTCTTCCGGGGTCGGCAACGAGCCGGCACCGGGCGGTCGCCCGTAGAAAAAGACGTCGGCATCGCGGGAGACCGAAAGCCGAACATCCTCTACCATCTGTCCGGCATTCAACTCGATACACAGAACCCGCTTGGCCCGGGTGGTGGCATCGCGGAAGGCGGTTTCCGGAAAGGGAAAGAGACTGATGGGCCGCAGCAGTCCGACGCTGAGCCCTTCCTGGCGGGCCATGCGGATGGCGGTCTTGGCGATCCGGGCAGCAGAACCGAAGGCCGTGACGATAAGATCGGCATCCTCGAGGTCGACTGCCTCGTAACGCACCTCGTTATCTTTGAGTTGCTTATACTTGCCATGAAGCCGCCAGTTGTGCTCCTCAAGTTCCCCGTCCCCAAGGTAAAGGGACTTGACGACATTCTGGCTGCCCCGTGCCCCCTTGCCGGTGGCTGCCCAATCCTTGGCCGGAAGATCGGCCGGTTGTACATAGGGATGGGGCACCAGCGCCTCTTTCATTTGCCCGATTACCGAATCGGCGAGCAGCATGGCCGGCATTCGGTAGCGATCGGAAAGATCGAAGGCCTGAATGGTGAGATCATACATCTCCTGCACCGAATGGGGAGCCAGCACAATAATATGGTAGCCGCCGTGCCCTCCTCCCTTGACCGACTGGAAATAATCGGCCTGGGAGGCATCGATCCCGCCGAGACCTGGACCGGACCGGCAGATATTGACGATCAGGCCCGGCAGTTCGCTGCCGGCCATGTAGGAAATTCCTTCCTGCTTAAGCGAAATGCCTGGGCTCGAGGATGAGGTCATGGCACGGGCACCGCCGGCGCTGGCCCCTAGCAGCATGTTGATCGAGGCAACCTCGCTTTCGGCCTGAATGAAGTCGCCGCCAATCCGCGGAAGTTCTCGTGAGAGAAACTCGGGAATATCGCTTTGCGGGGTGATGGGATAACCAAAATAGTATCGGCAACCGGCTTCCAGTGCGCCCATGGCCACCGCCTCGTTGCCTTTGACAAAGAGCCGTCTGGTCAAAATTCGTTCCCTCCGGGGGTTTTATGGTTTTTCTGCAACGGGAGCTTCGCGAAATACGGTAATGGCGACGTCGGGGCACATCTGGGCGCAGAGCGTACAGGAGGAGCATCTCTGGAGGTCTTCGGCCGAAATATTGGCCGGCAGGAAGCCCTGCTTGTTGAGGGTTCCGCTTAATTTAATCAGGCCCTTGGGACAGGCGATGGTGCACAGTGCACATCCCTTGCAGCGCGCTTCGTCGATGAGGAGCTTAGGCATCAAAAACCATCCTTCCAGGTAAAAACCTTTAGCCTTTCCTTAGCTTTTCGAAAATAGCAAATCATTCGAAGTCGAGTCAACTCAAAATTCCACCCGACCCAGCCTCCTCATCCAGCATAAGGATCTGGAATCTTTGACTATTTTTAAGAGCAACGGACCGCAGGCGATAACCCCATGGGAGTTAATGGAGAAAAGCAGAAATTTCATGAATGAAAAAAGAACGTGATCGGCGCAGAGTTTTGGTCAAAAAGCCCAGGGGGCATCCCGTACGAAGGCGCCTCCTGGACTTAATGATCGTTTTTCACGAATCGAATTGGCCGGATCAGACCGTCCCCTGGACAAGGTGCCGCATCAGCTCGTGACCGTGCTCGACGCGCAGCCCGGAACCGGCGGCCGCTTTCTCGCTGTAGCCCTCCGTCTGATCGTCGGCACCGAATTCGCCCCCCGAACCGTAAAGGATGAAGGGAACCGGATCTTTGGTGTGGGTCATCTTGCGTACCGGGGTCGGATGGTCGGGTAGCACCATGACCCGGTAATCGCCCAGCTCGGGGAGACCGTCCATTACCGTGCCCACCACCAGTTCATCGAAGGCCTCGATGGCCTTGATCTTCTCTTCAAGCGCCCCGGAATGAGCAGCCTCATCGGGAGCCTCCACGTGCAGGTAGACGAAATCCCTGGTTTTAAGGGCCTCGAGAGCATATTCGGCCTTGCCGCGATAGTTGGTATCGAGGTAGCCGGTGGCGCCGGGGACCTCGATCACGTCGAGGCCGGCATAAATCCCGATCCCCTTGATCAGGTCGACGGCGGAAATCACGGCTCCGGAAATACCGTATTTGGCTTGGAGGGTTTCCATCCGCGGCGAACGACCATGCCCCCACAGCCAGATGGAATTGGCGGTCGGTTTGTCTTCCTGCTCTCGCTTGAGGTTGACCGGGTGCCGGTTGAGCAGCAACTGGCAGGAGTTCATCAGGTGAATAAGCTCGTCGGCGCCCTCACCGCGCGGGAGGTGGTTTTCCACCCCCTGCCCGGTCAGATCGTGGGGCGGGGTGAATTGCAACTGGTCCTTGCCGCCCTTCCATACCATAAGATGGCGGTAGGAGACTCCCGGATAAAACTGGAACCGGTCCCCGCCGAACTCTTCCTGAAGGGACGCCATGATCTCCCGGGCCTCGGGGGTGGTAATGTGGCCGGCGGAAAAATCGGCCATATACAAGCGACCGTAGTGCGCGACCAGGTTGACCAGATTCAGGCGAAAAGCGACGTCATCGGGACCCAGTGCAACGCCCATGCTGGCCGCCTCAAGTGGCGAGCGGCCACTGTAGCAGGTGGCCGGGTCATAACCGAAAACCGACAGGTTGGCCACATCGCTTCCGGGATGAAATCCTGCAGGGACCGTTTCCGCCAGGCCAATCCGCCCGGTTCGGGCCAGGGCATCCATTCGCGGCGTTCGGGCGTATTCGAGGGGAGTTTTCCCTTTGAGTTCCTCAAGTGGCTCATCGGCCATGCCGTCGCCAAGCAGTATTACGTATTTCATTCGCTCCTCGTTTGAATTCGTATTTTAAAACCGACAGCCAGGCATTGAAGCGCACCTTTTCCGCCGGTCCCCATATGTTCCGAAGAAGATCATCCCCGCGGATGGTGCCGGCCGTGGATCTGCTTGAGCCGTTCACGGGTAACATGGGTGTAAATCTGCGTGGTGGAGATGTCCGCATGCCCGAGCATCGTCTGCACCGACCGCAGATCCGCTCCGTTTTCCAGCAGATGAGTGGCAAAAGAATGCCGAAGGGTGTGAGGGGTGATATTTTTGGTGATATTGGCCTCCAGCGCGCGGCGTTTAATAATCTTCCAGAACCCTTGGCGTGTCAACCCCTTACCCGCGCGGTTCAGGAAGATGCAAGAACTCCCGCAGCCTTTTTCCAGCGCCGGACGCCCGTAACGCAGGTAGCGCCGCAGCTCAAGCGCGGCCGACTCCCCCATCGGGACGATCCGCTGCTTGTTCCGCTTGCCGAAGGCGTAGAGGTAACCGACGTCGAGCTGCAGATCCTGGAGTTTCAGCCCGACCAGTTCAGAAACCCTGAGCCCGGTGGCATAAAGGATTTCGAGCATGGCCCGGTCCCGCAGGCCAAGCGGTTCGTCTCCGGCAGGAGCCCCCAGCAGATGCTCGACCTCCTTGGGGGAGAGGGTATGTGGAAGAGCGGTGAGACTTTTGGGCGCTTCGACCCGGGAGGCGGGATTGCCGGCGGCAATCCCTTCGGCCAGCAGAAACTTGTGAAACATGCGCAGGGAAACCAGTACCCTGGCGCGGCTGCGGGGGGAAAGACCGGCCTTTTTGAGCCCTGCGAGAAAAAGCAGAACGGTCGACGGACCGATTGCGTCCGGGTCTTTGATGCCGTTTTCTTCCAGAAAGGTCAGATAACGGGTCAGGTCTCGGCCATAGGCCTCCAGGGTGTTGCGGGCCAGCCCTTTTTCCACCACGAGATAGCTCAGAAAAAGGTCGAGGTTTGAGTCCATAAGAGTCTATTGGGCCGACAATTTTCAGCCGTCCTCCTCAAAGCTTTCGAGCAGATGGCGGCGGATCTCGTCGATCTTTTCCGACTTGGTCACCTTCTGGCCGAATATATCCTGAACATAAAAAGTATCAGCCGCCTGATCAACCTTGGTACTGATTTTGGAAACACCGATATAGAGTCCGAGCTCTTTAAGCCCCTTGCAGATATTGTAGAGCAGGCCAACCTTGTCGTGAGCATAGATATCGAGGACGGTATATTCTTCCGACACCTCGTTGTCCACCTCGACGCGATTGGGAAATCGAGGCTTAGGGCGTTCGGTGAGAAAACTGGGTCGCTGGCGCTTGCCGACCAGGTCATCGACCCTGACCCGCCCCTCGATCACCGACGTCAGGTCCTGCTCAACCTTGTCCCACTTGGCCGGGTTGTCGATCATCTCGCCGCCGGAATTGGTGACTTGAAGGATATCCACCACCACCCCGTTACTCATGGTATTGATCTGGGCTCCAAGGATGTTGATTCCGTTGGCCGCCATCACTCCGGCAATTTGGGCGAATAACCCCGGGATATCGAGGGTGGAAATCATGACCTGGGTGTATTTGCCCTGCGGTTCGTGTTCGACCTTCATGGTCAGGGTAGAATCCTGGCGACTGAAAGCCAGCCGCAGATGTTCGACAATATGGGCCGAGCGGTAGGACAGGATATAGCGGGTGGAGGCTGCCTTGAGAAAGTCCTTGACTGCCCGCTGGCCAAACTCATCCCCGAGCAGAGAAACGACCTTGCGCTTGCGGTTACGCACTTTTTCCGATCTTTGTTCGAGCTGGAAGTTGCCCCGTTCCAGCACCTGGTAGGCCTTCTCGTAAAGCTCCTGCAGGAGGAAACCCTTCCAGGTCGTCCAGACATCCGGCCCCACCGCCTTGATGTCGGCAAAAGTGAGCAGGTAAAGCATTTTGAGGTTTTCGCTCATCCCCATGGCCTTGGCGAACTGTACGATCAGCTTATCGTCATGAAGGTCGCGGCGCTGGGCGATATGAGCCATCATCAGGTGGTTGCGGACCAGAAATTCCAGCCGCTGGCTGTCCTCCTTGTTGAGGCCGAGACGCCGCGCAATGGTCGGGATGAGATCCGCCCCCTTGTTGGAGTGGTCCTTCCCCTCCCCTTTCCCGATATCATGAAACAGCACCGCCAGCAGCAGCAGGCCACGCTTTTCGATGTCGTTGGCCACCTGGGTCAGCAGCGGTTTTTCTTCCCTGTAATCACCGCGCCAGAGCTTGGCGATCTCCTCCACGGCAAACAGGGAGTGGGTGTCCACGGTGTAGATATGGTAGGCATCGTGCTGCACCTTGCAGTAGATGCGGCCGAATTCCGGAATGAACCGGTTCAGAAACTGAAGATGGTGCATGTCCCGCAGGGTCTCGGCCATCCTCCTGGGGTTGCTGAGGATTTCCATAAAGCCTTCGGTCATGGTCCGCGACCGGCGCACCTTGTCATTGATTCGATGCAGATTGTCGCGGATCATCTTTTTAACCGGCAGGCTCATCTTCGCCCCGTGCCGCTGGGCGAGCAGGAATGCCTTCATCATCCCCGCCGGATCCTGCTCGAAGAGATCCGCCCGACTGGTTCGCAGTTCCCCCCTGAGGATATAGAAGCCGTCGTCCACCGACCGTCGGGTCAGGTAGCCCAACACCCGAGAGGTCGGTTCATCCTGCTGAGTCGCCTTGGCGATCAGGCTTGCGGCAATATGCTCAACCTGCAGGGCGTGTGAGTAATAGTCCTGCATGAACTGCTCAACCGCCAGGGCCTTTTTGGTGTCGCGGTAGCCGAGAAATCTGGCGATTTTCTCCTGGTGATCGAAGTAGATCTGGTCGTTCTTGCGCGGTGACAGGTAATGGAGCTCATTACGGATCCGCCAGAGGTATTCGAGTGAAGCCTCATAGGCCTGGGCCTCCTCTTCGGTCAACACCCCCTTGATCAGCAACTCCCTAAGATTACGGACCTTGAACTTGACCTGGGCGATCCATAGCGCGGTTTGCAGATCCCGCAGGCCGCCCTCGCCTTCCTTGATGTTCGGTTCAAGCAGATAGACCGAAGAGCCGTATTTTTTCAGTCGCCGTTCATTTTCCTGGAGCTTCTCCCTGATGAACCCCAGGCTGTTTTTCCCCAGCACCGGATCGAACACCAGCTTTTCGTACTCCTGGTAAAGCGTCTCGTCCCCGACCAGAAAGCGCGAATCAAGTAGCGCGGTGCGGGCTGTGATATCGCGCTCGGCCATTTCCAGGCAGTCCCGATCGGTGCGAACGCTGTACCCGACTTCCAGACCAAGGTCCCACAGCAGATAGAGCATTCGCTCGGAAATCCGCTCGGCAAAAGAGCCGTCCTTTCCCCGATAGAAAAACATCACGTCGATATCCGAATACGGATTGAGCTCTCCCCGCCCGTAGCCCCCCAGGGCGATCAGGGAGCAGGAACCTAAGCCCTCCAGGGGGATATCGGCAGAAACGCTGCGGTAGAGATTGCGGATCAGAGTATCGCTGAGCGAGGTCATACTCCCGACCGTCTGGCGCCCGGAAGCACCTTCCCGGTGACGTTTCCGGACCGCATCCTTATGAACCTGCAAAAAGGCGCGGCTGGCTTCGAGAAGCATGCCGCGCCTTTGCTCGTAAGGGATCTCTGAATCGGTCAGCAATTCGGGCGAAAAAAAAGTCTCGACCTTGAAATTTTTCGTGGAAGTCATTTGGACGCAATCAGTTTAAGGGCTTTAGCGTAATTGTGCACACCTTTGACGATGGCGGACCCGGTTTTGTCGTGGAACTTCTTGTCCGTAAGCCGGGCTTCCTCCCTTTTGTTGCTGATAAAGGCAGTTTCCACCAGCACCGATGGCATGGTGGCGCCAACCAGCACGTAGAAGGGGCCCTGCCGAACACCGAGGTCCTTGATGTGCGAATAATGCCGGTCAAGGTCGGCAACCAGGGATTTCTGGATTTCAGCGGCCAGCCGGCTGGATTCATTGATCTTGGCATTGGCCATGAGGTCGAACAGGATCAGTTCAAGGTCCCCGACCTGCTTGATCGAAGTGCCGTTTTCCCGCGCGGCAACCGCCGCGGCCTTGTCGTTCTTGGAAAAGTTGAGATAGTAGGTTTCAACCCCATAGGCGCTGCGGTTGCGGTTGGCGTTGGCATGAATGGAAATGAACAGATCGGCGCCGACCTTGTTGGCGATGGCGGTTCGCTCCTCCAGGGGCAGGTAGACATCGCCGTCGCGGGTCAGGATGACCTCGCAGCCGAGTTCAGCCTCAAGCTTGCGGGCCAAAACCTTGGCCATGGCAAGAGTCACATCCTTTTCCAGAACCCCGGAAGGCCCGACGGCACCGGGGTCCTTGCCGCCATGGCCGGCATCCACCACGATACGCCGCAGCCCGTTACCGGCCGCCGCCGAAGGTATCCGCACCTTCAGAGTCCGCTCCCGGGGCGCCTGGTCGAGAATCTTGGCGATGCCATCGCCGCTACCAGCCGGCAGGGACCGCAGTTCCGGCTGGCTGGCGGTCAACTCTGGCGTACGCTCGCCGGCCACATCGATGACAATCCGGTAAGGATCGGCCAGGGGGAAGACCTTGTAGTCCTGAAAACTGACCAGGTCAAGGACCACCCGAACCTTGCCCTTGCCCGGACGCCCGGTGCGGATCTTGCGCAGCAGCCCGTCTTCAACCTCGGTGACCTCAGCCACTCCGGAAGCGGCAACTGCGGCCTGAAGATCGACGTAAATGCGCGGCTCGATGCCTTTTTGCGGATTGCCCGGCAGAAGGTTGGCCGTGTATTCGGTGGCCCCGCTCATATCGACCACGACCCTCGTATAGCCCGGATTGGACCAAAAGCGGATTCCGGTCAAAGCCGCGTCGCCGCCGGCAGAGACGGCAGTCGGGCTGGCCGAAGAAGGCTTGGCGACAGTGGGCGCAGCCGGCGCATGGGCAGCCAGTTCCCGTCTTTTTTTGCCAGCCAGCGAGGCCATGTCGCCCTCGGGATGATTCTCCACCGCCCGGGCATAACGCCGATAAGCCTGCGGCAGGTCCTTGAGGACCGATTCGAGGAGCTCCCCGGCCAGTACCAACGCATCATCCGCGAGCGAGTCCCGCGGATATTCATCGGCAAGCCGATCATAGATCTCAACCGCTCGGATAGCGTCGCTCTTGACCCGGGAGATGGCATAGAGCCCCTGGCACGACTTGCCCGCCATGTACAGTGAATCTGCGGCTCGCCTGTGCTTAGGGTGGCTGGCCGCCACCTGCAGAAAACCGTCAATGACCTGAATCCAGTTTTCCCGGTACATTTTGTTCCGGGACGACTTGGTCAAACCGGTGTAGCTTCCCCGGGCCTGTTGGTAAGCGCGTTCCCCGTCGTCGGCCGCCACCGCGGGAACGAAGGCCAGCAGCAGAGCACCGAGCATGATTGTCAGCCTCAGAAATTTCATCCGGCTACACCATCTTTTTCAGTTCGTCCAGCAGGTTCAAGGCCTCAAGGGGGGTCAGAACCGAAACATCGATGTCATCGAGACGCGCCCGGAGCAGGTCGGGGCCCTGGTCGAAAAGGGACAACTGAGGAGCGGCCTTGGCCTTTTTAGCCTGGGCGCCTCGGGCCAGGCGCGGTTCGCCCTCCTTTTCGTATTCCCCGGATTCGAGGTTTTTCAGAACCTCGCGGGCCCGATCAATGACCGCCTGAGGCAGTCCGGCAAGTCGGGCGACCTGGATTCCATAGGAATGGCTGGCGCCCCCCTTGACGATCTTGCGCAGGAAAATGATCTGATCGTTCCACTCCTTGACCGCAATGTTGAAATTCCTGACTCGCTCGCGCGTCAGCGCCAGGTCGGTCAGTTCGTGGTAATGGGTGGCAAANNGGCAAAAAGGGTCTTGGCCGCCACTGACTTGCTATCATGCAAATATTCAGCCACCGCCCAGGCGATACTGATGCCGTCGAAAGTCGAGGTGCCACGGCCGATTTCGTCGAGGACAATCAGGCTTCGGGGAGTGGCATGGTTAAGGATGTTAGCAGCCTCGGTCATCTCCACCATAAAGGTTGACTGTCCCCGCGCCAGGTTGTCGCTGGCGCCGACCCGGGTGAAGATCCGGTCAATCACCCCGAGCCGGGCCGATTTCGCCGGCACCAGGCTCCCCATCTGGGCCATCAGGGTGATAAGAGCCACCTGCCGCATGAACGTCGATTTGCCGGCCATGTTCGGCCCGGTAATGATCAGGATCTGATTCTCCCGGGTATCCATGATGACATCGTTGGGAACGAACCGCTCCGAGAGAGTCATTGCTTCGATGACCGGGTGCCGCCCCTCGATAATGATCAGCTCATCGCTGTCGTCGATTTCCGGGCGGACATAGTTCCGCTCGTGCGCCAGTTCGGAGAGGGATAGCAGCACGTCGAGGCTGGCGAGCCGATCGGCGACCTGCTGAATTCTCCCCCCCTGCAAAGCCACCTGCTGGCGGACCTGTTGGAACAGATCGTATTCGATCTGGACAATGCGGTCCTCGGCCCCCAGAACCTTCTCTTCATATTCCTTGAGGGCCGGGGTAACGTAGCGTTCGGCGTTGGCCAGGGTCTGCTTTCGCTGGTAGTCCTCGGGCACCCGGGCGATGTGACTTTTGGTCACTTCGATGTAGTAACCAAAGACCTTGTTGAACCGCACCTTAAGGGTCGAAATCCCTGTGCGCTCCCGTTCCTGCAGTTCCAGGCGGGCGATCCAGCCCTTCCCTTCACGGCTGATGGTGCGAAGCTCATCCAGTTCGGCGTCGAATTGGTCCCGGATCAATCCGCCCTCCCGCAGCACGAAAGGCGGATCGTCGACAATCGCCCGACCGACTGTTTCGACCACGTCTTCGAGCAGATCGATTCCCTGGCGCAGTTCGCCGAGCAGAGGGCTCTCCAGGGGGGCGAGGAACCCGACAATAGCAGGCAGTCGTTCCAGCGATGCCCGCAGGGCCACCAGATCCTTGGCATTGGCCGTGGCCATGGAAATCTTGGCATTAAGCCGTTCAAGATCGTAAACACCGTCAAGCAAATGGCGCAAATCCTCGCGCACCAGGCTCTGACCGACCATCTCGGCCACCGCCTGGTGTCGGCTGCGAATCCGGCCGCCATCGACCAGGGGGGCGTTGATCCACTGGCGCAGCTTGCGTCCGCCCATGGCGGTGACGGTTCGATCGAGAACGCCGAGCAGCGATCCGCGCTTGCTGCCGTCCTGCAGGGTGGCGGTCAATTCCAGGTTGCGGCGAGTGGCCTCGTCCAGAACCATGTAGTCCCGGGTATGGTAGGTGGTCAGTTTCTGGATATGACCGACCGCCCCTTTCTGGGTCTCCCCCAGATAGTGAAGCACGGCCCCGGCCGCCCGCACCGCCCCGGGCAGCTGGGCGCAGCCGAAGGCTTCAAGGGAAGAACAATTGAAAAAATCTTTCAGCAGACCCGCGGCCCGATCCGGCTCAAAGACCCATTCCGGTACCGGGTTGACCATCCGACCGGCGAGCTGGCCGCTCAGGAGGCGCTGGATTTCCCGGCCGTTTCCATTCTCGGGCAGCAGCACCTCGCGGGGATTGACAGCAGTGATTTCACTGCTGAGCCCCTCCCGGTCGCCGGTTTCGGTCACCCTGAACTCGCCGGTGGTGATGTCGAGCACGGCAATTCCCCATCGGTCTCCGGCACCCGGGGCCAGGGCCATCAGGTAATTGTTCTCCTTGGGCTGCAGCGTATCGGTATCGACCACCAGGCCGGGGGTTACAACCCGAACAACCTCCCGCTTGACGATCCCTTTGGCGGCCCGGGGGTCTTCAACCTGCTCGCAGATGGCAACCTTGAATCCGTTTTCGACCAGCTTGGCAATGTAGGGCTGGCAGCTGTGATAAGGGATTCCGCACAGCGGGACTTCCTCGCTTGAACCTTTGTTTCTGGAGGTCAGGGTGATGTCGAGAACCCGGGAGGCGGTAACCGCGTCCTCCATGAACATTTCGTAGAAATCGCCGAGACGAAAAAAAAGGATGGCATCGGCGTAATCGGATTTAATTTCCAGATATTGCCGCATCATGGGAGTCAGATTGCTGGTCATGCAAGAAGGTCCTCATTCCGGGACAAGCCGGATTGTTGTCATAAAAAAACTGGATGCCGGCGGGGTACGGGATCCAGGTATTAGCCGGGGTTATGTTAACAAACCCCCTGGGGGATGTAAACAGGGAAGCACCTTCCGTTCGGGACGCGAAACAGGCATCGGGCCTTGCGGCGGGCAACGAACGGACAGGCGGTTTAACGAAGCTCTGGGAAATTGCCTTGACCCGGTGGTCTGGCAATGATAAGAAAGGCCGTGGTTACAGGAGGATATATGAACCAAAAGCCCAAATCCCTTGATATCGATTCGGAATTTTCCCCCGATAAGTTCAACATCGCCAATCTTCAGGACGAGATCCGCGTCGATGAACTTTGCGGCGCGCTTTTGCGGTTCTTTTACCTGGACATGGTTGAGGAGGGCAACCTGCCCCCGGTACAGGCCGGGCTGCTGGCTCACGGCGCCGACTATTTCCTGCGGGAATTCATCATTCCCGACCGGCAGGAAAATATTTTCCTAATCCGTCCAGGCAGGGTCCGCCAGTTCGCCGGCAACTGGTACATCATCAAAAACCTGGAACCCAATATGGCCGAACTCGGCGGGATCCTCGCAGGAGTAGAGGCTTTCTACCTTTACTGCCAGAAGCTTGGCAGGGTTTCCAATGAGCTGGTGAACGATGTTCGCCGGGACTGTGCCGACCTCGACTATTACGCTGAGCGTATCGAAAGGTTCTGGGCCATCAAAGAGAACGGCTATATCGCCTGGGACCGGGAGTGCAGTCTCGACACATAATCCTCCGCCCTGAACCTCTCTGGGGTTGACTAGCCATGTCCGCAGGTTCAACGAAAATCAGGGCCGCCGGTTTCGCCATTGCCACCGCATTTTTTCTGGCGATCATCAAACTTGCCGCCGGGCTGATTACCGGCTCCATGGCGGTTCTTTCTTCGGCCGTCGATTCCCTGCTCGACATCCTCATGTCCGGCGTGAACTACCTGGCCATCCAGCAGGCCGAAAAACCGGCCGACGAAAGTCACCCCTTCGGACACGGCAAGTTCGAAACCGTCGCCACCTTCATCCAGGCCACCATTATCGCCCTTTCGGGCATCTGGATCCTTGTTGAATCCGGACGGCGCCTGATTCACGGGATCGAGCCGGCCCGCCTGGGCGGCGGCATTCTGGTTCTGGCCGGCAGTACAGCCGTGTCCTGGTGGATCAGCCGATTTCTCAAGCGGGTCGCCCGGCAAACCGATTCCACTGCCCTTGAAGCCGATTCGCTCCACTTCGCCATGGATGTCTACACCAACCTGGCACTGGTGATCGGCCTGTCGCTGATTGCGGCGTTTCAGAAGCCTTGGCTCGACCCGGCTCTGTCGATCCTGGTAGGTCTTTATATCCTCTTTGAAGCCTTGAAACTGGTCCGCCAGAGTCTGCGCGACGTTCTTGACCAAGAACTTCCGCCCCACCTGCTCAAACAGGTCTCCCAGATCATCGAATCATTTCCCGGCGAACCGCTTGGTTATCACAACCTCCGCAGCCGGCGGGCCGGATCCCAGAAAATCATGGATTTTCATCTTACCGTCTGTAAACACCTGTCGGTTGAAGAGGCTCATCGAATAGCCGACAGCCTGGAGAAAAAGATCGAATCCGAGATCCCCGGCTCCGATGTCATCATTCATATCGAGCCCTGCGAACGATCCGATTGTCCGGGCCGGACCAAGTGCCAGGCCCTGGACCGCAAACCGACCAAACCGGACCAGCCTCCCGATAACCACTGCTCCACTTGAAAGCATCCAAGCAAAAGGGGGGNNCCCCCCTTTTGCTTGGATGCTTTCCCTGCTTCAACCTCACACTTCCTTCAGCCGTTCGAGTTTTTCGATCACTTCACGACTGCTTTTCCGTCGTTCTTCCATTTCGTCGAAAATCCGAGTTACGATTTCGCTAACCGAAGAGACCGCCTTTTCGATGTCCTGGGTATTTCGATTCTGCTTCTCGGTAGTCACCGCCATGTCGTCGGCCATGTTTTTGACTTCCTCGATCGACTGGACAATGCTGCGGGTGCCCTGGGCTTGTTCGCCAGAAGCATTGGAAACCTGGGAAGACATTTCGCCAAGCTTCTCGATCGATTGAGTCACCGACTCGATGCTCCGGGAGACCTCTTGGGTAGCCTTGCGGATGCCATGAGCCATCTCCATGGCGGGGGCGGCCCGATCAAGAATCTGGTGAAGCGCCAGATCGACCCCTTCACCAAGACTGATGCCCTCCCTGACCAGCTCACGGGTTTTGCCGATCTGGTCTACGGTCTTGCCGGTGCAGCCCTGAATTTCGTTGACGATATTGGTGATGGCGCCGGTAGATTTGGCCGCTTCTTGGGACAGGCTACGGATCTCCTCGGCTACCACCGCAAAAGAGCGTCCCTGCTCGCCGGCCTGAGCTGCAATGATCGCCGCATTCAAGGCCAGCAAGTTGGTTTTCTGAGTAATTTCGGTAATCACCGAGGTGATGCTGTCGATCTCCTCACTTTTCTGAGAAAGCTGACCGATGGTAACCACCGCCGCTTCCACCGCACCGGAGATTCCGTTGAGACCGACCAGGGCATTTTTGACCGAATCGACGGCTTTCTCGGCCTGCTGTCGGACCGTTTCGGACATGGAATGAGACCGTCCGGCCCCCTCTTCCACCTGCCGGATGGTTGAGGATATCTGTGTCATGGCCGAGATGGAGTTGTCCATGAATTCGGTAATCAAGGTGAGATTCTGGGATACCTGATCGATCGAGACGGAAATCTCTCCGGCCGACGATCGGGTGGCGTCGACCGCCTCACGCACCACATCGGCAGCACCCGCAATTTCTGAAATCGCCTCGGCGCTGGAGACCGTGGCCTGCTTCAGGGAACGGTCAAGACGGGTGTGTTCATCCCGAAATTTAAGCAATTCGGCGAAGGTATGCTCCAGTTCCCGGGTCAGGGTCTCCACGGCTTCGAGGAGGTTGATTTTGGTCAGTGCCGAAGAAACCTGATCGGCAAACAGTTTGACCGTGTCGACGTCAGTGTCGTCCAAGGCTTTGCGTTTACGCTTGTTATCGACGCCAAACAGACCGATGACCTCGTCGCGCACGATTATCGGGCAGAGAATAAAGCTCTTCGACCGGAGCTGGGGGATGTTGTCGCAGGGCGGCATCAATCGATACTCTTCCTTCATGGAACCGATATCGTCGATCAGGAGAATCGTTTTTTGCTCCACACATTGGAAAAGAGCTCCGGCTCGCTTGTCAAGAGGAAGGGAAACGCCGATGGTCGATTCCTTGCCGCCTCCACGGCTGGCATTAAATTCAAGGGCCGTGCGTTCCTGGTTGACCATCAGGATATTCACCCGGTCGTAACCAAGGACCTCGTGCAGCCCATCGGCCGCCAGCCGCAGGACCTCCTCGAGGTTCACGGATTTTTGAATGTGGGTGTTGATTGAATGAAAGTTTTTTATGCTGTTGTTCAGCTCGCGAAACTTGCGCTCGAACTCGGCTTTCTGCTGGGCGACCGCCCGATTGGCGGCATCCAGGCTCTGAGCCCGTTCATGCACCTCCTGGGTTTTTTTGCCGATGAAAAAACCGCAGATGCCCAGAACGACCGCGGTGCCAGCCCCCATGTAGATGTAAAGAGCCAGGGTTTGGCCGGACTGAAGCACACTCCCGATCACCTGCTCCCACAGGGTCTTTTTTTCATTCCAGAACAGAATCAGGCGTAGCAGCGTCCAACCAATGGGCGCGGAAACGCCAAGGGCTAAGCCACCGAGGGCATATCGCCAGTGTCGATCCATTCCTTTCCGTGAATCCACGATGTTCATCTCCCCGCACTTTGGATAAAAAGTTTAGAACTGCAGAAAAAGGATGTTGCCCAAACCAACCCTGCCGCAACTAAGCCAAGTTGCTGCAAGTTTCCAGCCACAACAAGAGAACGGATCGAAAAATTCTACATCGTATTGCAGGGCACTTGAAAACAGGTCAGTTTTCGACCACGGAGTCTTTGCTTCTCCGGCAATCGGGCATCAACGCCCGACCATGATGCCAAGACTCTCAGCAGCCCGAATCAGTTCGCCATCAGGATTAACCCGATTCAGGGAGCCGACCGCATCGGAAATTTTGACAGCCTCGACGGACCGCCCGCGAAGAGCCACCATACTGCCGAAAGCCGACGACTCAATCAACTCGACAGCCTTGACTCCGAACCGCGATCCGAGAATCCGATCAAAAGGTGAAGGCGACCCGCCGCGCTGAACGTGTCCGAGGACCACCACCCGCGTTTCCATGTCCAGGCAACGGCCGATTTCCCTGGCGATAAAATGCCCGATTCCCCCGAGACGTTCAACGCCGAAATTCTCTTCGGCGGTCTTCTGTACGACCTTGTCCCCTCCGGCGGGGAAAGCCCCTTCCGCTGCCACCACAATGGAAAACTTGCTGCCCCGTTCTTTGCGACGAACGATCGCCCGACAGATACTGTCGATTCGAAAGGGAATTTCCGGAATCAGAATGACGTCGGCAGAGCCGGCCATTCCCGATTCAAGAGCGATCCAGCCGGCATCGCGCCCCATCACCTCGACGACCATCACCCGTTGATGGCTCTCCGCCGTGGTGTGGAGTCGATCCAACGCCTCGGTCACCACCCCGACGGCAGAATTGTAACCGAAAGTCACGTCGGTCCCGCGAAGATCGTTATCAATGGTTTTGGGAACACCAACCACGGGAACTCCCAAGTCATTAAGCTGACTTGCGATTTTCAAGGTGCCGTCACCACCCACCGCGACCAGCGCTTCGGCACCGATTTTGTGAAAATTTTCGACAACCTGCCGGGACACATCGACCAGGCGCCCCCCCCCTTTTCCACGCACTGGATACTGAAACGGATTGCCCCGATTGCTGGTTCCGAGAATGGTGCCTCCGCGGGGGAGGATCCCCCGTACCGCATTCAGGTCCAGTTCGAGATACCGTGGCCCCTCCACCAGACCGTCAAACCCATCCTGGACGCCGAGCACCTTCCAGCCCCGCTCTAAGGTGGCAGAGCGAACCACTCCGCGGATAACCGCATTGAGACCGGGGCAGTCGCCACCGCCGGTTAAAATGGCAATCGTCTTTCCCATAAATAACCCTCCGGACCGGTTCCTGTACCCGGCAATCCATCAATCGTTTTAGTGGCTGGTCATCAACGCTGCACCAAGGATTCCAGCCTTGTCTCCCAACTGACCACGGACAATCTTCAAGCGCCTGGCCGGGATTTCAAAAGCCCTGGCCCGAATCTCCTCTTCCATGGCCGGCCGGAAAAGCTCCAGGCTTTCGCTGGCCCCTCCGGTAATCACCACGCCGTCCAGGTTGAGTAGGTTAGCCATACCGGCCAGCGCCTGGCCCAGGCGTCGGCCGGCCGCTTCCAGGGCAGCCATCGCTACCCGGTCGCCGATCTGGGCCGCTTCGGCCACTTTCCGGCTGGTCAGTTCATCATCGGATAGCCCGGCCAGCAGACTCCTCTCGCCGCCCTGCAGGCTTTCCCGCACCGACTTTACAATCCCCGAAGCCGAGGCATACTGCTCCAGGCAGCCGCGGCCCCCGCAACCGCAGCGTCTTCCCTCAGGCTCGACCACCAGATGCCCGGCCTCTCCAGCGGCACCGTCGGCACCGGTCCAGAGCTCACGGCCGAGTACCAGTCCTCCGCCCACCCCGGTCCCCAGGGTCAGGGTGATGAAGGAGGAAAACTCCCGCCCGGCACCGAACAACGCCTCGCCCCAGGCGATGGCATTGGCGTCGTTGAGGACCCTGACCTCCACCCCGAGCCGCTCCCGAAGCAAACCGGCAAGCGGCTTATGAACCAGGTCAGGCAGGTTCGGGGAAGCCAGCACTCTCCCATCGGCAGAGATGACACCGGGACATCCCATCCCCACCCCGCAAAGTTCCAAGCCATCTATATCGGCTGCCTCGCGAAGTTCCCCGCACAGATCGAGCAGATTTTTCATAAAGGCCTCGAAACCATTTTCGATGGCCGTAGCTACTCGTCGCAGCCTGCTGATTTCACCCGTGCCGGAAACCAGGGCCAGCCGGCAGTTGGTTCCGCCCAGATCGATCCCAAGCCTCACCTGCCGCTTCACGGCTTGCTCCGCTGTTCGGTGGCAATGGCCAACTTGGCGAAGCCGGCCTCCTTGGCGATGTCCATCAACTGGACGACCCGTCCATGCAGGGCCTCCTTGTCGGCCAGCAGTAGAAATGTCATGTTTTTGATCGCTGCCCCGTACTCCGCGAGGCGGCTGCGCAATTCCTCCGGGGTGAGTTCGTCATCCTTCAAAAAGACCCTGCCATCCCTGGAGAGGTAGATTTTCACCTCTTCGGGCTCCTTTTCGACAATCTGAGAAGTGGACTCCGGTAGCTTAATAGAGATCCCCGAAGTTTCTACGAACGTTGTCGAAATCATAAAAAAGATCAGCAGCAGAAAAACCACGTCGACCATCGGCGTGAGATCGACTTTGGGTTCCTCTCTTCGTTTCCGGCGAAAGGCCATCGATTACCTCCCCAGTAGATCGACCACATGGAGGGAGTCCTCTTCCATCTCCAGAACGATGCGGTCGGCCCGACTGGTCAGGTATTTATGTAGCAGAATGGTCGGAATCGCCACGGCAAGGCCGGCCGCGGTGGTAATCAGCGCTTTCGAGATCCCACCCCCGAGAGTGGCCGGCGTACCGGCTCCCAGGGCGGCAATGACATTGAAGGCATCGATCATTCCGAGGACGGTACCGAACAGGCCGAGCAGCGGCGAAATGGTCGCAATGGTCCCAAGCAGGCCGAGATAACGCTCCAGCGGTGCCGCTTCACGGGAGCCGACTTCCTCGGTGACGACCTTGATCTGCTCGCGGGGACGCCCGACGGCCCGCAGAGCGGCAATGAGAATCCTGGCGAGCGGGGTTCCGGTACGCTGGCAGACGATCAAGGCTTCCTCGGTACGATTTTTCAAAACCAGACTTTCGACCTCCTGAACCAGTTCGCGCGTGCCGCGCCGAATTCTGGAATAGGTCCAGAGCCTTTCGAGAAAAATGGCCAGGGCCAGAACCGAACAGAGCAATATCGGATACATGACGTATCCCCCTTGGCGGAAGATCTCCAGCATGGGCAGTACAATCCTTTCGTCAGGTCAGTGGGATGGCTGACCAAGAGTAGCACAAAAACCGGCGACAAAAAACAGCCGGGATAGCCCCTTCAAGCGTTCGGTCACCCGCAGGACAGGGTCCGTATTCAGGGAAAGACTTTTATTTATGCTATCAAAGTTAAAGGGGATTCCTGGCGGAAAGTTTTGGGAAATTGCAGAGTTTCATGGCTACCTGCCGTCAAAAAACGGTGCCAGAAACCGAAAGGTCGCCTCGAGGTGCTGAGGAATGACTCGAACATCGGCAAAAACCGGCATAAAGTTGGTATCCCCACTCCATCGGGGCACAATATGCAGATGCAGATGATCGGCCACTCCGGCGCCGGCAATCTGCCCCAAGTTCATGCCGATGTTGAACCCCTGAGGCGAAATCGCCTCCTGCAGGACCTGTTTGCCCATAACCAGCAGCCGATGCATCTCCAGGGATTCGGCATCGGAAAGCTCTTCGAGCTGCGCGGTATGGCGATACGGAGCCACCATCAGGTGACCGTTGGTATAGGGAAACTTATTCATGATGATGAATGCCGATTTTCCCCGGAAGAGAATCATCCGGCTGTCATCCTCGCCCTCAAGGTCCCGGATGCAGAAAATACATCGCTCATCATTTGCCTCGCCCTTGATGTATTCCATCCGCCAGGGCGCCCAGAGATGCTTCATCGCTTTCCTCCCGGTCTGGGATCGAGATTCACTATTGCGGTGGTTTCGTGCAGATGGCCCCACCGACTCAGTCATCAATCCTGATAATCTGCCCTTCAATGGTGTCGCTGAGATGAAGCAGCCCCACTGAGTGATAGGGGGCCCACCGACGATCCGTAGGGCTGCCTGGATTGAACAGCAGAACTCCCTCCTGGCGTCGGCAAACCGGCTGATGGCTGTGTCCATACACCAGGCAGTCGAGGTGCTCGCCGGTAAATTCTTTCAAAATCCGGTCCTCCAGCCCATCAGGAGCCCCCCAACCGTGGATCAGGCCGATCCTGAACCCGGCAATCTCCAGAATTCTCCGTTCCGGCATGCCGGCTACCGGCGGATCCATATTCCCACGCACCGCATGGACTTGCTTGTCCCCGAAACCCAGTAAGATGTCGGGGTCGACCATATCGCCTGCATGCAGGATGATTTCTGCATCTTGAAAATAAGCGTGATTCAGTTTTTCGAGAAATTCGTAGTTCCTGGCATATGAATTTATATGCGTATCTGAAAGCACTCCGATTTTCATCATAGCTGAAAATCCCCTCTCTCGTGTCTTTATTTATCTCATAAACCCTGCGCCAACTATTACCTTCGGCCATGGGGGGTGTCAATCCTAATCCTACGCCGCGGAAAGAAGCATCCAGCAGTTCCGGTTTTGAAAGTGGCTAAAATCAGCCGATTATATGGCTAATTGCCGCTCTTGGTCATGGCGGCCGTTTTTTCGGTCATTATACCAGGCCTCCCTTGACGCATTGATATCTAACGGTATTTTTAAGAAGTGTATACAGGATACTCTCTTGGCATCACCGTTGCTTAAAATATCAGTGGCCTGAACCAATTAAACAGGGTTTTCGTCCGCCCAAAACATCGGATATTCCACTTGACAGGCCCGGCAATATGGAGCTATGTTGACCTTCATTTTTAATAAATTTATTTCTCTCAGGGCCCGCGCCTCAGCAGGGACTTTAAGTATCTTAATTTTCTAAAAAAACCATTCTCCGGGCCCTTTTTCAAAAAAGGGCATTTCTTTAACGATAGTAAAACAGCATTCATTTCCTGGGAGGTTTCGAAACCATGTCCAAACGACAGGATGCGCTCGACTATCACAGTACGGGCCGCAAAGGTAAAATCGAAGTCATCACCACCAAA
>NPIE01002461.1_pt2 | contig 19923 bp, 18 predicted proteins | sample 8637661 | NCBI WGS metagenome assembly NPIE01 (sample SAMN07420842, study PRJNA396082) | bioreactor metagenome | isolation source: sample BA12 brine-fed electro-methanogenic bioreactor BA | place: Japan: Kochi | collected 2016-12-09
CTTAAGCCGCTCGGCCACCTCTCCAAACCGCCTATCCAAGCGGTCGGAACCGGCCCGGACGCCACTTGTTGCGTTCCCGGACCAAGTGAGGTACCCTAGCATGCGGCCGCGGGCAATGCAAGAGGATGGGTCGAAAAATCGCTCCCGCCGGGCTTTCGGCGCGGTGGGGACATGCCACTGAAGAACTCATGCAGGAGTATGACCATGCGAATCCGTCCACGATGGAATCTGATGTCATTGCTCTCCGTGCTGTTCGTGATGGTCGGCGGGGCATACGGCGCCGGGCTCGACACCAGCCCAAGCGGGCGTTACGCCGTCTGGTCGCGGGGACCCTCGTCCGATGAGACCTTTTTCCCGGTTGCCGTATGGCTGCAGAATCCGGTCAAGGCCGCTCGCTACAAGATGGCCGGGATCAATACCTATGTCGGCCTGTGGAAGGGGCCGACCGAGAGCCAACTGGCTCAACTGCGGCACGCGGGCATGAAGGTCATCTGCGCCCAGAACGAGGTGGCCCGGCAACACCTGGGCGATTCCACGATCATCGGCTGGATGCACGGAGATGAGCCGGACAACGCCCAGCCCCGCCCGGAGGGCGGCTACGGGCCGCCGATCCCGCCGGAGCGGATCGTCGCCGATTACCAGGCCATCCGTAAGGTCGATCCGACACGACCGGTTCTGCTGAATCTGGGCCAGGGGGTCGCCTATGACAACTGGATCGGACGCGGCGTGCGACGCAACCGGCCGGAGGACTATCCTCTGTATATCGAGGGGTGCGACATCGTCTCATTCGACATCTATCCCGTGGTCCATCGCAATCCGGAGGTGGCCGGCAAGCTGTGGTACGTCGCCAAGGGCGTCGAGCGGCTGGTGACCTGGTCCGAGGGCCGCAAGATCGTCTGGAATTGTATCGAGTGCACCCGCATTCAGCACCCCACGGCCAAGCCCACGCCACGACAGGTGCGGGCCGAGGTCTGGATGTCGCTGATCCACGGTTCGTGCGGGCTGATCTACTTCGTCCACGAATGGCAGCCGCGGTTCAACGAGTCGGCTTTGCTCGACGATGTGGAGATGCTCGGCGCCGTCACGCGGATCAACGCGCGGATTCATGCGATGGCGCCGGTTTTGAATGCCCCCACGGCGAGCGACCTGGTCACGGTCGCATCGTCCAATCCTGAGGTTCCGATCACGGTTCTGGTCAAGTCGTACAAGAACGATGTTTACGTCTTCGCGGTCGCGATGCGCCCCGGCACGACCCAGGCGCGCTTCTCACTGCGATCGGGGGCGGAGGTGGTCCGCGTGGAGGNNATATTGAGGAGGACCGCGTGTTGCCCCTGGTCGAGGGGGGATTCGCGGACAGGTTCGCCGACTGGCAGGTGCGCCTGTATCGGGTGGTCATGGCCGAGCCCTGCCCATAAGCTCCGCAGCGACTTCGGCAACGGCACGTCCCTCCGGAAATCCGGTCGTTTTGCGCTACACCGCGGTCACCGGGGGGCTATAATGCACCGCTTTGTGAGAATGGGACACGAGCGAACAGAAGTGCATGTGGGACGGTACTCATGGCCAAAAAGCCCGAAAAGGTGGTGCTCGCCTACAGCGGCGGGCTGGATACAAGCGTCATTCTGCCGTGGCTCAAGGAGACCTATGGATATGATGTGATCGCCTTCGCGGCCGAGCTGGGCCAGGGCGATGAGTTGCAGGGCATTCAGAAGAAGGCGCTTGCGACGGGAGCGGTCAAGTGCGTCGTCGCGGACCTGCGGCGGGAGTTCGTGGAGGAGTACCTCTGGCCGATGCTCAAGGCCGGCGCGGTCTATGAGGACAAATACCTGCTGGGCACGAGCATTGCGCGGCCGTTGATCGCCAAGAAGCAGGTCGAGGTCGCTCACGCCGAGGGCGCGACGGCCGTGGCGCACGGCGCGACCGGCAAGGGCAACGACCAGNNTGACGTTCATGGCGCTGGACCCGAACCTGAAGATCATCGCCCCGTGGAAGGACCCGAATTTCACGCTGACCAGCCGCGAGGCCGCCGTGGACTATGCCCGCAAGCGGGGCATCCCCATCGAGCAGACCAAAAAGAAGATCTACTCGCGGGATCGCAACCTGTGGCACATCAGCCACGAGGGCGCGGACCTGGAAGACCCGTGGAACGAGCCGCAGGATGGTCTGTTCGTCCTCTCGCGGCCGGTGGCCAAGGCCCCGAACAAGCCGGATTACGTCGAGGTGGGCTTTGAGAAGGGCGTTCCCGTCGCCTTGGATGGCCGGGCGGTGGGGCCCGTGCGGCTCATCGAGCGGCTCAACGAGATCGGCGGTGTGCATGCCGTCGGCCAGACCGACCTGGTGGAGAACCGCCTGGTGGGAATGAAGTCGCGCGGCGTGTACGAGACGCCGGGCGGCACCATTCTGGTCACGGCGCACCGGGCGTTGGAGAGCCTGACGTTGGATCGCGATACGCAGCACTACAAGCAGCAGGTCGCCCTGAAGTACGCCGAGATGGTCTACTACGGACAGTGGTTTTGCCCGCTGCGCGAGGCGCTGGATGCCTTCGCGGAGGCCACGCAGCAGCCCGTGACGGGGACGGTGCGGCTCAAGCTCTACAAAGGGCAGTGTATCCTGGCGGGGGTGCGCAGCCCCTACAGTCTGTATCGACCGGACCTGGCGAGCTTCAAGATGGGCGCGGAATACGACCCGACCGATGCGCGCGGGTTCATTCGGCTGTTCGGCCTGCCGATGAAGGTTGCGGGCCTGGTGCGGCGTCAGGCCCCGCAGGATCGAAAGACGGTCCGCAAGCGTTGACGGCGGGAGACAGCGGCGTGACCCTTGAATGGATTTGGGCGATGCTTGTGTTCCTGTTCGGGTGCTGCATCGGCAGTTTCCTGAACGTCGTGGTCTACCGGCTGCCCCGCGACAAGTCGCTCGTGCGGCCACCGTCGAGCTGTCCGGCGTGCGGCCGGGCGATCCGTTTCTATGACAACGTTCCCCTGTTGAGCTGGCTGATCCTTCGCGGTCGATGTCGGTTCTGCGGTGCCCGGATTTCGGTGCGTTACTTTGTAATCGAGCTGGCGACGGGGCTGTTGTGGCTGGGTCTGTACATCGTGCTTTTCGTGTACCCGGTGCGGGCCCTCGGCCTTGAGGGGACGGGGCCCTTGGAGCGTTTCCTGGGCGGGGGGTGGCTGCTGTGGCTGGCTCACGGAGTGCTCCTGACGGGACTGCTGGCGGCCAGTGCGATTGACCTGGAGCTTTGGATCATCCCCCTGTCGCTGTGTTGGACGATTACGCTGGTGGGGGTGCTCTCCGCGATGGGGGCGGGTTGGGCGATTGATATGACCGTGGTGCGCGGCCACCGGCTGTTTCCCACGGCTTCGGCGGCGTTCGGGGCGGTGACCGCCGGCGGGCTGTTGGGACTGGCGGTGGCGATCATACTCTTGGAGACCGGTCGCATCCCGCGCAGTTACGATGACACGGCGGCCGAGCCGCTGGAGGCCGATGAAGCCGACACCAACCGGCTGTACAGTGGCGAGGAGGACACGGAATATGACCACCGGCGCGAGAGCCTCAAGGAAATCTGCTTCCTGCTGCCCGTTATCCTGGGGGCCGTCGCCGGGGGGCTGATGTATCATCGGTGGGACACCTTGGCCCGGGCCTGGATCGGGTTTTCCCAAACGCCGCCCGTAGCGGGGTTTCTGGGCGGTGCGGGCGGCTATCTGGTCGGTTGCGGGGTGGTCTGGGGAACGCGGATTCTGGGCACGCTGGCCTTCGGCAAGGAGGCGATGGGTCTGGGCGACGTGCACCTGATGGGGGCGGCAGGGGCCTTCTTGGGCCCGCTGATGATCGTGGTCGCGTTTTTCGCCGCTCCGTTCTTCGGGCTGGCGTGGGCGGCGGTCCAGATGATCAGCCGAAAAACCCGCCAGATTCCCTATGGTCCGTTCTTGTCACTGGGTATCCTGACGGTTATGATACTGCACGACCGGCTGTGGGTCTATTTGTCCAGCCTTTACATCGGCTGATTACGGATGAGCGTTTTCTGACAAGTGGGAGGTCGATCATGGAGCGAGCACGTCTTCTTCTGGCCGTCTCGGTATCACTCGTTTTTCTGGCCGGCTGTACAAACTGGCAAAAGATGTATAAGGATCTCCAGGTCGAGCATGACAACCTGCGCGGGCGGTACGAAAACTGCGTCTCGTCGCTGGAGGGCGCCGCGGCCGAGAAGAGCCAACTCAGTCAGGAACTGGCGAGCCTCCGGCAGCGCATGCAGCAGGGCCAGACGGCGTCCGAGGCGGGGGGCTTCGGGCCGGGGATGGATGTGAAGTGGGACGAAGCGGCTCAGACGCTGACCGTGACGCTGCCCAACACGATCCTGTTCGCGCCGGGCCAGGCCACGCTGCGACAGGCGACCATCGCCGAACTGGACCACGTCCTGTCGGTTCTCAAGCAACGCTATGCCGGGCGGCGGATCGACGTCGTCGGCCACACCGACAGCGATCCGATCAAGAAAACGGCCGAACTGTGGAAGGACAATTGGGAGCTCTCGGCTGAGCGGGCCTTGACGGTCTTGCGATACATGGTCCAGCGGGGCATTCCGCCGTCCACGATTCGGGCGGTGGGCTGCGGCGAGAGTCGGCCCGTGGCGTCCAACAGCACGGCCAGTGGCAAGGCCCGCAACCGGCGCGTGGAGATTGTCGTGCACATGCGGTAGAGTCGCGTAATTTCTCTTCAGAGTACCACGACCCCGGCCTGGACCGGGGTCGTTCTTTTTGCGCAGCGGCTCATGCGGTCAATCGGGGCCCATTCGAATCTCGCGAGCCGAGCGATAGCCGCGAACGGTGGCCCGGCCGTCCGGGTCGATGCGAATCGTGACCGCGCCGTCGGTGGGCGTGTAGAAACCATGCACCCCGGCCGAGGGCTGATAGGCGGACGCCTGGCGGGTTCGGCCGCAACTGGCGACGATCGCGTACGGGTCCACGGCGCGAATGAACTGCTCGTTCAAGTGTGTTCGTGAACCGTGGTGCGGCATGATGAGCACATCGGCTTTGAGCCGGTCCGGCTGTTGCAGGAGTTCGGCCTGGCCGAAGGCCTCGATATCGCTGCAGATTAATACGGCGCGGCCTCCGCAGCCGATCCGCATGACCAGGCTCTTGTCGTTGTCGCTGACGGTGGGATCCCGGCAGATGGCGTCATCGGGCCAGAGGCGCTCGATCCGCACGGGTCCGATGCCGATGGGCTCCATGTCCATACTTCTGATCGGTACGCCGCGCTGTTGCAGGTGCCGTCCCAGCAGACCCGCCGAGGAATACTCCGCCGTCCGGACCATGACCGCTTCGGTGCTCAGGACCCTCCGCGTGCGAACATCGGCGGCCACCTCGGCGATCGCGTTCAGATGATCCACGTCGTCGTGACTGATGATAATGGCATCCAGTTCATCGACGCCCCGGTACCGCAGATACGGCACGATGACGCGGCGACCGGGATCACGCAGATTCATGGAGCCGGCGTCAAACAGCCAATCGCGGCCGTCCGGCAAGGCGATATGAATGGCCTGGCCGTGGCCGACCGAAAGCACCGTCAACGCCACGCCCGTTGGCCGCCGGTCATAACCGAACGCCAGGATCGGGACAAGCAGCCCGATGGCCGCGGCCGCGCGGACCAGCGGTCGTCGGAGGGGCCCTTCCCTGGGGAGCAGTCGCCAGCTTAGGAGCATGGCGTAATACAGACCGATCACCCACGCCGGCACGTGGCCGATGGTGACCTGGACGGCGGGCAGATGTTGGATGGCCTGAACCAGGCTGACCATCACACCGCCCAGGGCCGTCGCCGCAGCCGCCGTCAGCGTCGCCAGGGTGGGAAACAGCATGGTCAGAGGCAACTGAATGAACCCGAACATGAGAATGCCGAGCACCAGTGGGTAAATCAACACCGTCAGGATCGCCGACAGGGGCGTGATCGTGCCGAAGTGGTACAGCAGGATGCCCGCACCGCCCAGCCACGCGGCCAACCCCACGCCAAGCAGGTCCCTGGCCCATGCGATACCGGCGTCAAGCCACGGGCCCAGCCATGCGACCCGCCCTTCGGCAAGGCGGTGACCCGGCAGGGCGTACCCAAGCCGGTCGCGGAGGGGTCCATAGAAGAGCAGAATCCCGGCGACCGTGCCGTAAGAGAGCTGCCAGTCGGCGGCGAACAACTCCATCGGACGGATGAGCAGCATGATGATCGCCGTCAGCGCCAGCGTGTTCAATGGCCGTCCGCGACGCCCGACCAGGGCCGCGATGCAGAAGAACCAGCACAATACCGCCGCCCGTAGCGTGGCCGCACGGGGCGGGACGATCATCATGTAGACCACGGTGACCAGGAGACACACGGCCGCGCGACCCGGCTTGCCCAGACCCGCTGTACGTGCCAGCCGCCACACGAAGCCCGCCAGGATTCCGAAGTGCAGGCCCGACAGGCACAGGAAGTGCGCCAGGCCCGTGCGGCGAAACGCCTCGAACACCTCCGGTGAGCCGGCCCGGCGGCCCAGCAGAAGGGCCTCGACGATGGCCCGGGACTGGTCGTCGCCGAGTCGGTCGTCCAACAGAGCCTGTCGCACGGTCCGGCGGAGACGCGTCTGCCAGTACGAAAGGGACGTGCGCGGGGCCTTTTCGAGCAGGATGATCCCATCGGCAGCGGGCACCGTCGCCGCGCCGCAGACCCCGCGACGGCGCATCAGGGCGGCCATGTCGAACGTGCCGGGGTTGAGCGGTTGCTGAAAGCCGGCCAAGCGGCAGTAGATCTGCACACGGTCGCCCGGCTCCAGGTCGAGGGTTTCGGCGGAGGCGTCGGTCTGAACGCGCACGGTCCCGTGGGCCGGCTGGAAGCCCCGCGGCGTCCGCGCGCGGGTCACCCGCAGGTAGAAGCTGCAACCGCCGCCCGACCACGAATAGCGGCCGAAAAGCCAATCATCGCGGTCGGCCTGATGGACATCGGTCAGGACAACACCGCGAAGTGTGGCCAGAATCGGCTCGGCTCCGATACTCGGCGTCAGGTCGTACCGTCCGGGCCGCTCGAACGCCGCCAGCCGCAGCACTCCCACGGCCGCAAACGCCACCGCCACCAGGATAAGCATCGCTGCCGGTCCCCAGGGGGCACGGCGACGGCCAGGCACGGCGACGGCGAGACCGATCGTCGGCAGCACGACGATCCACGACCAGAACGGCCATGGCGCCAGGTGCGCCGCCGCCAAGCCCCCGATAAGCCCGATCGCGGCGGGCAGCAGGGGGGCCTCCTCCAGCATCCACCCGGCCAGCCCAGCTCGGTGCGAGAGCTCCCGGTCCAGTCGCTGCAACTCTCGATGGATTGCATCCAACCCGGGCATCCTCAAAACCAACGTGGTCCAGATAGGCTCGGATAGGATACATCGGTGTCGACCTGAAAACAATCAGGTAGGTCGTTTTTATCGAAGGAAAGACAGACAGCGGCAAGAAGCGGCTAACGCCGCTCGATGCGTTCGCGGCCGCCCATGTACGGCCGCAGGACCGTGGGGATCGCCACCGAGCCGTCGGCGTTCTGATAGAGCTCGAGAATCGGAATGAGCACCCGCGGCGAGGCGATGACGGTGTTGTTGAGCGTGTGGCAGAACACGTTCTTTCGGTCACGGGCGCGCTTGTAGCGCAGGTTCATGCGCCGGGCCTGGAACTCGTAGAATCGGCTGGCCGAGTGCGTTTCGCCGTAGCTCTTCCGCGAGGGCATCCACGTCTCGATGTCGAACTTCTTCACCTGGCCGCGGCCCAGGTCGCCCGTGCAGACGTTCACCACGCGGTAGGGCAGCTCCAGGGCCTGCACCACCGCCTCGGCGTTGGAGAGGATCTCATCGTGGTAGGCGATGCTTCGCGCCTCGTCGTTCTCACCGAGGACGACCTGCTCCACCTTCTCAAACTGGTGGATGCGGTACAGGCCGTAGGTGTCCTTGCCGGCGGCCCCGGCCTCGCGACGAAAACACGTACTCAGGGCCACCATCTTGATAGGCAGTTCCTCCTCGGTGAGGATCTCGCCCGATCGATAGGCCGTTAGCGGCACCTCCGCGGTGCCGGCCAGATTCAGCCCGTCCCGCTCCATGCGGTAGGTCTGCTCCTCGGCGCCGGGGTAGTAGCCGGTGCCCTGCATGGCCTCATCCCGCATCAACAAGGGCACGGTCATGGGGCGATATCCGCGGCTGACCATGAAGTCAAAGGCGAAGCGCAGCACGGCCCAGTGCAGCAGGGCCCCATCCCCCGTGAGGAAGTAGTTCCGCGTGCCGGCCAGCTTGACGCCGCGTTCGACGTCGATCAGCCCCAAGTCGGCGCCGAGCTGCACGTGGTCCTTTGGCTCGAAGTCGAACGTGCGGATCGCGCCCCATCGGCGCAGCTCCACGTTCTCGGTGTCGTCCTTGCCCTCCGGCACGTCGTCGGCGGGCGGCTGGGGCACCTGGAGCATCAGGGCGTCAAACTGCGGCTGCAATTCCTTGACCGTCTCATTCAGCCGACCCTCGACACCCTTGAGCTCGGCCAGTTTGTCGAGCAGGACCTGCCGAGCCTCACCCTGGAGGCGGGGGATCTCCTTGCCTAGGCGGTTTTTCTCGGTGGCGATGTCCTGGAGCACCTTCGCGGCGTCACGCAAGTGATCGTCCAGTTCGAGAAGCCGGTCGATATCGGCCTCGATCCGCTTGGCCTGTGCCGCTCGGCGGTACCGTTCGGGGTCCTCTCGAATGGCTTTGATATCAATCATCGTTTCACCGCCATGACCGCTCGAAGCCGGTCAGTTGGATTCCCATCGCCGAAGGATCAGGACGTTGTTCTGCCCGCCGAAACCGAACGACTCGCTCAGGACCACCCGCACGTCGGCCTGTCGGGGGGCGTTCGGCACGTAGTCCAGGTCGAGCGTCGGGTCCGGGTCGTGCAGGTTCATCGTCGGCGGCAGGACACCGTCCCGGATCGCCAGCACGCAGGTGATCAGCTCGGCGCAGCCGGTCGCGCCGATCAGGTGTCCGAAGACGCTCTTGGGAGAGCTGATCGGCACACGATAGGCGTGTTCCCCGAAGGCCCGTTTGATCGCCAGCGTCTCGACCGAGTCGTTCTCAACGGTGCTCGTGCCGTGGGCGCTGATGTAGTCGATCTGGTCGGGCCGCAAGCCCGCATCCCGCAGCGCCCCCTGGATGGCCTGGACGGCTCCGCGGGCCTCCTCGTGCATGTCCGTGACGCGAAAGGCATCGTTGCTCGACCCGAAGCCCACGATCTCGGCCAGGATCGGCACGCCGCGTTTCTGCGCCGAGGCAAGCGATTCCAGGATCACGATGGCCGCCCCCTCGCCCAGGATGAAACCATCGCGGGACGCCGAAAACGGCCGGGAGGCGGTCGTGGGGCTGTCATTGCGAGTGGACAACGCCGTCAGCCGGCAGAACCCCGTCACGCCCAGCGGATGAATCATGGAGTGGGCGCCCCCGGCGATCATCACGTCCGCCCGACCGCGGCGGACAAGCATGGCCGCCTCACCCACCGCCTGTGTGCTGGCGGCGCAGGCCGTCAGACAATTCCGATTCTCACCCCGGGCGCCGGTGAGCATCGCCACGTGGCCGGCCGGCAGGTTCGGCTCCTGCTCCAGTTCGCGGTATGGGTGCATCCGGGTGTTGGCCACCTCGGCCCACTTGGCCCAGTCCATGGTGTTTGACTCACTGTCCCAGCCGCTGACGATGGCGGCAAAGAAGGCGTCATTGTCCACCGAGCCCTCACCCGCTCCCAGATAGATGCCCATCCGGCGGCGGTCGATCCCGTCAGCGGGGCGGTCGGTCTCCACGTCGATGCCCGCTTGGCGACAGGCCTCGGCCGCGGCGCCCAGAACAAACTGCGATCCGCGGTTGGCGAAACGGTGTCGCTCCGGGTGCCTCACACCCTTGGCCACGTCGTAGTCCTTGACCTCCGCGCCAAACGTGGCGGGAAACGTGCTCGCGTCGAACAGCGTCGTGGAACCCATCCCGCTGCGGCCGGCCAGCAGGTTCTGCCACATCGTCTCGACGTCGTGGCCGACCGGGCAAACGATGCCCATGCCCGTAATGACTACACGTTCGCTCATTCTGCCTCGCCTTGGGCGTTCTTCAGCACCACCGCCGCCGTTTGGCCCCCGAAGGTGTAGCCGCAGCACAGGGCGTAGCGGATCTTTCGTTGCTGGGGCTCCGTTCGGAGGTTCAACCGGCAACCCGGCGCCTTGTTTGTACAATTCTTCGCCGGCCCGATCAAGCCATGGCGTATGGCCAGGGCGGCGCTGAGAATATCCAGCGCCCCGGCGGCGGCCCCCGTGTGACTGGTCATGCTCTTGATGGGCCAGACCGGCACCGACTCCACGGCGTCACCGAGGACTCGTGCGATCGCCGCGGCCTCGGCCGCGTCATCCTGCGGGATGCCCGTCCCTTGGGGGATCACCAGGTCCAGCGCATTAGGTTCGATGCCCGCTTCGGACAGGGCCTTTTCGATAGCGATCTCAACACCCTTGCCATCGGGTTCCAGATGCTCGTAGGCGGTGTTGAGGTTCGTGCTCGACCCCGTCCCGACGATTTCGGCATAAACCGTGGCCCCACGATGGCGGGCGGTGGACGCCTCTTCCAATACCAGCAGGGCGGCGGCCTCGCCGAATACCGAGCCGGTGGCGTCGGCCGCAAAGGGCCGGCATGCCCCGTCGGGGTCATCATTCGCCGCGGCGGAGGCCCGGCCCAGCAGGCACTGGCGTATCATGACGATGGGGTTGACCTTGGCCTCGCAGCCGCCGGCGAGCGCCACGTCCGCATCGCCGCGGGCGATCACGTCGGCCGCCTCCGCGACGGCCAGGTGCCCGCTCACCTCGCCGCAGGTGATCGAATTGCTCGGCCCGCGAATATCGTGGATGATCCCCACGTGACAGGCCAGCATGTTCGGCAGGTATTTGAGCAGCCACACGGGGGTCAGATTCTCCATCCCCACGCGGCCCCACTTCTTGAGGTCAAACACGCCATCCGTGACGCTCATCGCCACGCACGGGGCCAGCTCCACCAGGTCGCAACTGATCAGTCCCGCCCCGAGATGGATCGCCGTCCGTTCGGGTTGAAGCGTGATGGCGTCCGGGGCGGTGGTTTGCGTGCCGATGCCTGCGTCGCGCAGGGCCTCGTCGGCGGCAAGGATGGACAACTCGATGTCGCGGCTCATCAGCTTGACGGCCTTGCGGTATGATCCCGGCAGGACCTCGCGAAGCTTGTAGGGGCCGACCTCGCCGGCCAATTGGCAACTCAGCCCCGCCGGGTCAAACGCCTGAATCCGCGCAATACCGCATCGCCCCTCGGTGAGCCCCTGCCATGTTTCGGCGACACTCAACCCCATCGGCGTGACGGCACCCAACCCGGTTACGACAACCCGCCGAGCCGTCATGGGGTCGACTCCTGCCCCGCGGAGGGCACGAAACCGGCCAGCAGCGAGCGGAACATGTCCGTGAAAACGAAGTTCTCTTCCGGAAAGATCTTACCGGCGAGGTTTCTGTCGATGTGGCTGAACATCAGGTCGATCTGTGCGACCAGATCGTCTCCACGCAGGATTCGGCCTGTGGTGCCCGCGGCCTCAGGGGCGATGGACTCGATCTCCGCGTGCAGGGTGATCGTATCGCCCGGCCGGACAAAATCATGAAAGACGGCCTGCTTGACCTTGGCCAGGATGACCTTCTCTTCGAAGTGACGGGCCTCGCCGACCAGGATGCCGGCGGTCTGCGCCATCGCCTCGATCATGAGGCATTCGGGCATCACCGGAAACCCCGGAAAGTGGTCGTGCAGGTGCTCCTCCGCGAGCGTGACGTTCTTGAGCGCCACGGCACGACGGCCGCTTTCAAACTCGAGAAACTTGTCGATCCATATCCAACGCATGATCGGCGAGACGATCCCCCCTGGGATGTCGACGCGGCGCCGGCCCGTTCAAGGGACCGACGGCTAGGCCGCACTATTGAGCTTGCTCTCCACGAAATTGACCACGGACCGAACAGTGAACAGGTCCGAGAGGCGGTTCACATCCGGGTCGGCCTCGAATTCGGAGAAGTCGGTGTGCGGCATGCGGGCCTTGAACTCTTGCAGTCCCTTGGCGGTCAACTTGCCGTTGCTGACGTAGTCCGGATTGTTCAGCAGGTTTTCGGCCGGGAACAACTCTTCGCGGGGCACCTTGATTCCGAACGCTTTCTCGAGCCGGAATACGATATCCAGAAAATCGATGCTCTCGGCGCCCAGGTCGCCCATGAGCGTGGCTTCTTCGGTCACCTCATCCTCATCCAGGCCCAAGGCGTCCACGAGAACCGCCTTGACTTCTTCGAACACCTCGTCACGACTCATCGCCATCGACTGTGCCTCCGCTCATCATAGGGTCCCGACGCGCCCGCAGGCCGCCGGACCTTGTGTTTTGTTCGATTCCGTTATTCCCGTTCATCCGCCGTCCGTGCCGGCTGAACCGGCTCGGCCCGGCCCGGTACGTACAACAGCTTCCAGCGATCCCGCAACGCGTGGATCACCTGTTGGTCCAGCGCCGCCCACTTGGGATCGCGATCGGCCAGATTGAAATGCCGCAACTCAATCCGGGCCTCGACCACCGCCTCGTCGTGACAATATCCGGCCGCCTTGAAACGACTCGCTGCGTCCTCGATGTCCAGGGCCTCCACGTGGTATTCAATCTGCGTACCCGGTGCGGCGAAACTCTTATATTTAACGTTTCTCGCCCGATTCAGCAAGACCATGCTGTGGGCGAAATCCTGACAATCCCGCACCAGCCACGATGCCGACTCAATCAGACCCTGCAACAGCAACACACCCGGCAGTACGGGAAACGCCGGAAAATGGTCCGCCAGGTATTCCTCGGCCAGGGACACGCTCTTGACGGCCCGGAGCCGCGCGCCCCTGTCCAGGGCAATCACCTTGTCGATGAGAATGAACTTCATACGGCGGGATTGTAGTGCCCTGAGGGGTTGTTTCCAGCATTTTTTGCGGAGTTTTGCCCCGGGTCCCCGCGGCGGTTCAGGCGAATACCGCCGAGCCGATCCGCAGAATCGTGGCCCCTTCCTCCACGGCGATCTCGTAATCCTGGCTCATTCCCATCGACAGGTGGACAAACTTGTTGGTCACGAAGGCTTCCTTGCGAATCTCCTCGAACAGCTCCCGCGCCCGGGCGAAGCAGGCTCGCACCACGTCCTTGTTCCGCGTCAGGGGGGCCATCGTCATCAGGCCCACCAGCCTGAGATTCGGCATGGTGGCGATCTGCTCGGCCAAGGGAACGGCCGCCCCGACGGGCACTCCGTATTTCTGCGGCTCGCCGGAGCAATTGACTTGCAGCAGCACGTGCGGACACAGGTCCTGCTTGCCGGCACAGGTGTTGATCTCCTCGGCCAGGCGCAGGGTGTCTACGGAGTGAATGATGCTGGACAGCCTGAGCACGGACTTGACCTTGTTCCGCTGCAGGTGGCCGATCATGTGCCAGCGCACCGGTCCGCGGCGTCCCTTGCCCGGATCCGATTCGGCCAGAAACCGCTCGACCTGCTCGGCCACGTGTTTGAGGTTCTGCACGCGGTTCTCACCCAGGTCCAGACACCCCTGACGGATCACCTCGAAGATGCTCTCAAGAGGGGCGGTCTTGGTGACGATCACCGTGGTGATCTTCGCGGGGTCGCGTCGGGCCCGCTCGCAGGCCGCCGCGATGTTGTCCCGAATTCGTGCGAGTCTGTCAGCGATCTTGCTCATGGGATCGCGTCGTGAATCCGCCCATACCTTGCTGATTGATAGCGCCACGACGACACCTCCGCGCTTTATGCCACAGCTTACCGCCGACCTGCCGGTCGGGCAATCCCCAAACGTCCGCTCAAGGCAGGAACCTGTCCGGCCGAGCCAACTTCGCCGGAAGGTACTCGTTCACCACAAAATCCAACCCGTGCTTGGCGAAGGCCTGCTGCTCAACGCGGACCCCCATCTTCAGCATCTGGTTGATGGCCTCCTGCCACGCCTTATGGTGCCGGACGAACGGGTCGTTCTTGAGAGCGTCCTTGGCCCGCTTGATGTCCACCTCCTTGAGGGGGTGCGTCGGGAGGTCGTAATCCTTGATATCCTGCGGCGTGACCCCGAGAAACGAGGCCTGCGGCACGCAGAAGAACGCGTTCAGATGGGCCGCGTTGCCCGACCCGGCCTTGAGCGTGCGGTAGATATTGAAGTACCCGTAGGGGTCGCCGTCGACGAAGGCGTACACAGGGATGCGCAGCCGGTCGCCGAGCCGCCGAATAAACCGCCGGCACGCCCGCGTCGGCACGCCGCCCATGCTGATCAGGATGCAGTCGGCCGTGCGCCAGTAGTCGTACTTCACCAGCCGCTGGAACATGCCGGCCGTCTCGATGGCCAGGATGAACTTCGCCTTGCTCTGAAACTCCAGGTGCTCCACGTCGATCGGGATCGAGTACGCCCCCGAGCCAAACTTGGTGCAGTCGATCCGCAGGCGGTGGCCCGCGGCGTCGCGGTCAATCACGATCAGCTGCCCGGCGACGTCGCCGCCTTTCTCTTCGGGGATGAACTTGAGCTGTTCGCGATTGACGCCGAACATCGCCTCGACGTCGTCCATGATCGTGTCGCTCTCGGACTGCTCGGCGAACCCGGCCTTGCCCCAGTTCTTGGAGATGTAGTAGGCCTCTCGTTTGGTGGCCATGTCATCGGCGTCGATCAGCTCCTTGGACAGGGCCATCATCTTGAGCGTCTGGGCGAAGGTCTTGACCGTACCGACGGTCAGCGTCCGGACCTTGGTCTTGCCCAACATCTCGAAATGGCCCTTCTTGGCCGTATATCGGACGTTGGCCAGCGACCGTACGGGCGAGGCCATCGAGGGCTTTTGACTCTTGAGGATTCTCTCGTAGACGCTGCGGGCGTTGGTCTTGATCCGCTCGCGGACGTCCACACGGTTTGTACGTGCCATCCCTGATCGTCTCCATCAGCCGAACATCCTGGGCAAGGCGGTATGATACCGGCCGCAGGCGCTGTCCGTCAAGGGCATTCGGTCAAGGTTGTACGAAAATGCCCCTGCGAAACGAGCCAAACGCCGATTTTTGGCGATCCGAGTCGCCAGGGCGGGCTCCGGAAGGCCCCGAAAAGGGGGCGGTTTTTTTGAAAATTTCTGGTTGACAGCGCCCGGTGCGACCGATATAGTGCACAGAGGATAGGAGGTCGTCCATACGACAGACTAATAGACCTCGGCGAGGCTACGCGTGGGACTCCGTTTTCCCCCCCAGACGGACCCACCTCCTCGCCACTTTTTTGCGCTTTTGAGGGGGTTTGCTTCATGGGGACATCATTCCCCGATCATCTGTACGCAGACCCGCCGTGTTCGTGGGCCGTCGAACTCGCAGAAATACACGGCCTGCCAGGTTCCGAGCTGCAAACGCCCCTCACGAACAAGGACCTGCTGGGAGGGGCCCAGGAGGGAGCTTTTGACGTGGGCGTCGCTGTTGCCCTCGGCGTGCCGGTAGCCGGCGCGGTGTTCCGGGACGAGGGCCTCCAGGGTCAGCAAAATATCGTGCACGACGTCGGGGTCGGCGTTTTCGTTGATGGTGACGGCGGCGGTCGTATGCGGGCAGTAGACGGTCACGATGCCGTCGGCAAGCCCGCCTGCGGCGACGACCCGGCGGACCTGGTCGGTGATGTCGATCATCTCGCAGCGCCGGCGCGTCCGGATGGACAGGGTTTCGAAGGTGGTTTTCACCTCGGCGTCTCTCCTTACATCTGCTCGACGACGGCGATGCCGAGCAGGTCCTTCAGGCCGTGGCGGATCGTCCGGGCGGTCAGGTCGCACAGCAGAAGCCGTACCCCGCGCTGCCCGGCCGCCGCGCCCAGCACGGGGCAGTTCGTGTAGAACGCGCTGAACTTCTGCGCCAGGTCGTAGAGGTACTGGGTGAGCAGGTTCAGCCGCCATTCCTTGGCCGTTGCGGCGACGGCCTCCCCGTAGCGGATCAGGTGCTTGGCCAGGTCCACCTCGGCCGGGTCGGTGAGCGTGACGGTATCCAGGCCGGCCAGTTCGCTCTGGATGTCCACGTCTCGCCCGGCGGCCTTGCGCTCAATGCTCTTGATGCGGGCGTAGGCGTACTGCATGTAGGGCGCGGTATTGCCCTCCATGGCCAGCATCCGGTCGAAACTGAACACGTAGTCGCTTTCGCGGTTCGTGGAATAGTCGGCGTATTTGACGGCGCCGATGCCCACGGCCTCGGCGATACGGTGCTTCCGGTCGTCGGACAGGTCCGGATTCTTCTCCTGCACAATGGCCGTGGCCCGCTCGACGGCCTCGTCGAGTAACTCGGCCAGCTTGACCGTCCCGCCCGACCGGGTTTTGAAGGGCCTGCCGTCCTCGCCGAGCATCGTCCCGAACGTGATATGCTGCAAGTCCACATGCTCGGACGCCCAGCCGGCCATCCGTGCCGTCGCGAAGAGCATCGCGAAGTGCTGGGCCTGGCGAAAGTCGGTCACGTAGATGATCCGGTCCGCGTATAGTTCATCGACGCGGTAGCGGATCGCCGCCAGGTCCGTCGTGGCGTATAGGTATCCGCCGCCCGGATCGCCTGATTCTTTTGACTTCTGAATGATGAATGGCAACGGCTGGCCCTGCTTGTTCTTAAAGCCCTCGGGGAACACGCACATCGCCCCGTCCGATTCGACTGCAAGGCCGGCTTTCTTGAGGTCCTCAACGACCTTCGGCAACATCTTCCGATAGAAGCTCTCGCCTCGCACGTGGCTGCGGTCCAGCTTGACGTTCAGCCTCTTGTATATGGCCTCGCATGCCTTCAGTGTTTGCTCCACAAGAAACTCCCATGCGAGTTCCTCCTGTTCGCTGTCCTTTCCGCCCTCTTGCAGCATTTGGGTAATAATGCGGGAGAGATTGCCGTATGGAATTGGCTCCTCGATCCGCTGGTTGGTGTGTGGGTCTTGGCTGTGGGTCGGAATATCAAGTTTTCCAAGTGCCGTCAGCCCATCTTCAAGCTGTGTGACGTACTGATAGGCCTGTTCGGTATCGTCCAATTCCAGGGGCGGGTTTCGTTTTCCTGCGTGCAGTTCCCGAATGAAGGGCCCGAAGTACTTCTCTCCATCTCCGAGTTCGCGCAAGCTATCGGCCCGCCAGTCTTCCGCATGCCGATCCCTAATTCGCGTGCAAATCTCCAGAAACTGGTCGGTCTTTCCGGAGCAGGCCCTGAGTTCTTCGAGTTCTCCGAGATGGTACCAACCTCCGTGGCGTTTCTCACCCATGCAGATATGCCACAAACCAAGGAAGGCCCGCCCAAACTGTCTGCCCCAGTCGCCGATGTGGTTCTGGCGGATGACGTGATGGCCCTGGAAGTCGAGGACGCGGCAGATTGCGTCGCCGATGATCGTGCTGCGCAGGTGCCCGACGTGCATCTCCTTGGCGATGTTGGGGCTGGAGAAGTCCACGACCACGTTCTGCGGGCGCTCGGTCGGGTCGACGCCGAGCCGGTCGGGATCGGCGGCCACGTCCAGGAGCCTTCGGGCCAGAAACTCGGGCCTGAGCCGCAGGTTGATGAATCCCGGCCCGGCCACCTCGGGCGGCTCACACAGGTCCTCGACGTGCAGGGCCTCAACCACCCGCTGCGCCACCTCCCGCGGCGGGCGGCCCAGCTCCTTGGCCAGGGGCATCACCCCGTTGGCCTGGTAGTCGCCAAATCGCGGGTCGCCCGCCAGGCGCACCAAGGGTTGGCAGTCCTTGCGTCCCGTGATTTCGTTCATCGCGGCGGTCAGCCGTTCCGAAAGTGTGTCAATGATCGTCTTCAAGGCTTGCGTCCAGCTCCCCCGGGCTTTCCCTCCACTTTCAGCCGGTCGGCGTCGCCCCAGAGCATCTCCAGGTCGTAGTACTCGCGATAGTCCTTGTCGAACAGGTGAATCACCACGTCCACGTAGTCGATCAGGATCCAGCGGGCCTGGTCATAGCCGGCCACGCCGAACCGCTCGTGGTCATGGGTGCGGGCCAGGTCGTGAATCTCATCGGCCACGGTGCGGGCCTGGCGCGGGCTGGTGGTCGTGGCGATCACAAAGTAATCGGTCGCCGGGCTCTTGCCCCGCAGGTCCACGATGACCACGTCGGTGCAGTGTCGGTCAACCGCATTATTGGCCGCGGCCAGCGCAAACGCCCTGGCCTCGTCGGTCTTCCTGGTTCTGGCCATGTCTTGCGAAACGCACTCCCCTGTCGATAACAATCGTCCGGTCCTGGCCGGGCCGCGCCAACGGTCAGGCCGGCGTCGCCCCCGGTGAATCAAGAAAAAGGGGACGGCTCAATGACCGTCCCCCGAACAATACTCCAATACGCCCGCGTGGTCAAGGCGGCGTCAGCCTCCAATGCCCAGCTTGGCCGCAATGATCGGGGCGAATTTGACGACCACGCCGCTGAACACCACGCTGACCATCGTCATGAGCTTGATGAGGATGTTCAGGCTCGGTCCGGAGGTGTCCTTGAACGGATCGCCCACCGTATCGCCCACGACCGCGGCGCCGTGGATGGGGTTCTTGCTGCCGTCCGGCAGCTTCTTGCCGCCGTGGGCGCCCTTTTCGATGTACTTCTTGGCGTTGTCCCAGGCGCCGCCGGAGTTGTTCAGCGTGATCGCCAGCACAAACCCGGTGGTCAACCCGCCGGCCAGGAGCCCCATCACGCCCGGCACGCCCAACAGCAGGCCGGTGATGACGGGGACGATGATCGCCAGCAGCGACGGCAGAATCATCTCCCTCTGAGCGCCGGCGGTGGAGATCGCCACACAGCGGGCGTAATCCGGCTTGCCGGTGCCCTCCATGATCCCCGCGATCTCGCGGAACTGCCGGCGCACCTCGTTGACCATGGCGCCCGCGGCCCGACCGACCGCCTTGATGGTCATGCCGCAGAACACGAACGCCATCATCGCCCCGATAAACAATCCGCAGATCAGCTTGGGGTTCATGATCGTCAGGTTGTACGCCTCCACGAAGTCCATCACGGAGGCATCTTTGACCATATCGGCGGTGAACTCCACCTCTCCCACCTGGAAGACCCCATCCGGGTTGGCTATCGCCAGCTTCTTGATCCAGATGCGAAGCTCTTCGATGTAGGCGGCCAGCAGGGCCATCGCGGTCAGGGCGGCCGAGCCGATCGCAAAGCCCTTGCCCGTTGCGGCGGTGGTGTTGCCCAGGGAGTCCAGCGCGTCCGTGCGTTTACGAACCTCCGGTCCCAGGCCGCTCATCTCGGCGTTACCCCCGGCGTTGTCGGCGATGGGCCCGTAGGCGTCCGTCGCCAGGGTGATCCCGAGGGTCGAAAGCATCCCCACGGCGGCAAACCCGATACCGTAGAGCCCCATGGAGATGTCGGTGAAGCCGCCGGCGAAGGCAAAGGCGCAGATGATACCGACAACGATCGTCGCCACGCATAGCCCGGTCGAATACATGCCGGTCGAAAAACCGTCCAGGATCGTCGTTGCCGGGCCCATGACGGCCTGGTCGGCGATGCCCCTGGTCGGCTTGTACTCATCGGAGGTGTAGTACTCCGTGACCTGTCCGATGATGACGCCGGCGACCAGACCGGCAATGACCGAGCCGAACACGCCCAGCGTGATCATGCCCAGCCAGACCATGAGGGCCAAAACGATCAGAATCGCCACCGAGCTGGTCCCCGTGCCCAGGAACAACGCCCGCAGCAGGTTCTTCTGACTGGCGCCCTCCTTACACCGCACCACAAAGATGCCGCCGATCGACAGCAGGATGCCCACGCCGGCCACGATCATGGGGGCCAGCACGGCCATCAATGGATCGACACCCTTGGCCTTCAAGGCCGCCGCCGGCAGGGCCGCCCCCAGGGCCGCCGTCGCCAGGATCGAGCCGCAGTAACTCTCGTACAGGTCCGCGCCCATGCCGGCCACGTCGCCCACGTTGTCGCCCAC
>NPIE01005702.1_pt1 | contig 19907 bp, 22 predicted proteins | sample 8637661 | NCBI WGS metagenome assembly NPIE01 (sample SAMN07420842, study PRJNA396082) | bioreactor metagenome | isolation source: sample BA12 brine-fed electro-methanogenic bioreactor BA | place: Japan: Kochi | collected 2016-12-09
GGCTTGTGGGGGGTGGGGATGGAGTCAGGGGTGACGGTGCGGTTGGCGAGCGGCGAGGAGCGGGTCTTACTCTCGCGCCGGGTCGGGAAGATGGTAGCATACCTTGCGGAAGAGGAGCGGCGCCTCGGGTCGCTGGCGCGAGGGTCGCTGGTCTTCAACTTCTCTGGGGCCTCGGCCCTCACGGCTGAGGTCAGCGAAAAGGCGGATCTGGGGGATCGGTAGAGGTAGGTTAAGCGGCGCATCTGCCCCGGCAGAATGCGCCTCCGGATGACTTTCGTCATCCTTCGGCGTTAGCGTAATCGGCGCGCCATTCGAGAGCAATCTCGGATGGCGCGCTTTTTTGTGGGTGAGGTGGTTCGGTGACGGCGGGCCTGCTGATCGCTGAAGGCTGAAATCTGATCACTATTCTAAAGGAGGTCTGAGGTGAAACTGAGTACGCGCGTAATCATGATTCTGGTGTTGGTCGTTTCTGTGTTGGCGGGGCTGTTGGCACCGCGCGTCCTGGCCCAGGAACCGGTGGAGCCCGTAGATCCGGGGCAGGTCCAACCGCTGCCGGAATTTCTCGAATTACTGGCCGGGCCGGTGGGGTGGGTCACACTGGGTATGTTGGCGTCGATGGTGTTAGCTCGGTGGAACTGGTACAACGGTCAGCCGACGGAGATCAAAACCGTATTACCAATCCTGATCGCAGCCGTGCTCTCCATCGGAGCGCGGCTGTTGCTCGTCTACGTTCCCGTCCAGGTGTGGGAGGTGCTGGAACCCTATTGGTTCATCATCGCCGGTACCGTGATGACCTGGCTCGGCTCGCAGGGGTGGTACCAGCTCGCCGTCCGGAGTGTGGAGGTCGAGCTGGTGCGGGAGCAGGGCGGTGGCAATCACCGGAATCTGCGCCTGCGTCACCAGTAGGGGGCCCCGTGGACTGGACGGCAATTGCTGCAATCGTGGTCTCGGCCGTCACGGGCGGGGCCGTCGGCGCGTGGGCGCAGGCGCGGCTTCACGACGCTCAGGCCACGCGGGAGCTCATGGCGGCGGTGAATGAGTCGCTGGTGGAGCCGTTACGGGAGCGCGTTGCGGAGTTGGAGGCGGTGCTGGAGCGCCGCGAGGTGCAGTGGCGGCGGGAGCGCCGGGCGCTGGTAGAGGGGATCCACACGCTGACGTGCCAGTTGGTGGATCATGACCTCGTGCCGGTGTGGGAACTCCCGCGCTGGTTCGGTGAGGGTGAGGAGGGGTAGATGGCGAACTTGTTTGATAATCCGTTTTTCTGCGATTACGTGGAGGAGAACGGGGAGCGGGTGTATGCCCGGCCCTACGTGGATCCGGAGACGGGAGAGTCGTTCGACAATGTTCTCGTGCCGCTCGGGTGGCGGGCGTGGATGTTGAACGGGGTGGCTTTTGACGGGATTGCGCCGGGGGAGATCTGCGAGCGTCCGGAGATGGTGCGGTTGAATATGTACCAGTTCCCGGGCGATCCGGAGGATCTGTTCGGTGACACCTCGGATATTCTGAAGGCGTTCCGCCCGGCGCCGCTGCGGTTCGGGCTGGAGCAGGATGTCGTGCTGGTGCCCGGCGAGCGGTACCGGATGCGACTGCGAGTTCGCCCGGATCTGGTCGATGGGTACACGGATGAGGGGGAGAAGATTTTCCCCGATGATGTGTGGGCGGCCTGGATTCGGTTTTACGTGGGGGATACGGTGGCCCCGCCACTCTCGGGGGCGGAGTACGTGGCATCCCCACCTTTTTCGGGGATGGATTACTCCACGTACAACTGGCTAGTGTGGGAGTTCGAGGCTACCGAGGCGCAGGCCGTGGTGGGGATCGAGATCACGGCGAAGTGGCGGCTGTTTTACGGGAACAACTTTTTCCTCGACGAGGGATGGTTGGAGCGGTTGACGGGCGGGGATCCGGAGCCGCCGGTGGGGCCGCCAGATCCTCCGCCGGGGGGTGTCATTGAGTGGGGACCACAGACGCGAGCGTTCGTCACACACCAGGTGGAGCGGCTCATCGACCATTTTCCGGGCGGGGGGTCTGAGAGCGGCTATCCCAGGCTCCCCTACGAAAAAACGGTGTTGCTCTATCATCCTGAGACGGAGATCGCACTGCTGCACGCGCTCATTGATGCGATGGCGGGGGTGGGTGTGCGGTGGACGTTGACGCCGTCGGCAGACGACGCCGCCATGGGACCCGGCCTCGCGCCCCATGTGATCGCGCTCAATCCCAGCGATTGGACGGGGGAGCCGGATGCTCTTGCGGCGTTTTTCGACGAGCATTATCCCCAGGCGACCTACGAGTGGCTGTTGGCCCCGAGCCCGCAGGACGTGTTTGTCGAGTTTGCGCGGCGATTCGGGCCGCTGCCCGAGCCACCGCCAGGGGTGACCCTGTTCAGCCAGCGGGATTCGCGCTGGGCCGGGGAGCGGCTCGGCAGCAGTTATCTGACAATCGGCGGCTCCGGCTGCGCAATGGTCAGCGTGGCCATGGCGGGCACGGCGGTCGAGCCGGCGTTGACGCCGTCGGTGCTGAACGCGCGGTTGAGCGCCAACGGAGGCTACACGCCCGGGGGCCTGCTCTATTGGGCCGTGGCTGGCGCACAGATCGCCGGGCTGCGGTTCCTGGCGTATCCGACGTGGCGGAGCACGCCCAAACCGCCGGCGGACGTGGCACGCATCCGCGCCGCTGTGGCGCGCGGCGAGTTCGTCGTGGTGCAGGTCGATTTCGTGCCGGCCACCTCGGCGCTGGACACGCATTTTGTACTCATCCTGGAGGACCTTGGAGACGACTTCCTGGTTGCGGATCCCTGGCACGGGGACACGGTGCGGCTGCTGGAGCGGTATGGCCGGGGAACGCTGGAGGCCTCGATCTACGCAGCGGCCTTCTACGCGCGGGAGGGTTCGCCACCGGCGCCCCCCCCTGCGCCTTCTCCCCCCCCTGCACCTCCGCCCGTCACTCCACCAGTGGATACGCTGGTGGGGTTCCACATGTCTCCCGGTGACATGCACGAGCAATCTGCCGCGCTCAAGGCGGTGGTGGTCTACGCTGGCGAGGGTGTACAGCAGATTCCGGCGGACGAGGCGCGGATTGTGGTCAGCCTCCGGCATTCTTGGAGCGCTGACCTGGGGGGCGCGGGCACGATTCCTGCACCCGGGCCCGCTCGACAGGAGTTCATCAGCCGGTGTGTGCAGATTATCCGTCAGAACCCACACGTTTGGGGCTGGGCCATCGGAAATGAGGCGAATAACCCTCGCGAAGACCCGGAGCACTACGTGATAGGGCCTGAGGATGTGGTGACGGTCTACAATGCGATTCGGGCGCAATGTCCGGGCGCGCGTCTTTCTCCAGGGGCCACCGACCCGTACAACGCTGTGAAAATGGACAGCGGGCAGTGGGCGGCGGCTGTCTGGGAACGCATCACGGGCGCCGAATGGATTGAGGCGCACGGGTATGTGCGCGGCCCTGACCCGGACTTGGTGGGATCGCCGGCGCGCTTCAATGACCCGCCGCTGCAATGGCTGCGTCTGAACTTCCCTGGCGCGGTGGTGGATTTGCTGGATCGGCTGCCTCTCTGGACGGCCGGCCTGCCGACTTACGTGACGGAGTGCAATCACATCTGGCGGACGGCGGAGCCGGATTGGGGCTGGGTGGACGACGAGCGGGCCATCCAGGTGATTCGGCGCTGTAAGGAGCAGGCGCGAGAAGCGGGCCTGGCGGGCTTGGCCTTTTACCGCTGGAAAGGGGATGAGTGGAGGCTACACGACAAGCCCGCCCTGGTTGCGGCGGTTGTCGCATGAGCATGGTCATCTTCCGGCCCGGACAGGGTCTCGTCATGGCGCTCATGGTGGCGCTGGCCTACCTGGTCAGTCCTTGGCGGTAGGGGCTTGCGATGAGCGACGAACCGGTGCTGGCCCAGCCGCAATCCTTACCCGGGATGGAGGGGGCGTTGAACCCGCTCGAGGAGGCGCAGTTGAAGAGCGCCGAGGCGCGGCGGGTCTTCGAGGCCTCCGCCCGGGCGGAGGCCTGGATGGACGACTACTTCGCGTTGATCGCGGAGGGGTGGTCGTGGCGGCAGGCGGTCTACATGCTCTGGGCCAGCCAGCCGCAGCCCCGGACGCCCGCCACGCAGTGGGAGTTGGCCACGGAGGTGCTGGGGCTGACCAGCGACCGGGCCATCCGGGATTGGAGGGCCGCGAATCCGACGATGGAGACGCGGATTGCCAGCCTGACCGCGTCGGTGTTGATGAAGGCGAGAGGCGACGTCTTTGCCGCACTGGTCGCCTCGGCCAGCGACCCGACCTACAAGGGGAACCGGGACCGGAAGTTACTGTTGGAGATGACGGGGGATTACACGCCGCGTCAGGCGTTGCAGTTGGAGACGCCCGCGCGGTTGCCGGAGATCGAGGAGGCCGATTCGCAGACGTTGCGGATGCTGGCGGAGGAGCCTAAGCAGGGCGAGGAGAGCGGGACGGTGGGGGCGGACGATGATGCTTAATTTTGGGTTTACGGTTGGGGTGTGCGGCGGGACGCCCTGGCAGGTGCGGTCAGCCAGGGGCGTCCCGCGGCAGGCGTCAGGGGTGGATCTGGTGGCGGCGGGCGAAGTCGATCTCTGCGGTGAGGAGGGAGGTGGGTGGCTCCTGGGCCAGAAGGTCGGCGAGGGTGTACAGGGCGACGAGGTCGGACAGGCTCAAGTGGGGCAGGGTCTCTTCCAGTCCGGCGAGGACGTCGGCGCGCGGTCCGGCGGCGGGCGGGATGACGAGGGGGTACTGATTAAGGGCCATCAGGGCCAGGCGCACGCGGTGGACGTGCAGGGCGGTGGCTGGTTGGGGCAAGCGTTCTGGTTCCATGGTAGTCTCTCCTTGTGGGCTATAACGCACTGCGCGACAGTGGAGCACGCCCGCGAGAGACTACCAATCGCCCAACGCACGTTCCCACTGCCGCGCAGTACCTACTATTGTAGCATAGTAAGCAGACGTGCATCTATGCGTCGGACAGAGATTGGTAGTCTCACCTCCAGTGTACGCCCAAAGGAGGCGGCCCCGGGGTGTCAAGTGTCCTATAAAAGGGCGCCGAAGGTCACATTCGGCGGGCCGGCACCCTGGAGGAACCATGCCGAGTCGGGATGAGCTAAAGCGGGCGGCTCGCCGGGAACTGGCGCGCCGGGAGTTGGCCCGGCGGGAGTTCAATCCGTTCTGCCGGTACGTACAGAGCAACTATCCGCGCGCGCCCCATCTGGAGGTGATGGCGCAGCATCTGGAGGCGGTGGAGCGGTACGTGGCGACCCAGGGGAAAGAGGGGATCGGGCGGCTGATGATCTGGATGCCGCCCCGGTACTGGAAGAGCACGACAGCGAGTGTGCTCTTTCCCGCCTGGGTGCTCGGTCGCCAGCCGGAGACGCGCATCATTCTGACGAGTTATAACGCCAGTCTGGCCTTCAGTTTCTCGCGGCGGGTGCGCAACGTGATTGTCGACGATCCTTACCGGCGGGTCTTCGGCGATAAGGCCGGGATTCCGGGGGCGATCAGTATCTCCCAGGATAGCCGGAGCGCGGAGTCCTGGGGGCTGGCGGGGACGATGGGCGGCATGGTCGCCGCCGGGGTGGGGGGCGGGATCAGCGGGAAGGGGGCCAACCTGCTGATCATCGACGATCCGCACAAAGACCGCGCCGACGCGGAGAGTGAGGCCGCGCGGGAGCGGATTTTCGACTGGTACACCTCGACGGCGTACATGCGCGTGGAGAACGGGGCCATCATCATCATCCAGACCCGTTGGCACACGGACGATCTGAGCGGCAAGTTGCTCAAGCGCATGGCGGACGATCCCGGGGCGGATGCCTGGGTGGTGTTGAGCCTGCCGGCGCTGGCGGTGGCGTACCCGCCCCCGGCCCTGGCGCCGCCGGTCGAGACGGGGACGGGGCAGCCGGCGCTCCTTTCCCTGAGGGGAGAGGGCGAGGGGGTGCGGGTGTGAGCGGGCGCGCGGCGTTGACGCCAGCCCAGCGCAAAGCCCTCACAGAGGGGCACTGGATCGGGCCGGATCCGCTGGGTCGGGCGCCCGGCGAGCCGTTGTGGCCGGAGATGCACGCGGTGGCCGATCTGGACCGCATCCGGGCCAACGTGCTGGATTACGATTTCGACGCGCTCTTTCAGCAGACGCCCCAGAAGAAGGAAGGCTCGCTGCTCAAGGCGCGGCAGATCATCAAGATCCGGCTGGATGAGTTACCGGCGAATCTGCTGCTGGCGCGCTACTGGGATCTCGCGGTGAGCGAGGCCAAGCGCGCCGACTGGTTGGCGGGCGCGCTGGTGGGGCTGGAGCCGGCGACGACGAATCTCTACATCATCCACATTGCGCGGTTGCGGGGGCCGTGGGTGGACGCCCGGGAGGAGATCGTGGCGCAGATGCTGCGCGATCCGGCGGCGGTGCGGCAGGGCATGGAGGTCGCCGGGCAGCAGGGCGGCTACCTGCAGGAGTTCCAGCGGGATCCCCGGCTGTTGGGGCGGATTCTTGAAGGGGTGAACCCCTCGTTGGTGGGTAACAAACGAGTCCGGGCGGAGGTCTGGGGCTCGCGCATCCCCGGGGGGCGGGTGCACCTGGTGACGGGGAATGGGTGGGATGTGGAGGCCTTCATCTCCGAGTGTGTGGCCTTCCCCCTGGGAAAGTACGACGACCAGGTCGACGGGGTCTCGGGCGGGGTGCAGATGCTGGGGGTGGAGCACCTGTCGGAGATGACGAGCGAGAATCCGGAAGGATTCGGAGAGTATGGCGGTTAACGGAATGAGTGTGCTGGGGAGGGCGTGGACGGCGATGAGCAGCGGATGGAAGGCGGCATTGAACGCCTGGCGCGGGGATACAGCCGACAGTATCACGACGCGGGCGGCGCGGTACGAGGTACTGTGGGGCTTCTACCTCAACGACATCTACGATGAGGCGGTCAACGATCTGGCGCGGGTCTACAAGCGCCAGGAGGGGCTCTATCAGGATATCGTGGGGTTGTACAACCCCGTCTCGCGGCTGGTCGATTTCTACGTGAGCAAGATCGCAGGCGGGGCGCTCTACCCGGAGCCACAGCCGGAGGGGGCGCCGGTGCGACGGGCGCAGGGGGCCTTCCCCCTGCTCTGCGACGACGATCTCCGGGCGCTGATCACCCGCATCTGGGGGTGGTCGGATTGGCAGACGAAGAAGGGGCTCTGGGTGCGCTACACGGCAGCGCTGGGCGACTGCGTGCTCCAGGTGACGACGCCGCCGCAGCAGGTGCGCATCGAGGTGCACCATCCCGGGGAGTTGGTGGAGGCGGATTTCGAGCGCGACGGCTCCCTCTCCTACGCGGTGCTGGAGTACGAGGCGGGAGAACGTGAGGTGGAGACGGGGCACCTGCGCCGGTACCAGTTCAAGCAGGTGATGACCCCCGACTGGATGCAGACCTACCGGGACGGCAGGCCGTGGGACTACGCGGCGGGGGTACCTGAGGGTAACTGGGCGTGGGAGAACCCCTACGGCTTCGTTCCGCTGGTGCTGACCCGTCATCTGGAGATCGGCCAGGCGTGGGGGGCGTGCTGCTTCCATCACGTGATCGACAAGGTGGACGACGTGAACGATCTGGCAAGCCACCTGGGGGCGCAGATCCGTAAGGCGGTGCATCCCCAGTGGGTCTCCTACGGCACGAAGGCGGGGAGCGGCATGGAGCGCAGTGACAAACTCTGGCACCACCCCAATCCGCAGGGGAAGGTGGAGGCGTTGGTGGAGCAGATCGATATCGCGGCGGTGACGGCGGAGATTCAGCAGCGCCTCAGTGAGATCGAGAAGGACTGTCCGGAGCTCAAGGCGGGGCGGGTGGGCGACAATGCCCGTGACGTCTCGGGGCGGGCGGTGGCGCTGCTGGCGGGGGACGTGACAGACCGCGTGACGGAGGCGCGGGCGCAGTACGACGCGGCGCTGATCAAGGCGCAGTTGATGGCGCTGGAGATGGGAGCGCAGCAGGGGTTGTGGGCGCGCCGGGATTTCACTCACCGGATCGGGGAGCGGCCCATCTTCCCGCCGGACGAGGTGGAGTTGTTGACGCTGGAGACGCAGCGGTTAGCGGTGGAGGCGCAGAAGTTGGCGCTGGAGCAGCAGCAGGCGTTCAGCGTAGGGGGATAGGGGCTGGATGCTGGAAACTGGATGCTGGTTGGGGTGAGGGGCGAGGGTGGACATGCCTGATAATCCGCGGGATGTGATATTGCGGCTGAACGCGCAGGACCAGCGCTTTATGGAGCGGCTGGAGGGGACGCTGGCGCGGGAGTTGGGGAACGCCTACGCTGCGGCGCGCCGGGAGATCCTGAGCCGGATCGAGGAGCGGCGGCGGAGACTGGCGCAGGCCGGGGCCTTCAGCACGGCGGCGGAAGAGGTGGCCCGGCAACGGTTGCAGCGGGCGCTGGCGCGGGATACGGCGCTCTTTCAGCAGATCGACGTGCGGATGCGTGTGTTGCGCGGCGACGTGGCGGAGGTGGTGCGGTCGCAGCAGGGGCGGGCGGTGCAGGCCGGGCAGCAGGTGGCGCGAGAAGAGGTGGAGGTGGTGCGCCGGGGGCTGGGGGTGCGGCGGCTGGGATTTACCTTCGACGTGATCAACTTCGACACGGCGGAGATCGGGCTGGAGGAGGCGCTGGCGGCGCTCTTGCAGGATCAGGCGGCGGTGGCGCAGGCGTTGACGAGCGGCTTGCGGTTGGGGCTGCTCCAGGGGGAGAGTTTCGATCAGTTGCTCGACCGGCTGTTGGCGGAGGAGGGGAGTATCTGGGCGCGGGGGCCGCTGAGCGCGCTACTGGGCGCGCGGCGGACGGTGATCACGGCGGAGAACGCGGCTCGGGACGCCCTCTATCAGAGTTACGCGCGCGCGATTCCCGGCCTGCAGAAGCAGGCGCTGGCGGTGATCTCTCCGCAGACGACCGAGTGCTGCTTGCGGGTGCACGGCCAGATCCAGCCGGTGGAGCGGCCCTACGCGTTGACGGGGGAGCCGCGCTTCAGCGACGAGATGATGTATCCGGCGTTTCACTGGAACTGCCGGACGGCGAGCGTGGCCTATCACGCGGAGTTCGAGGAAGGTGCGGCGCTGCCGACGCGGGCCATGGTGGCCCAGGCGCAAGGAGAGTTGGCGCGGCGGGCGGCGGCGAGGTAGGTACTGGTTACTGAAGGCTGAAGGCTGAAGGCTGATGGCTGAAGACTGAAGACTGATGGCTGATGGCTGAGAATTGAGGAGGTAGGGGATGAAGGGATTGTGGCAGTGGCAGCGCGGGTTGACCTGGGCGCCGGACGGGGCGGGGAGCGGTGGAGCCGCGATCCCAGGGGCCGGTGACGGCGGCGATCCGGGCGGAGGCAGCGGGCCGGGCCAGGCGCCCGGCGGGGATCAGACCGGAGAGCAGGGCCAGGCGCCCGGTTCTGGGGCTGAGTGGACGTTGGAGGCGGCGCTGCGGGAGATCGAGGCGCTGCGGAAAGAGAACGCCAAACATCGCACGGCCAAGAACGAGGCCGAAAAGGCGGCTCAGGCAGCCGCCGAGGCCCGGCTGGCGGAGGAGAAGCGGTGGGAGGAGTTGGCGCAGAAGCGCGAAAAAGAGCGCGCGGAGGCAGAGCAGAGGTTGGAGGCGATGCAGCGCGAGGTCTGGCGGCAGCGGGCGGCCCAGGCGGCCGGGCTGCCCCCGGAACTGGCGGCGCGGCTCCAGGGCGAGGACGAGGCGGCGATGGTGGAGGATGCGAAGGCGCTGGCGAAGTTGCTGCCCCAGGGCGGCGGGCCGGGCGCGCCTCCGGGGCCGCAGAAGCGACCGGCGGGGCTGTCTGAGGATGAGGCGCGGGAGCGCGCGCTCCGGCAGAAGCGCCGGACGTACGGGAGTTTGTAGCCGGGAGTTTGTAGCATAACTATCGGGAGGTAGCGAGATGGCTTTGGTAACGAGACTGGCAACGGCCAGCATTGATACGTCGACGGCCCGCAACGCGCCCCAGATCACGGGGTTGTATGCGGGGGAGGATCTGGACCTGTGCGCGCCGTGCTACATCAAGAGCGCTGACGGCAAGGTCTACATGAGCAACGGGACAGCCGCCAACGAGGCGGCGGAGTTTGCGGGGTTCACGCCCCGGGCGGTGAAGTCCGGCGAGCCGGTGACGCTGTTCGGCTTCGGCACGCGGATGCGCTACGGCAGCGATCTGACGCCGGGGACCGTCTACTACATCGGGGCGACCAAGGGGCGGCTGGACACCGACGCGACCACGGGGGACTGGATCGGAGTGGCGCAGGCGATCAGCGCGACGGACATCGTCGTGATTCGCTCGCACCCGGTCTACCCGGTCGGCGCGGTGACGCTCGCCGGGATGGATGATCTGGCGCAGGGCAGCATTATCGCCGGGGGGGCCGCCGACCGGCCCGCTGCGGTGGCGGTGGGCGATGGCGAGATCCTGGTGGGCGACGGCACGGATGTGAATGCGGTTGCCGTCTCCGGAGACGTGGCGTTGGCGAACGATGGCACGACCACGGTGAGCGGGCTGAAGGGCACGCACGTGGACGAGGTGGCAGAGGACAACGTCATCGGCGGGCTGCCGGTCCTGCACGTGGTCGAAATCACGGGCGGCGCGGCCGGCAACGACGAGGTCACGCTGACGCACAAGACGCGCATCATCGACGTGTGGGCGGTTCACACAGGCGGCGCCGGTGAAGCGAGCGATACGCTCCAGGTGCTGAATGGGGGCGATGCCATCACGGACGCGATGGATTGGGGCGGTGCGGATACGGTTGTCGTGCGCGCCGGGGAGATCAACGACGCCAACCACGAGATCGCCGCCGGGGGGACGCTGCGGGTGACGACGACGGACGACGACGGCGGGGGCGATGTGGGCGCCGGTCTGGTGTACGTCCTGGGGATCCGGGTCGAGTAGCCCGGAAAGCAATTGAGGAGGAGTAAGAGATGACGGTTACGGGGACGTACGATATCAGCGCCCTGTTGGCAGCACGCCATCAGAGTGCAGCGGATTTTGGCCTGGAGACGATCCAGGAGGTGTTGCGCGCGGATCTGGAGGCGCACAACGCCATCGTGACGGAGATGATCTCCGAGATGTGCGAGGTGACCACGGACCGGCAGCGGATCTACGGCACGAGCGCGCGCGGAGAGATGGTGGAGGTCGATGAGTACGGGCGGGCGCCGACGCAGCGCCCCCTCACCGGGGCGAGTGTGGGCTTCCCCTTGCGGCTCTTCCAGTTCGCCATCGGGTGGACGGAGAAGTTCATGCAGACGCGGACGCCGGCGGATATGGCGCAGGCGGTGTTGGGCGCCGAGGCCGCGCACCTGCGGGCCATCCAGCGGGAGATCAAGCGGGCCGTGTTCCTGAGCAGCAACTACACCTTCCGCGATCACCTGGTGGACAACGTCGATCTCTACGTGAAGCGGCTGATCAATGCCGACGACGCGGAGATCCCCGACGGTCCGAACGGGGAGACCTTCGATGGCTCCACGCACGATCACTACAACGCCAACGACGGGTTGGATGCGACATCGCTGACCGGCGCGGTAGAGGACGTGATCGAGCACGGGCACGGGAACCTGGTCAAACTCGCCATCAACAAGGCGAGCGAGGCGGCGGTGCGGGCGCTGGACGGGTTCAACGGCTACCCGGATCCCCGGCTGGTGCTGCGGGCGACGGACGCGCCAGGGGAGACTCTGGACGTGAGCCGCCTGGACAATCGCGCCATCGGGCTCTTCGCGGGGGCCGAGGTCTGGGTGAAGCCGTGGGTGCCGGCGAACTACATGTTCGCCTGGGACGCGGGGAGCCCCAACAAGCCGCTGGCCTACCGGCAGCGGGCCTCGGAGGCCCTGCAGGGGTTGCGAATCGCCGCTGACATCGAGGATTACGCGCTCTACGCGCAGTACATGGAGGCCGAGTATGGCATCGGTGTCTGGACGCGGACCAACGGCGCGGTGTTGTACGTGGGCGGGGGGGCTTACGCAGACCCGACGATCACGTAGGTAGGAAGTAGGTCCGGCTCCTCCTGCGGGGGGAGCCGGACACGCCCGGAGGGACGATGACCTGTACGTATGATCTGAGCACGGACGTGGGCAAGGTGCGGCTCGCCATCGGCGATACGGACTGCACGGCGGCGCAACTGACGGACGCGGAGATCGAGGCGCTGCTGGCGCTCTCGGAGTCGTGGCAGGAGGCAGCGCTGCGGGCGGTGGATGCGCTCATCGCCCGGTGGTCGTCCAGCAGCACGGACGTGCGCATGGGGCCCCGAGCGGAGAGTCGCAGCCAGCGGATCGAGCACCTGCGGGCATTGAAGGCGCACCTGGTGGACACCTTTGGCCTGGTCGAGATGGTGTTGAGCCCGCTCGGCAGCGAGGATCTGACCTTCGCGTGGGTGGCGGAGGATGAGACGGACGAAGACGAGTACAACTGGAGTGTGACGTGAGTGCCTTGGCCTTCTGTACGGCGACGGCGACGACGAAGCGGAGCCCGGCGGCGGTGGGGGGACGGGTGGGCGAAATGCAGACCCACCTGACGACCCTGGCGATCATGCCGCTGATGCCGGTGGGGAGCGATCTGACGACGCTGCCCGCGTTGACCTCGCCACGGGAGGCGAAGGAGACCTACTGCCCCGAGGCGGATGTACGAGAGGGCGACCGGCTGGTGGTGGCCGGGACCGAGTACGTGATCCGCTGGGTGGGGGAGTGGCCCTGGTTTGACGAAGAGGAGAACTTCCTGCGGCTGGCCGTGGAGGAGATCAAGTGAGCGACGACCTGCGGTTGGAACTCGAGGGGCTGGAGGAGACGCAGCGGGTGCTGCGGGAGGCAGCGGAGGCGGTGAGCGCCGACGGGGGGCTGGAGGGCGTCATCGCGAAGGGGATGCTCCGGGCGTGGCGGTATGCCGTGGCCATCGTCCACGTGCTCACGGGGCGGCTGAAGAACTCGCTGCACGGGCGGGTGCATCGCCGGGGGAATGACGTCTACGGCCTGATCTACTCTAACGTGATCTACGCGCGGCGGGAGCACGAACTGGGCGGGGAGCACGCCTATTTCCAGCGCACCATCGACGAGGAGGGCCCGGCGATAGTGGAGATGATGCAGAATGATCTATACCGGGAGGTGGGATGATCGATAGGGAGGCTATTCGCGCGGGAATCCAGGAATTATTGGAGACCAACGGAGCCTGGCAGGCAGTCTACGCCAGCCAGCCGAAGAGTTTCGGCGGGCAGTCGCCGGTGGCCACGCTGCACAACGCTCCCCTGGTCTGGGAGGCGTTGGCGGCAGGGTTTGCGCCCGATCTGTACGAGGCTGAGATCTGGCTGACGAACTACGTGCGCCGGGGGCCGGAGGACGACAGCGCGGCAGCGGAGGCACTGCTGGACGATCTGCTGGAGGCGGCCTTTGCGGTGGTGGCCGCCAACCGGATCGGCGCGGCGTGGTCGGAGGTGGTGCTGGTGCCTCCCACCGAGCCCGATTACGCGATAGTGGACGGGGTGCAGTATCGCATGGAGCGGCTGCGCCTATTGTTCACGGTGAGGGAGTGAGATAGATGCCACATTACACGGGACAACAGATGCAGTTGTGGTTCGGCGGGCAGGAGATCGTGGGTCTGCGGGAGGTGAATATTCCGGAGGATCATCCCACGCACGACACGACGCACGCCCCGGACACCCATGGAACGGCCATCGGTGGGGGGATTACGTACCGGTTCGACGGGACGCTGACGGTGGTGGACGATACGGACCTCACGGCGTGGAGCACGCTGCACCCGGGGGCGGTGGGGGAACTGGTCTTTTACCCGTTGGGGGTGGCGTATCCCCTGGCGCGACTCAAGGGGACGGCCATTGTCAAGCGCCGCGAGCGCCCGGTCAGTTATAACGGCGTGGTGGTACTGACCGTCACCCTGGATATCAGTGGCGCATGGGGAAGCGGCTGTGTCAGTGGCCTGCTGGACGATTTCGAGCGCGCCGACGGGGCGCTGGGGAGCGACTGGGGGGCGGATGTCTTCGGCTTCGGGTACCCGGCGCCGGTCATCGTGAGCGGGGAGGCGTCTCACACGGGCACCGGCCCCATCGGGCAGACGGAGTCGGCGTATTGGCTGCAGGTGCCGGATAGCCCCGATTGTCAGGTGTGGTGCGCCAAGAGGGGCACGCACGTGGAGATTGGCTATCTCTTGCTGGCCCGGCTTCAGAGCCCGGGGGAGTCGCCGACGGGCTATATGCTCGCGGTAAACTGGCCGGGGGCTCCCGGCACAATGCGGTTGTACCGGTTGGACGCGGAGGGTCCCACGCTGCTCGCTACGGAAGACCACGTGATTCCCGTGGGGGACGTGATGGGGCTGGAGATCGTGGGGGAGACGCTCACCGGGTATCACATTCCCGACGGCGGGGTGCGGGCGGACGTCGTAACGGCGGAGGATGATACCTATGCTGAGGCGGGGTATCTGGGTTTTGAGATTGGAACGCGTACGGATGAGACGGGCGCCATCGACGACTTCAGCGGGGGCCCGTTCTGTGATTAACCATTCAAGGTGAGGAGGTAGGAGAGATGACGCACTATACAGGACAGGCAATGGAGATGACCTTCGGCGAGACGCCGATTGTGGGGTTGCGGGAGGTGAACATTCCGGAGGATCATCCCACGCACGATACCACCCACGCGATGGACGAGGACGGCACAGCCATCGGCGGGGGGATCACCTTCCGGTTCGATTGTTCGCTGACGCTGGTGGACGACACGAACGGCACCGCCTTCGGCGCGCTCTACCCGGGCGCGGAGGCGACCCTGATCTTCTATCCGGAGGGAAACGAGGCAGGAAAGCCGGTCTTCACCGGTACGGCGATCATCAAGCGGCGGGAGCGCCCGGTGAGTTACAACACGGCCACCGTGGTGACGGCGACCTTCGATATCACGGAGACGTGGGATGAAGCCACGGTGGGAGCCGGATCATGAGCGGGAAGCGCGCCTGGAGCATTGACATCAGCCCGCTGACGGGAGCGGACGTGGGGGACGTGATGGCGGCGGACCGAGGCGACGTAGAGGCCACCCAGCGGCTGCTGGAGAAGTGCGCGCAACCGGGGATCGAGGCCCTTCCGTTGACGGACTGGGAGGCGGCGCGGGAGGCGCTCATCGACGCGATTTTGGGGGCCATGTTTCCACGGGCTGAGTGAGGGGGAGTATTTCACCACGTTGATGGATGCGGTGAAGTACAAACGGGGAGCGGTCCCCCGGGAGGTGATTGCGTTGCGGTTGTGTGAGTTGTATCACTGCGGCCCGTGGGAGTTGGAGCGGGTGGACGGGGTCACGGCGTACCGGCACCTGGTGCTGCGCGGGATGTTGCGGGAGATCGAGAAACTATGAGCGAACACAAGATCAGTTTGCGCGTCGTCGGTAAGGATGAGGCGAGCCAGGCACTGAACAGCGTCGGTAAGGCGATCAAGACCCTGGGCCTCGCGGCTGCGGCCAAACGGGCGGCGGAGGTGGGGTGGGAACTGGGGACGCTCTCTCTCCAGGCGAAGGCCACGGAGCAGCGATTCGTGGCCTTTGCGGGCGGCACACGCGAAGCGGCGAGCACGCTGAGCGCGATGCGGGCCGCCACCGATGGTACCATCGACCGGATGAACGCCATGCAATCGGCCTCGATGTTGATGAGTATGGGTCTGGCCACGAACGCCGACGAGATGGGGCGGCTTACAGAGATGGCGACGCGGCTGGGGTACCAGCACCAGACGGCCGGGGAGCGCATCAATGATTTCGCGCTATTGCTGGCGAATCAGAGTGTCCAGCGGCTCGATAATTTCGGGATCTCCTCGGGGCGGGTGCGGCAGCGGATCGATGAGTTGATGGCGAGCACCGAGGGGCTGACGCGGGAGCAGGCGTTCCTGCAGGCGACGCTGGAGCAGGGAGAGGTCGCGTTGGAGCGGCTGGGCGATGCCGGGCGCGGGCAGGTGCAGAACGTGGACCGGCTCGATGCGGCCTGGTCTGATTTTAGAGTGACGTTGGGAGATATGGTAGCCCCTGCGGTGGGAGAAACCACGGGCTTGCTGGCAGACCTGACGCAACGGATGGATAGCAATCTAAGAGCGACGAATGAGTTGGCGGAGGGCTTCGAAGGGCCCTTGGCGGGACTGCGGCGGTTCAACCGGCTAATTGGCGGGTGGGATCCGGCGCTGGAAAAGCACATGCGGGACACGGCCTTGGAGATGCGGGCCATTGAGGCTGGAGCGGCGGCTGCTGAGCAGGGGTTCAGTGACGTGGGGACGGCGGCGCGAGGGGCGGCGGAGGATCTGGGCCAGGTGGCGGAGGCGGCAGCGGAGGCCGGAGAGGCGTCGCTGGTGGCGAGCGGGGCCTGGTACGAGGGGGCGGCGGCGTTGGGGGAGATGCAGACGCAGGCGTTTGTGAAGACACAGTTGGACGAGCTGAAGCAGAGCCTGGACGATGGGCGGATCTCCCAGGAGCAGTTTAACGTGGCCTCGATGGCGCTGCTGACGACGACGGGACTGCTCACCGCAGCGGAGGCGGAGGCGCAACAGAAGATTGATGCGCTACGGGAAGCCTTCGAGAGCGGGCGAATCGACGCGTTCCAGTTTGCAGCCGGCGTCAACGAGGCGAAACGATCACTCGATAACCTACCGGCGGAGCGGACGGTGCGGCTCCGGTACGAGGTGACGGGCGATACCAGCGCGCCCGGTTGGAGCCTGCCCGATTTTATCGATATCGGGCAGAAGGCGGAGGGCGGTGTGGTGGCGCGGGGCGGGCCGGTGCTGGTGGGTGAGCGGGGGCCGGAGATTGTGCGGTTACCGGCCGGCTCCTACGTCTACGACGCGCACCGCACCCAGGGGATGAGGGCGCAGGGCGGCGGGCAGCAGGTGACCGTCCCGGTGAGCATCGGGACGGTGATCGTGCAGACGCCGATGGACGTGTCGCGGCTGGGGCAGGAGATCGGCCAGGCGGCGCGGGATCGCATGTTGCGGGTGGGCTGATGGCCTGGATATTGCAGATTGCACGCATCGAATGGACGCCGGAGGGTGAGAGCATCACGGCGACAGAGATCGGGACGCGGGTCTTCGACTATTTCCCGGCCTCGCCGGCGGTGGAGATGGAGCGGACGGCAGGAGCGCGGCGGGGCAGCCGTCCGGTGGCACACACCGTGCCCAACGTCCGTGAGTCGGCCCGGGTGAGCCTCGCGGGGGCCCCGGACCGGTGGACGGCGTACCGGGCTTTGGAGACGGCGCTCGAGCGGGCCCTGCTCTGGGCGGAGGATGACCGGCGGGATATGCGGGCGGTGCTGCGTTTCCGGGATACGGCCCGCCACGACGCGAATACCTTCTTCGAGGCCCCATTGGTCAACGGGAGCGTGGAGTTGGATCGGGGACCCACGGTGCGGTTGACGTGGGAGCGCGGCCCGTACTGGAGTGGCGCGGAGACGCTGCTGCCGGTGCGGAACGCGTGGACGCAGTACAGCGGCGAGGTAGAGCCCGATGAGGACGGCTACGCTGAGTACGCGCTGGTCACCAATGCAGACGATGACAATCCGCTGCGCAATAACCATGTCTTCGTGAGCGCCCCCGAGGGGGATGTGGGGGCGCCCATGCGGATTCGGATCCAGAATAACTACACGTCGGGGAGGCTGCGGACGGTCCGGATGGGGTGGACGGACAGGCCGCAGCAGTTGCTGCTGGAGGCGGAGGACGCGGAGGGCGTCAGCAGCACCTATGACGAGACGCGGAGCGGGCGGGGCCACGCGACGAGCGCCGCTTTCCGCTGGGTGATTGAACAGAACACGACGCGCGACCTGACGGGGATGTTCCGGATCTATGCCAACGGCAATCTGCGGGGGGCCTCGTGGCGGATCGCCAACGGGTACGCGCTGACGCGGATGCAGTACGGGAGCCGGGTCGCGATGGCGGGGAGTAACGGCTGGACGGATCTGGGGCTGCTCTCCTTCCCGCCGGGGGGCTATGCGCATCCGCTGCGGCATCCGGTGACGGTCTGGCTGGAGGGGGACGCGGAGGGGACGCTGGACTTCCTGCTCTTCGTGCCCCAGGTGCAGTACCGGCGGCTGACCTTCCAGGGCTACAACTGTGTGCCTGGCGCCTGCATCGAGGATGACGGCTGGCGTGGGGAGACGGTGTACGAATTCGACGGGCAGCGGCTGCGGCTGCTGGACGTCTACGGTGCGCCGCTGGAGGCGCGGCCGGCGTTGTTGCTGCCCCACTCCCAGGAGCAGATGCTCGTCTTCGCCCTGGAGGGGGACGGTGGGGACGCCAAGGCGGAGCGGAGCGCGATGGTGCAGTGCTTTGCCCGCCCGCATTACAGGACGCTGCCATGATCCAGATTTTTGCGGTCACAGAGCGCTGGGGACGGGTGGATCTGACGCCTCACGTCTCGTCGTGGACGTTCGGCACGCGGGCGGGGGTGGGTTTCGCTACCGCGCAGGTGAACATCACGGCGCGGGAGGACTTGCTGTGGATCCTGCAGGATCACGGCGCGGAGGACCTGCTGGAATTTATCGCGCACGAGAGCCTGTTGTATCGGGGGTATCTGGCCGGGGCCGGGCTGGGCGGCGCAGGGCAGGCGCTCAACCAGGTCGTCTTGCGGGCCGAGGGGGCCGGGGTGCGCCTGCGCGACACGGAGATCTGGGAGATCTACAGCGACCCGGAGGTGCGCCACTGGGCGCCGGAGACCCCGTTGCCGGCGGGGTTCATGGCCGACAACAACAATCGGTTGTGGGTGAGCGCCAACGGTACGGTGAGCACCGGGGATGAGGGGCGGGTGGCGTATCCCGAGCCAGGGGTAGAGTTTGAGCGGGGGATCGTGCAGGTGCAGGCCCGGGCGGTGGTGGAGATCGCCAGCGGGACGTGGGTGGCGGAGTTGCGAGATGCCGCCGGTAATGTCCTGTGGTCCACGGCGGTCGATGCAGATGAGGAGATCGACGTCGCGGCGAGCGCGGCTGCGGGGCTGGTCTGGGCGCTACGCGCCACCGCCGCCGGGACGGCGGAGGCTTCCGCCAGGTTGACGCAGGTAGTGGTCCGGACGCTGGCCGATCCGACGGTGGGGGAGATCGCAGCGCTGATTCTGGCGGATGAGGGATTGGCGGCAACCGTTGCGGCGACGGGGGCCGAGGTGAACCGGGCCTACTGGCAGCGTCCCAGCCGGCTGGAGGCGCTGCTGGATCTGGCGGCTTTGGGCGACGGGGAGGCTTCGTGGTTGCTCACGGTCTACGAAGAGGGCGCTACGCTGGGACCGTGGCCCTCAGAGACGACGTGGCGAATCCGGCGGCAGGATCTGCCCACGTGGGAGGTAGAGTGGCTGCGCGATGGCGTGATCAACGCGGTGCGGGCGGAGTTGCCCGATGGGTGGCGTTCGGATTGGATGACGGATGCGGACAGTATCGCGAAATGGGGCCGGCGAGAGATGACGATGCAACTGCCGCGCACCTCGCGGGCGGAGGCGGAGCGGCTGGCCCAGATCTATCTGGAGGATCATGCGCAGCCCATCGCCGCATTGAGTTTGGACCTGGGTAGTGAGATTCACCGGCCCGACGGGAGCCGGGGGTGGTCGGCGGCGCTGATCCGGGCGGGGGACGTGGTGGAACTCCATGATATCCTACCAGACTCACAGACGCGGATCCAGGTGGCGGAGGTGGAGGTTTCGGATACGGGGGTGCGGATCGTCCCACGGGGGACGGAATCGCGCCTGGAGGTGTTGCTGGCGGCCCTGGAGCAGCGGATCCCGCTTGATGAGCGCGCAGTAGCGGTTATGGGAGGCGGGGGCTCCGGCGGCGCCACCGGGCCGGGCGTGACGCATCCTCCCGTGACGCTTGGTGCGGGCAGCGATCCGGCGCTGACGCTCTCGGGGCAGGAGTTGACGCTGGCGGACGTGCTGACGCCGGCGGAGCACCTGGCGCTGGGGGACAGCGCGCCGCACCACGTGCGCTACGCGGATAGCGAG
>NPIE01031153.1_pt1 | contig 19907 bp, 17 predicted proteins | sample 8637661 | NCBI WGS metagenome assembly NPIE01 (sample SAMN07420842, study PRJNA396082) | bioreactor metagenome | isolation source: sample BA12 brine-fed electro-methanogenic bioreactor BA | place: Japan: Kochi | collected 2016-12-09
CAGCGGAGGCGGATCCAACGGAGATCTGTTCATGCAGATCTTTGCCGATGTCTTCGGCGTGCCGGCCCACAGAAACGAAATCAACGGCTCGGCCAGCATGGGGGCGGCCATCTGCGCGGCTCTGGCTTTAGGGATCTATGACAGCCGGGAAGAAGCCGTCGACCGGATGGTGCGCCGCAGGGATACGTTTACCCCCAACAGAAAGAATGCCGATCTCTACCGCCGGATCAATGAGGAGGTCTATCAGCATATCGTCAAGGAAACCGACGATCTTTTAAAACGGTCCCACCGGATTTTTCATCCCCACCCGGCGTGACACGCCGGTCACTCTCGAAATACCAGACAGATCAGATCAATCAGTGCAAAAAGGGCCGCTGCCGGCAAGGCAGATCGGCCCTTTTTAAACCATTCTGATAATAAATCAGTTTAGGTTTAACTACCCTAATTTAGGTTTCAAAACTTTATTTCCCTGTATACGATACCGTCACTTGATTAAGCAGGGCATGCGTACAGTGATGACAGGTATCTTGTCAGTCACACTATTGAAGCCTTTTTCCGGATGCAGAATGAGATCGTTTTAGCCGGCTGCAACACAGACGAAAGGGATACAGAAAATGATACATGTTTTCATCATTCTAATGGTAATGATACTTGCTCCGGTCTCCTGGGCCAGTGTTGACCAAAAGCCATATGACTATCCATTTGTCAATCCCTATGAAGCCACGGTGATTGGAACGCCTGAAATGTACAAGGCGGACATGCCGGAAAAACCCCGGGTGAAACAGATGGCGCTCACTGTCTTCAAAGACAGAGAGATTCCGGAAATTTTCTGGTACAGCCCGAAATTAAGATATTCCCTGGCCTTTCAGCAGAAAAAGGCTCCCATGATCATCAATATTGCCGGGACCGGCGCCGCATACGACTCCACCAAAATGAGGTTCATGCAGACCGCATTTTACAACGCCGGATTCCATGTGCTGTCCCTTTCCTCCCCTACCCACCCCAATTTTATCATCACCGCCTCTGAATCCATGGTGCCGGGGCATATCGAAGAAGATTCCCGGGATCTTTACCGGGTGATGCAGCTTGCCTGGGACCAGGTAAAAGACAAGGTGGAGGTGTCTGAATTCTATTTGACCGGATACAGCCTTGGCGGGGCACAGTCCGCCTTTGTCGCCAGACGGGATGAAACGGAAAAAAAATTCAATTTCAAAAAGGTGCTGATGATCAATCCCCCGGTCAGTCTCTTCAACTCAGTGATCCTTCTGGATGAACTGCTGGAAGAAAATGTGCCGGGGGGAGCCGACCGGATCGACCTGTTTTTTGACGAGGTGTATCAAAAAATTACCGGGGTCTATTCCAGCGAAACCCGGCTGGATCTATCCGATCCGGACCTGCTGTATAACCTTTACAAAAAAAATCCCCCCAGGGAAACCACCCTGGCCGCCATCATCGGCATTTCTTTCAGGATGTCGTCATCCAGCATGCTGTTTGTCTCTGACGTCATGTCAGGCGGAAATTTTATTGTGCCGTCCAATCAGAAACTGACCGTCACCACCTCTTTGACCGATTACGGCATTGTCGCTTTCAGAACCGGTTTTGAAGACTATTTCAACGATGCATTCTTTCCATATTTCAGGGAAAAGCGGCCGGGGTTGACCAAACAGGCACTCATTGACCAGACAAGCCTTGAAAGCATTGCCGCATATCTTGAAAAAACGGAAAAAATCAGTGTGATCACCAACGAGGACGACATTATCCTGAAACAGGGGGAGATTGATTTTTTCAGAAACACCTTTGGCGAAAGGGCTTTGATCTACAGTGTCGGCGGTCACTGCGGCAATATGGAACATCAGAAAAATGTGGAACAGATGATTCATTTTCTCAAAGAATAGAGGATTCCCGTATGAAACGTTTAAACCTTATCTCTTTGACATGGGTCCTGTGTGTCCTGATGGCTGTTTTTTCCGTGACCGGCTGCAGTTCCCACAGGGCTGTTCCTGAAACCGGCACGTCACTGAATCCTGTGGAACGGCCGGTTGAAGCGTTTGTCAAACCGGACAGACACTACCCCATAAAAGAGGTATATGATCCATGGGAAGGGTTTAACCGGGCCATGTACACCTTTAATGCCAGATTTGACAAGTACGTCTTTCTGCCGGCCCTGAGCGTGTATCAATTCATCCTGCCGGATCCCCTGGAACGCTGTGTGTCAAACTTTTTCAACAATATTGACGAAGCCTTCACCTTTGTCAATTCACTGCTTCAGTTAAAAGGGGAAAAAGCCGCGGTTACATTCGGGCGGTTTGCCCTGAATTCAACGGCGGGTGTCCTGGGACTGTTTGACGTCGCCTCCCGCGAAGGCCTCTTCCGGCAGAATGAAGACCTGGGACAGACCCTGGGGTTTTACGGAGTGGGTCAGGGACCATACATTGTCCTGCCTTTTCTGGGTCCATCCAACCTTCGGGATACCACCGGCACTGTGACAGAAGCGGTGGTGTTTGCCCTGATCGATCCATTCAATTTTGATCAGAATGAAGAATACCTGCTTCCCTACTCGGTTCTTCAGGCTCTGGACACCAGAAATCAGATGGATTTCCGGTATTACATGACAAGTTCTCCCTTTGAATATGAAACCATCCGTCTGCTCTATGACAAAGCCAGAAAATTACAGATTGACAACTAGTGATTCGAGTCACACGAAAACCCCATCTGAATTTCAGGCAGATTCATACCGGGATTTGACTGCTGACAAGAATTGAAATCAACGTAAAACCAAACAAAGGAGAAAAAAAATGACACGGAACATGACACGGATCATCATTTTGATGATGATCGCACTGGCATGGCCTGCAATGGCAGCTGCCCAGGAAAAACCGGCAGAGACCATGCAGTTTGTAATTGAAAAAATCAGAGCGGACAAACAATTGTTTGTGGCGGAAAACATGAACCTGACTGAGGCGGAGGCGGAGCGGTTCTGGCCGGTCTACGCCAGATATCAGGATGAGCTTTTCCTGCTCCGGGCAAGGACCCTGGCACTGATCGATGCCTATGCAAAATCCTTTGAGCAGATGGACAACGACAAAGCTGCTGTGTTGCTGGATGAACTGATGTCCATTGAGGCAGTGAGCCCGAAACTCCGGCTGGCTTTTCTCCCGGAGTTTCAAAAAGCCCTGCCGAATATCAAAGTCATCCGGTATTACCAGATAGAGAACAAAATCAATGCCGCGCTGATGTATCAGATTGCCGCAAAAATCCCTCTGATTGAATAAGATGATCAAAATGGAGAATAAAAAAATGAAACACATCCGTTTGAAAAATTTTGCCATGTTTTTTGCCATTTCGGCGGTCCTGATTGTCAGCCCGGGGATTACCGGATCAGGGCTGGCAAGTGAGATGAACACAAAGGTTTCGGCTGCCCTGGAAAGACTCTATGAGAAATCTGAAACCGCCAGAGTCATGGGTGAAAAGGCCAAAGGAATCCTTGTATTCCCTGAAATTGTCAAAGGCGGATTCATTGTCGGAGGGCAGTACGGTGAAGGCGTGTTGCTCATTGACGGAAAACCGGGCGGAAACTACAGCACGGTCCAGGTCTCCTACGGCCTTCAGGCCGGTCTGCAGAAGTACGGATATGCCCTGTTTCTGATGACCGATTCGGCGCTGGAATGGCTTGACAGGAGCGGCGGATGGGAACTGGGAGTGGGCCCGACGATCGTTGTGGTTGATGCGGGAGCGGCAAAAGCCCTGACAACCACAACGGCGCGTTCGGAAATCTATGCCTTCTTTTTTGACCAGAAAGGACTGATGGGCGGACTGGGTCTGCAGGGTACAAAAATTTCTAAAAAAAATAAATAAGCCGGAACAAAGACGGGCTCAATCTTTTTTCAGCCGGCTGTTATTTACCGGCCCTTTCCGCAAAATAACAGCCGGCCATACAGGGTGACATCCAATGGCAGAGACCATTTTCTCCGTGTCAAGAGAGCGTGCCGATATCGTCATACAAGAGATAACCGCCGGTTCGGAGCCTGGGGGAAGGTTTTATGTGCTGGTGATTGTTTCGACAATGATCGCTGGATTGGGGCTCATTAACAACAGCACCGCCGTCATTATTGGGGCCATGCTTGTCGCACCCCTGATGACCCCCATTTTTGGAATTTCCCTTGCGCTCATCCGGAACGACACCCGCCTCTTTACCCGGGCCGTCGAAGCGGAAACGGCCGGAGTCGCTGCGGCAATCTGCATGGGATTTTTTTTGGGGATCATAACCCCTACCCTCGAACCAACGCCTGAGATGCTGTCCCGGACCCAGCCGCAGCTCTTTGACCTGCTCGTCGCCATCTTTTCCGGGTTTGCCGGTGCCTACGCCCTTGTTGATGAAAAAATCAGCCCGGCACTTCCCGGCGTCGCCATTGCCACCGCCATAGTCCCTCCCCTTGCCAATACCGGCCTGTGCATTTCCGTCGGCGCCTATGCCGGTGCATTTGGATCGTTTCTTCTTTTTTTCAGCAACTTTCTCGCTATTCTTGTCGTCGGGGCCGTTGTTTTTCTCCTTTTCAGAATGAACAGGCGGTATGAGGAACCGGATAGAAAAGTACTCGCCAAAAGATTCCTGCTTCCGGTATTGGGTATTGTTGTCATCACAGTTGTGTTCAGCCACTCCCTCTACAAAATCAGCCACGACCGCTGGATGAGAAAAAACATAGCGGAAGTACTGATAGATGAGATGCATGATACGCCTTCGCTTGAATATGTCGATTCAATATTCCAGGATGGTGAGGACCGGATCCAGGTGCTTGCCAGCGTTTTTTCCGTGGTGACCATTACCCCCCGCCACGTTGCCCGTATCCAGGAAGCCCTGACAAAGAGACTGGGAAAAGAAACGGAACTGACCATCAGGGCGACCCATTCACACTCTGTTTCGGCACCCGGCAGCACCAGCGAAGTGACGGAAAGAGACCTCGACGGGACCTTTATTGCGAAAGAACCCCATGAAAGAGTCATCCTGACGAAAACGGCCAACAGCTTTGTCAGGGATTATCTGGCAGACTATTTAGGGCTGATTGTTGAAAGAGTGCTGTTCTTTGAACGGGGTGAAAAAAGTTATGTCCTGGCGGTTATCAACGGTGTTTTTGACCCTGAACAGGAAATCCTCAGAGACCTTGAAACACAGTTACGTCAACAACTCAACCGGCCCGACGTCACTCTGTTGTTGAGGTTCCAGAAATCGAACACCTACAGCAGCGAAGAACAGATCAGATTTGAATTAACCGGTTTTGTCGATCTGACCCGGGCGCAGGAAGACCGGGTTCAGAAAATTCTTCCATATCTTCAGAAACGGTTTGTTGAAAAACCCGGCATATCCGTTTCGGCGATCACTCATTCCATCATAAATGATACGTTTCAATTCTATGTTGACATCACAAGTCACTCGATATTCCCAAAGGAAGCCGTTGCGGACATTGAAAATGACATTTTCACCCGTCTGGGCGAGAAGATAGCGCTTTATGTCATTTCCATGCCGCCGCAGGTCACTTCATCCTCCGGGTATGAACGGTATGAGGAATTATCCAGAAGGGTCAACAGAAAACTGCACGCAAAATTAAAACAGAATCTGGAAGAGATTCTCGAAAGTTCCGTGAATTAGCCGCCAGGGGTCCCGGGGATTGGAGATGATAAACAAAAAGTATAGATTTAAATACCCTAATTTAGGTTTCCGGCCGGCCGTATCTCCCTACAAGATACCACCATCCTTGATTGAGAATATGACATGCCGGCCGACCAGCGGATATATGAAATTTTATCAAATGAGGAGGCAAGATGAACTCTAAAGCGACCGCTCTTGCTGCCGCAGTTGTCATCTCTGGTCTGATCATGGTCACTTGCGGCACTCCAGCGGCTGACGTCATACCGGAAAAAACAGATGAGAATGTTCTACCGGCAAATGTTGAATGGAGAGGGGATTTTGACGCACTGGTCCAGCGCCGGCTTTTCAGGGTTTTGATCCCCTACAGCAAAACCTTTTATTTTCTGGACAAGGCGACCCAGCGCGGCGCTTCCTATGAGATGGTCAAGGCCTTTGAAAAGCAGATCAATACAGAACTGGAAACCCGCCATCTGGAAATCCATGCTCTTTTTATCCCCACAGACAGGGACCGGTTGATTCCTGATCTTGCCGCCGGACTGGGCGATATTGCCGTGGGCAATCTGACCATCACCCAGGAACGGGCCAGGCTGGTGGATTTCTGTGATCCCATGGGCAAGGGTGTCAGTGAAATCCTGGTAACAGGCCCCCAAAGCCCTGAGGTAAAAAAATTGTCCGATCTGTCCGGCCGGGAGATATATGTCAGAAAGTCCAGCAGTTACTATGAAAGTCTGAAAGCGTTTAACCGTAAACTGAAAGATGAAGGGAAAAAACCGGTCAGGATCGTACCGGCTGATGAAAACCTCGAGGATGAGGATATTCTGGAAATGCTCAATGCGGGTCTCATCCCCATGACGGTGGTTGACAGCCACAAGGCTAAATTCTGGGCCCAGATCTTTGAGCGGATCACCCTTCATCCGGAAATCCGTTTCCGGGAAAACGCCCGCATTGCCTGGGCCGTGCAGAAAGGCACCCCTGATTTCAAGGCAAGAATCAATGCGTTTGTGAAAAACCATAAACGCGGCACTTTGATGGGGAATATCCTCTTTAAGCGGTATCTGGAAAGTACAAAATACGTGAGCAACAGCCTGGCGGAAAAAGAGCGGCGGCAATTTGAAGAAACCGTGCAATATTTTCAGAAGTATGGAGGCATGTATGATTTTGACTGGCTGATGCTGGCGGCTCTGGCCTACCAGGAATCGGGCATCGACCACAGCAAACGGAGCCCTGTGGGAGCCGTCGGTGTGATGCAGATTCTGCCCTCCACCGCCAATGATAAAAACGTCAACATTCCCGAAATTGAAAAGATCGAACCCAATATCCATGCCGGAACCAAATATCTGAGGTATATCGCAGACCGGTATTTCAGTGATCCCGGCATTGATTCCACCAATCAGATGCTGTTGAGTTTTGCCGCCTATAACGCCGGCCCGGCAAAAATATCCGAACTCAGAAAAGAAGCGGAAAAAATGAACCTGGATCCCGATGTCTGGTTTAAAAATGTAGAAGTGGTCGCGGCAAAGCGTATCGGCCGGGAAACGGTTCAATATGTCAGCAATATATTCAAGTATTATGTGGCTTATAAATTGACCGCTGGAAAAGGTGGTTTTTAAACGGATATCCACGGAGGGGTAAAGATGAAATCAGTCTGTCTTTGTATCATGATATTTTTTTCCTGCTGCTGTTTTTCAATTGCCGGTGAACCGGGACAAAAACAAAATAACATTTTAGACAAACGTATCACGGTTTACGGAGGTGCCAGGCTTTTCAATGCAGATGGTACGTTCAGTTCCACCAGGGAAGGAAGGCCTGCTACTGAAATCGGCATGGATGATCTTGGTCTGGATGAAAATGAGGTCAGTGCCATCGGCGGGGTGTCATTCAATTTTGCAAAAAGATGGAATGTGAGTTTCGACTATTTCGGGTATCATGATGATGCCGTGAAAACGGCGGGAAAAAAATTCTACTTCGACGACATTGAAATTCCGGTAAATGCTTCTGTCAGAAGCAATCTGGATATCGACCTTTACGTACTCAAACTGGGTTACAATCTGATTCATACCGACAGAGCCAGGTTTGGTGTCGGGGTCGGCATTCACGGCATTGACTTTGATTTACGGATATCCGGCAAAATGTCAGTGAATGATGTTGAGGTGCCGCTGGGGGAGGGCAGCGAAGATTTTCTGGCACCCATCCCAAATATCTGGGTATACGGTGCATACGCTTTTACAGAAAGAGTCATATTCAGATACGGGGCCGGATGGATGAGTGCCGGCTATGATGATTATGATGGAACACTGTATCTTGCCAACGCGGCGGTTGAATACTGGCCGTTTCAAAATGCCGGGTTCGGCGCAGGCTATAATTATCTTACTGCGGATATCGATTATGAAACAGGCCGCAAGAAAGAAAATTACGACGTCGATCTTTCGGGCATTTTATTTTACGTCACCATGGGGTTCTAAGGGACCGGTGACGGTTTTTAGGTTTAAATACCCTAATTTAGGTTCTCAAACTTCTTTTCACCATATAGGATTCAACCATACCAGATTCAATATAACTGAATTGCATGGAACAAAATAAAAAGCCAATTTACACAGAATTCTCTCGATGAATAAAATCAATGCCAATTTATCCGCCGTGATTAACCGGTTTCCGGATAGAGAAAACGTTCTCAAATGGCTGTTTCTGAAAAGCTCGGATTTCCAGGGGATCTGTGAAGATTATCACAAATGCCAGGATGCTTTGCTGCATCTGGCACGATCAGACAAGGTCAATGCTTCGGCTCTGCTCAAAGAATATGCGTTGCTGCTCGATGAACTGGAAGCTGAAATCATGGAAAAACTGGATGAATACCTTAGCGGGATTGCCGGGGTGTCCGGCAAACAGGGATAAGGGTAGAACAATTATCAATGCATCACTGTCAAGAAAGGAGAAAATCATGGGTGGCGTTACAGGAAAAACGTATATCAAAGTTACCGTATTTTTACTGGCGTTGATATGCCTGACCGCAATGGGGTCACAGTCAGCGGCCAGGGCCGAAGGCTCACAGTGGAAATTCGGTCTGGGCACGGGACTGTTCGGATTGAACCTCGATGGTACCCAGGGGCTGCATCTCATCCGGATCAATACGCCCGTGGAGTTTGATATTGACATGAGCGCCAGTGACGTCAGGGACGTAATCGATACGGCTCTGGGATTCGGGGGATATGCCACCAACGGAACCTGGCTGATCGATTATTCCATTCAGTACCTGAAACTGGAAGATGGTGAATCTTATTCAGGGGGACCATTAACCCGGTTCGATCTTGAATTCGAATCCAGCGGGCTGGAAATCATGGTGGGATACCCGGTGTTAACGTGTCCAAATATGCTCGTCATGGTCCACGGGGGTATCCGGTATACCAGTCACGAAATGACCAGTTCTCTGGTATACAACGGCACCACCTATCCAAGGAATCTTGACCAGGACTGGGTGGATGGCCTTATCGGTATATCCGCAAAAATCCCCGTCAGCCCGACCGTCACCTGGGACACCCGGCTCAACGCCGGATACGGGGGATCAGACGGCACCTATCAGGCATCCACCGGCCTGACATGGCGGTTTCACAAACACTGGTCAACCAATATTTTCGGGAAATATACGGCCGTGGAATTTGAAAACGGCACCAGGGGCGGTACTGACTGGTATCTGTACGATGTCGACGAATACGGTCTGGGTCTGGGCATTCTTTTTCATTTTTAACTGACAGACAGCAAGGAAATTTCAATGATATTTGCCGGTAACAAAAAAATACTGACCTATGGATTGATCGTTTTTTTGATACTGGGGGCGGCGGGTTCATCCGCGGGACAGACGGAAGAAGAACTGGCCAAAAAACTGTCCAACCCCGTGGCCTCTCTGATCAGCATACCCATGGATCTGGATTATGACACAGACATCAATGCCCAGGATTCAGGAGACAGACTCTCCCTGATCCTCAAACCGGTGATTCCCTTTTCCCTGAATTCTGAATGGAATCTCATTTCCCGGACCATCATCCCCCTGGTCAGCCAGGATGACATTGTTCCCGGAATCGGCAGCCAGAAGGGCCTGGGGGACATTTTTCTGAATTTTTTCTTTTCTCCGGCCGGACCCACCGCCTCCGGCATCTTCTGGGGCGTGGGACCAGCCATGCTGCTGCCGACGGCAACGGATGATCTGCTTGGCAGTGAAAAATGGACCCTGGGGCCCACCGGTGTCATCCTTAAGCAGAAAGGGCCATGGACCTACGGCATCCTGAGCAACCATACGTGGGACTTTGCCGGCGATGATGACCGTACCGATATCAACAACACGTTTTTACAGCCTTTTGCCAGCTATAACTTTCCCGGTGGATGGACCCTGTCGTTACAGACGGAATCCACCTATTCCTGGGAAACGGAAAAATGGACGGTTCCCGTGAATCTGGGTGTGGCAAAACTGACCCGTTTCGGCAAACTGCCGGTACAGTTGAAAGCCGGCCTCCGCTACTGGGCGGAAAGCCCGGATTCGGGACCCGAAGGGGTCGGTTTTAAAATCGGAATCGTTTTATTACTGCCGAAATGAGTAAAGAGATAAAGCTTTTCTGTAAACAGACAACAGCCTTGTTTATCATGGGCGTTCTCATGGCTGCCGCAGGTTGTGCGCACATTCCCAAATATCCGGACAAACCGGTCACTTACAGTGCCGGACCGGCTGAGGATGGTATCCTGGCGGATGTCAGCGGCGGGGTGTTGACCGGCCAGGCAGAGGGCATTTCCGCCTTTATGATGATTCCGGAAAACCTGGCGGCCCTGAAATGGCGGCTGGCGATGATTGACAGTGCGCGGCAGACAATCGATCTGCAGGTCTTTATCTGGACGAACGACGAGAGCGGCCGGCTGCTGCTGCACAGGATCATTGCGGCGGCACAACGGGGAGTCAGGGTCCGCCTGCTGGTGGATGATATGCCCAAAGAGATGTCGGATCAGAGCACGGCCATGCTGTCACGAATGCCCAATATTCAAGTGCGCCGGTTTAACCCCGGGCGGGTGCGCAGGGGACTCATCGCCCGGTTACTCCAGATGAGCTCACAGTTCCAGATACTCAACCGCCGGATGCACAACAAGCAGATGATCGTGGACGGGTGCTGGGGCATGATCGGCAGCCGCAATATCGGAAACCCCTATTTCGGCCTGAGCGCCCTGTATAACAACCGGGACCTGGATCTCCTGATGACAGGACCGATTATCCATGATCTGGCCGACGACTTTGACGAATACTGGAATGCACCGGCCGCGTATCCGGGTGAAGCCATGTCCAGGGCGCATACTCCTGAACAGGAGGAAAAAATCTGGAACCGTTTCAACAAAACGCTGTCGAAAGACAGGGAAATATTGGAAAAAACAACGATTCCGCCTGAACCAAAGAAATGGACAAAGGAACTGACAGACTTGACAACCACGATGGTATACGGCATTGCGCAATCGCTGCAGGACACACCGGAAGTGACCGGGGAGCGGGGCATCCGGCTGGTGGAACAGCTCAGGGAAGTGACGCCTGAAGCGGTTGAGATGTCCTGTATCATCACCCCTTACCTGATTCCTTCCGGAGATCAGATTGAGTCCATCGAACATGCCGTCAGGCAGGGGCGGCGCATTCAGTTTCTGGTTCCTTCAATGGCATCGAACAATCACACCATGGTACACAGCCATTATAAGAAATACCGGAAACGGCTGTTGCAGGCGGGTGTGGAGCTCTATGAATTCCGGGGCAACCCCTCAGACCAAATGCGGGCAATGAGTGATACCGCCCCGAACCGGTCCACATTTATATCTCTCCATAGTAAAGGGTTTCTGCTGGATGACGAGTGGGTTTTGCTGGGGTCATTGAACGTCGATCCACGCTCCATTCATATCAATACAGAACATCTGATCATTATCGAGTCACCGGACCTGGCCAGGCAGATGCATGAGGATTTTACCTGGATGATCGATCCGGCCAATTCATGGAAGGTCTCCCTGGATGAAGCGGGTCAGCTGCGCTGGACCTCAGAGGCGGAAGTGGTGACAACGCAGCCGGCACGAAGCCTTGGCCAGCGCATCAGCGATTTCTTCTACCGGCTTTTGCCGATAGAAAGCCAGCTATAAGCCATGCTCAATGACAGGTAACCGATTTTTCTGTTGTATCCAATTATAACTAAATAATGAGGAGGCGGCGTTATGGATGACCAGACTGAGAAATTGAGAGTGTTTATAGACCTGATGATTGCAAACGGACCCCGTCTGTTCATCGGTCTGGCATTCTTATTTGTAGGGGTGCTTGTAACAAAATGGCTCATTAAAAAACTGAACGCCCGATTATCCGGATTTATCAGGAATCCCGCCACACTTTCGGTTGTTGTGAACACGGTGGGGGTTCTCCTGTACGCGGTCGTGGTGGCCGGATCTCTGATTCAAGTAGGAGCCAATCCGGCCAGGGTCATTGCTTTGATGATGTTTCTGAGTGTGGGTGTCATCGGCATTGTGGTCGTGTTCCGGCCGTTGCTGCCCAACCTTCCCTTTAAAGTGGGGGATGTTGTCAAAACAGGCACCCTTTTAGGAAAAGTTGAGGGAACAACGATCTTGAACACACGGTTGCGGACCTTTGACGGCAAAACATTTTTTGTGCCCAACAAAAGTATCCTGAATGATGTCATCATCAATTATTATTACACAAAGACCAGACGGGTCAAAATAGATGTCACCATCGGTTATGACCAGAATCTTTTAAAGGCAAAGCAGTCGCTGGAAGCCGTCATGATCGGAGATGCCAGGGTCCTGACCAAACCCTCGCCCCAGGTGTATGTCCTGAACCTGACGCTGAACGGGATAGAAGTCGGCGCCCGCTGCTGGGTGGACAACACCAGCTTCTGGATGACGAAGTGCGACCTGACGGAAAAAATCAAATACCGGTTTGATCAGGAAGGGATTGAATTTGCCTATTCCAAAATTGATATTCATCGCCGGAAGACATCAGAAGAACAGTCATTACAAACGGATTCAACCAGAATATAAGCAAGATCCGACAGGGAGGAATGATGAAAATCGCACAGGGAATGAAACTGATCGGTGAACAATGGGTAAGGAAACCAAAAGAATTCCGGGTCCGGTATCAAAAAATAGAGAATTCGGAACTGGTGACAGAGTACTCACCCGGACTGGACGATGCCGGACTGGATTCAGATGTCACGGCATGGCGCTATGCCTGGAAACTCTATATGTCCACCACGGCAGAATCAAAAGAAATTCAAGAAGGGGAATTCATCAATATCTGTGTGGTCGACGAGTTGAAAAACCCGGTGTCTTATTATGTGACGGGTGAACAGGAAAGATTCAATCCCAAACCGCTTTCATAACCGTGAAACAGAGAAAGTGAACAACCTTGAACGAAAAAATGCTGAAACAGATTGGACCGAAAATAAAAGGAGGCTTGAGATGAAAACCGATAAAACGATCACCGGATTCCTGTTGGCTGTTTTTATGACACTGGCGGCGGGCACGTTCGGAAATGCGCATGCACAACCAGCGGTCACCCCGGCGGAAGCCCGTGCCATCGCCAAGGAGGCGTACATCTACGCCAATCCGATGGTGGACAACTACCGAATTTTCTATGGGGCGTTTGTGAATGAGAAGGACCCCGACTACAAGACGTCCATCAACAAGCTCATAAACATGGCGCGGGTCTACACGCATGAGGACCGGGCTGTGCAGACCGCCAATTCCGATACGCCTTACAGCTGGCTGGCACTGGACCTGCGCACCGAACCCTTTGTGTTGACGGTGCCGCCGATTGAAAAGGAACGCTATTTCAACGTCCAGCTCATCGATCTCTACACCCACAATTTTGCTTACATCGGCAGCCGAACTACCGGCAACGATGGCGGTGATTTCCTGATTGCGGGGCCGGGTTGGAAGGGCGATGTGCCCGACGGCATTGCCAAAGTGATCGATTGCGAAACCGAAATGGCAGTTGCCGTCTACCGAACCCAGCTTTTCAATCCAGCCGACATGGACAACGTGAAAGCCGTCCAGGCCGGCTACAAGGTACAGCCTCTTTCCGCGTTTCTCGGCCGGCCGGCGCCCGAGGCCGCGCCCGCAATCAACTTCATCGAGCCGTTGACGCGCGAGGAGATCACCAAATCGCCAAGGGTCTTCCAGCAATTGAATTTCGTGCTGCAGTTCTGCCCCACGCACCCGTCCGAACAGGAACTCATGGCCCGTTTTGCCAAACTCGGCATCGGTGACGGAAAGAACTTCAACTGGGAGTCATTCTCCTTGGAAATGCAAGCAGCCATCGGCCAGGGCATCGCCGATGCCTGGGAGGTTTTTGGCGATCTTAAAAAACGTGCGGACGCGGGAGAACTTTCCTCCGGCGACGTCTTCGGCTCCAGAGAAGACCTGAAGAATAATTATGCCTATCGCATGGTAGGTGCGGTGGTTGGCATCTGGGGCCTCAATGCGGAAGAGGCTATCTATCCGACCTACTATGTTGATGCTGACGGCGAGCAACTCGACGGTGCCCACAAATACACCCTGCGTTTTGCGCCGGACCTGTTGCCACCTGTCAACTCATTCTGGTCGCTGACGATGTATGAGTTGCCGGAGAGCCTGATGGTGGAAAACCCCATCAACCGCTACCTGCTCAACTCACCCATGATCGATGATTTCGTGCGGGAAGATGACGGCGGGATCACGCTCTACCTGCAGCACGACTCACCGGGCAAGGACAAGGAAGCCAACTGGCTTCCGGCGCCGAAGGGACCATTCAGCGCGGTCATGCGTCTCTACCGGCCAAAGCCCGAAGCGCTCGACGGAACCTGGATTATGCCAAAATTGAAAAAAGCAGGCGAATAGATTAACCCAAGAATAGCCTATAAAGAAAAGGAAAAATTTTTATGAAAGCAGTCATCATCAATATCATCATACTTGCAGCGGTTCTTTCCGGTGCAGCGGTTTTTGCCGAGGACATCACCATCCAGAACCTTGTACGCGCCGAATCCGACACCATGTTCCGGATGGGCATGAAGGAAAACAACATTGGCATTGGCGAGATCGCCCACCATCGCGAGGTTGTCTCCGCTAAAGCACCACAGCCGATAATCCGGCCCAACCAGGACACGTTGTACTCCGCCGCGATCGTCGACCTGTCGGAGCCGGTGACGGTGACGCTGCCGGAAGGGGACGGGCGGTTTCAGTCCGTGCTGGTCATCAGCCAGGATCACTACAACTTCGCCTACGCCAAGCCCGGCGCATATAAACTGACCGAGGAGGAGGTCGGAACGCGCTTCGCGATGCTCCTGTTCCGCACCTTCGTCGATGCGGGCGATCCCGATGATGCCGCTCGGGCACACGCCGTTCAGGACGGTATCGTTATCAAGGGCGGCGGCAAAGGCCCCTTCGAGGCGCCGAACTGGGACTTAGAAGCCCTTGCCAAAGCAAGAAAGGCGGTCAATGACCTTGCCGCCGCTGTCGGCCTTGACGCCAGCAAGGCCTACGGCCGCAAAGACGAGATAGACCCGCTTGGTCACCTGATCGGGATCGCGGGCTGGGCGGGACAACCTGCCACGACGGCCAGTGCCTTTGTCGATGCCGTCGACATGAACGACGGCAAAACGCCCCATGTGGTCACGCTCCGTGACGTGCCGGTGGATGCTTTCTGGTCGATCACCATTTACGACGCCGATGGTTTCCTTGCCCCCAACGATCTGAATCGCAACAGCTATAATAATACCTCGGCCACGCCGAACGACGATGGCTCTTACACAATACATTTCGGCGCCTGCGAGGACGGGCGGATCAACTGCATCCCGATAACACCAGGCTGGAACTACACGGTCCGGCTTTACCAGCCGCGCCAGGAGATTCTGGACGGCAGCTGGACATTTCCAAGTATAGAGCCCGTGAAATAATCAGGTTCAAAAAAACCATCGATGGATGCAAAGGTGCAGGGATGAAAAAAAAGAATTCATGGAGGCATTATGAAATCCGGGACAAAGCATTTACTGCTATCGGCTGTGATACTGACTATGCTCCTGCTGCTGGCCGCGGTAAATGCAAATGGCCAGAGCACTCACACAGGATCACCCAAACTGATTCTTCAGATTACAGTCGATCAGCTCAGGGGGGACATGCCCGCTTCGGTCTATGACCGGTTGGGAAAAGGAGGTTTTCGGTATTTGTATGAGAAGGGGGTTGTCTATGAAAACGCCCATCACCGTCATGCCAATACTGAAACCGTGGTGGGACACGCCACGCTGGCGACCGGAGCGGACCCGGCCGATCACGGCATGATCGCTAATCTCTGGTTCGACCAGGAACTCGGGCGGGTGGTCTACAACATCGAAGACGACCGCTATTCGCTCGTGGGCGAGGGCGGCGGCGTGGACAAGGACGTGGAGATGGATCCCACTCAAAAGGTGGCAAGAAGCGACGGCCGATCCCCCGCAAACATCCTGACCACCACATTCAGCGATGAACTGGCCCTGCGAACCAACGGCAAGGCCAAAATTTTTGGCGTGTCGGTCAAGGACCGGGGGGCGGTACCCATGGCCGGTCACGCCGGCAAGGCCTTCTGGTTTTCCAAGGCCAAGGGGGAGTTCGTGACCAGCACTTACTATTATGATGCTTACCCTGGGTGGGTAACCGAGTGGAACCAAAAAAAGCCTGCGCTCGCCTATGCCGATAAGAGCTGGGAGCTGATGCATGATCGATCGACGTATACGTATGGCGATTTCGACGACATGCCCTGGGAAACAAATGTTCCCGGCTATGGGGTTGTGTTCCCGCACCCCTTCGGAAAGGGCGACGGTAAAATGTTTACGACGCTGCTGACCGTCAGCCCGGCCGGGGATGAACTGACCCTGGAGTTTGCAAAGGCGCTGATCGTCGGAGAAAAACTGGGGCAGGATGAGGTGCCCGATTATCTGTCCATCAGTTTTTCCGCTACGGATTACATAGGACACACCTTTGGCCCTGCCAGCCTGGAAAGTGAAGACAACCTGCTGCGGCTGGACAAGACCCTGTCGGACCTGTTTGCCTTCATCGACCAACAGGTCGGCCTCGACCACACCCTCATCGTGCTTTCTGCTGATCACGGCGCGGCCGAGGCCCCGGCCCAGTTGAACGGGTTCGGCATCGATGCGCGGATTTTCGAACCCGACAAGCTGGACAAGGAAGCGGCCATCGAAACCATCAAAGCCAAGTACGGTATCGCCGAGGAGCTGGTCTCGGGTTTTGATCATCCCTATCTTTATCTGGATCACGATGTTCTTCGGAAGCATAAGCTGGATGCGGGCGAGGTGTCCCGAGCCATCGCAGCGGAACTCACAAAGTTTGAAGGGGTGGCTTATGCGGTGCCGAGCATCGACCTGATCGAGGGAAAGATGCCGGATACCCGTCTGTACCGGCAGATCCTTCGCAACTTCAACCCGAAACGCTCAGGCGACATCTACCTGGTTCTTGAGCCCCAATGGTTCGTCGCCGAATTCGACGGGCTGACGGTCACCAGCACGCATGGCTCTCCATGGCGGTATGACACGTTTGTCCCCATGATTTTTGTCGGAAACGGCCTGTCTGCAAGGAACTTTTTCAGAGAGGTGCAGACCGTTGATATTGCATTGACGCTTTCAAAGTATCTGAAGCTCAAAGCGCCTTCCGGTGCAAGCGGCGCTCCGCTCATGGAAGTACTCAGTCAATGAACAATGATCTGCGCCAACCCCAAAAACGACAGGAGTGAAAATTATCATTTCAAGATTGATGACGGTATGAGGTGCTGAAATGAAACAACCCTTTGTGCTGGACGGCAGCGGCCCGCCGCGGCCGGCAGACAAGTATGATGCGCCAAGGATCATGGCCGGGAGGGCACCCGTGGCATTTCATGTGATGATCAAGCCGGCCGGATCCGCCTGCAACCTGGACTGCACCTATTGCTTTTACCTCAGCAAAGCCGGCCTCCCGGGCGGTCCGGGCTGCCGGCACATGTCCGACGACACGCTGGAACTGTTGATTCAAAGCTATATCCGTGACGTAACCGCAGACGAGGTGGTGTTCACCTGGCAGGGCGGCGAGCCCACACTGCGCGGAGTGGACTTTTTCCGCAGGGCCGTGTCCCTGCAGAAAAAATATGCCAGACCGGGCCAGACGATTCACAATGACCTCCAGACCAACGGTACCCTGATCGATGAGCAGTGGTGCCGTTTTCTTAAAAAACACCATTTTCTGGTGGGCCTGAGCATTGACGGGCCGGAACACCTGCACGACGCCTTCCGCAGAACGAAAAACGGGTCTCCGACCTTTCACAGGGTGGTCCGGGCCGCCAGGCTGCTGCGGCGTTTCGGCGTCAGTTTCAATACCCTGACCAGTGTCAACCGCATGAATGCCGCTTATCCCCTGGAGGTCTACCGGTTTCTCAGAAACACCCTGGGTGCCACCCACATCCAGTTCTCACCGGTTGTGGAACCCAGAGGATTCGAGCACACCGCGCCCCAGTGGCGGGAAGGCCCCCTGCCGCCCGGAAAAGATGACCCGAGGGCCCGGCCCGGTCATGCAGAATCCATTGTCACGGACTGGTCAGTGGATCCTGCGGACTGGGGCACCTTTCTGTGCCGGATCTTTGATGAATGGCGCGCCCGGGACCTGGGCAGGGTCCTGGTGAACCAGTTCGAAACGCTGGTCTCGCAGCACCTGGGGCTCGGGCCGCAGATGTGCGTATATGCTGAGGCCTGCGGCAAAGCCGTGGCCCTGGAACATGACGGCAGGGTTTATTCCTGCGATCACCTTGTCTACCCGCAGCACGAGATCGGCAACATTCATGAAAACCGGCTGCAGGACATTGTGCTGTTCCGGGGACAAATCAAATTCGGCTATGCCAAGACCGAGGCCCTGCCCCGCTGTTGCCTGAGCTGTGAATACCTCAGTGACTGCCGGGGGGAATGCCCGAAAAACAGGCTGTTGTCCACACCGGATGGCGAGCCCGGGCTCAACTACCTGTGCAGCGGGCTGAAGGCGTTTTATGCACATGCACTGCCGGAAGTGGAGCGGATCACGGCCCGCCTGAAACAGCCGCCGGTCAAACCGGTGCTTGAGTGAACCTATAACCCGTGTCAATGAACCATAATAGAAAGGAGTACCACCATGAACAAAAAAAAGAGTCACCTCATGGCGCGTGTCACCACCTCATTGTGCGCAACGCTCATGGGGGGCACAATGATGAATGCCCATGCCCAGGACGTCCTGCCCTTCCCTGATCCCCCCATGGGGGGGAAGATCGGACCGACCATGCAGGAATCCGTCCACAAGTGGCGCACGGAGCCGAGCCGCCTGCCTGCGGATGCCCCCAACATCCTCATCGTCATGTTCGATGACGCAGGGTTCGGTCAGCCGGACACCTTCGGCGGCGAGATCCATACGCCGACGTTGACGCGCCTGGCCGGGGAAGGCATCGCCTACAACCGTTTTCACACCGTGGCCCAGTCTTCACCGACCCGGGCGGCCCTGCTCACCGGCCGCAACCAGCACCGGGTGGCCTCGGGCATCATTGCCGAGTTCGCCAATGACTGGGACGGGTACCGCGGGGTCATTCCCAAATCCTCGGCCACCATCGCCGAAGTGCTGGGCCATTACGGGTATGCCTCGGCAGCCTTTGGCAAGGACCACAACACGCCGGTGGATCAACTTGCCAACGGCCCCTATGACCGAACCCCGACCGGGCGGGGATTCGATTATTTTTACGGTTTTCTTGCGGGAGAAACATCCCAGTGGGAACCCACCCTGTGGGAGAACACCACTCCGATCTCTATGCCGCATCAGGAAAACTACGAAGACTACCACCTGACCGAAGACATGGCGGACAAAGCCATTACCTGGATGCGGCGCCATCTTGCATTCAATCCCGACCGTCCCTTCCTGATGTGGTGGACCCCGGGCGCCGTACACGGACCCCATCATGTGGCAGAGAAATGGTCCGAAAAGTATAAGGGCAAGTTCGATGACGGCTGGGATGCCTATCAGGAGCGCGTCTTCGAACGCCAGAAAGCCATGGGCTGGATCCCGGCAGACACAAAGCGCTCGAACCGCCCGGAGGGCATGCCGGCATGGGAGGACATCCCCGAGGATGAGAAAGCCTTTCAGGCGCGTTTGATGGAGGTGTATGCCGGTTTTCTGGAACATACGGACGTCCAGGTGGGCAGACTGATCGACGAGCTCGAGGCCCGGGGCATCCGCGACA
>NPIE01002868.1_pt1 | contig 19899 bp, 20 predicted proteins | sample 8637661 | NCBI WGS metagenome assembly NPIE01 (sample SAMN07420842, study PRJNA396082) | bioreactor metagenome | isolation source: sample BA12 brine-fed electro-methanogenic bioreactor BA | place: Japan: Kochi | collected 2016-12-09
GTACAACTTCTCGGGGCTTGCGGCATCGGCACTTCCGGGAGAGAGCGCCAGAAGCAGACCGAAGGCCATGATCGTCATTAAAAATAATGCTATCACTTTCATGCTTGAAGTCCCCCTTTCACTAATACCCGTCAGGGTATGTGATCATTCTAAAGGGGATTCATTGAAAATGAATGAGTAGAATGGCGGAAAAACCGTGAATCGTGAATCGGGAGTCGGAAACCTGAGACACCGTGAATCGTGAATCGTGAATCGTGAATCGGGAAACCCAGGAGGCAGGAGGGGCGGGGTTCTTTGGTTCTTAACAAAGAAGGTTTCTCTGTCGTCTTTCTCTGTGTGGGTTCACCCTCTGTGTCCTCCGCGGTGAGAAAGATTTGGGTCTTGATCTGGCTTTTGGTTCTCACAAAAAATGCCTTTCTCTGTGCCTCTCTGTGGTGAATAAGCATTTAAGGCGTGAACGGGATTTGTTTTTGTACCGTTATGGAATATACTTTTCAAAGTGTTCAACGAAACGGGGGAGATCATGGGACCTGTGATCACAGCGCGAATAAGGGTGCGATACGGCGAGACGGACCGGATGGGGATAGTCTATTACGCCAACTATCTCACCTGGTTCGAGATAGGCAGGACGGAGTTCTGCCGTTCCCTTTCGAAACCATACACTCTCTGGGAGGAGTCAGGTCTGAACCTTCCCGCCGTGGAGGCCCATGTCCGCTACAAGAACCCCCTGACGTACGATGAGACAGTTCTTATAGAGACGAGAATACGGGAGGTGACTTCCCACAGCGTTTCCTTCAGTTACAGGGTTGAACCAGAGGAGCGTAGCCGCCTTGCGGCGGAGGGTTGGACCAGGCACGCGTTCTGCGGCGCCGATGGCCGACTTCTCCGGGAGCCCGAGCCTTTCTACGGCTGGCTGAAAGAACTGGCCGGATCTTCATTGGAAGAGGTGGTACCGCGTGAGCAATAAGGCAATTCTGCTTGGTAACGAGGCAATTGCCCGGGGAGTGATCGAGGCCGGGTGCGAGGTAGCAGCCGCCTATCCGGGAACGCCGTCATCGGAGATCCTCCCGGCGATAGCAAAATGGGCGGACGAACTTAAGACGAAAACAGTTGTGGAGTGGGGAGCCAACGAGAAGGTCGCCTTCGAGATGGCGGCAGCGGCTTCCTTTGCGGGAAAGCGATCCTGTGCCGTAATGAAACAGGTGGGTCTAAACGTCGCGGCAGACCCCTTCATGAGCGTAGCGCACTTTCAGTTGAAGGGGGGCTTCCTCCTTATCGCCGCGGACGATCCGGGGCCTCACAGTTCACAGACAGAGCAGGACAGCCGATTCTTCGCCATGTTCGCAAAGATACCCTGCTTTGATCCATCCACGGCGGTCGAGGCCAAGGAGATGGTCTTCGACGCCTTCGACCTCTCGGAAAGGCACGGAGTGGTGACCATGCTTCGCCCCGGAGTGAGGGTCGACCACTGCCGCCAGGATGTGGAACTGAAAGATGTTATCGACATTTCCCGCCCGGCCTCCTTTGAAAAGGATCCGAAACGCTGGGTCTGCCTTCCGGCCAGGGTAAGGGTGAACCATCCGCAGCTGAACACCAAGAGGGAAGCCATCCGCGAGGAGTTCGAGACGAAGTTCTCCCGGTACAACTACGAGGTCCCGGCAAAGAAGAAGGCGAGGCTGGGGATCATAGCCGGGGGCGTATCCTTCTCGATAGTTACGGATATCCTCAGGTCCTGGGGAACAGAGGACGTATCCATCCTCAAGATCGGTACGCCCCATCCGCTTCCTCTCAAGATGGTAGAGGATTTCATCTCCAGGCACGACGATGTGCTGATCCTCGAGGAGACCTACCCGGTGATCGAGATGCAGCTGAACGACAGGACCAGGGTCAAGGGGCGCTGGAACGGCTGGGTCCCCGGCGCTGGAGAACTTCTTCCGGAGATCATCGAGGAGATCCTCTGCAAGGTCCTGGACAGGAAGGCACCCGAAGGCGCGTCGGCAGAGATCAAAAAGGCAATGGAGGAGATGAAGATTACTCCCCGCAAGCCGATGCTCTGCCCGGGATGTCCCCACAGGGCAAGCTTCTTCTCCATCAGGCAGACCCTTCCCAAGGCCATATACCCGTCCGACATAGGGTGCTATACCCTCGGTGTCAACCAGGGAATGGTGGACGCGGTGGTGGACATGGGCGCTTCGATCACACAGGCTTCGGGTCTGTATATGGCTTACAAGGCGGACGGCAAGGAGCAGCCTATTGTCGCCTCCATCGGAGACTCTACCTTCTTCCATATGGGTCTTCCGGGCCTGGCCAGCGCCGTTTACAACAGGCACGCCTTTGTCCTGGCCATCCTGGACAACAGCCTCACCGCCATGACCGGCGGCCAGTCCCACCCGGGCATAGGTACCAAACTGAGAGAGGGTGAGGAAGGGCACAAGGTCGACCTGGAAGGGGCTGTCAAGGGGTGTGGGGTCAAGTGGATCAAGACCACAGAGGCCTACGACATCTCTTCCTCCAGGGCCATCGTAAAGGAGGCCTGGGAGCACGCCAGGACCAACCAGGAGCCGGCGGTGGTCATTTTCAGGCACCCCTGCATGCTTCTTAAGGAGAAGCAGGCCGTTATTCCCGTCAGGGTCGATCCCGACAAGTGTATAGGCTGCAAGTTCTGCATCAACTATTTCAACTGCCCCGGACTCGTCTTTGACGAGGAGAGCAAGAAGGCGTATATCGACGAGCGCTTCTGCGTGAAGTGCGGAGTCTGCGTCAATGTCTGCCCCCACGGGGCCATCCTGCCGACCGAAGGGGAGGAGGCATAGCCATGCAGTACGTGATAGTGGGCATTGGAGGCCAGGGTATTCTTTTCTCGAGCCGTGTCCTCGGGCATATAGCTCTCTCCGGAGGCGAGAGGGTCATCGGCAGCGAGGTTCACGGAATGGCCCAGAGGGGCGGTTCCGTCATCAGCCATTTCAAGGTCGGGGACTACAATAGCCCCCTGGTAAAGGCGGGAGAGGCCGATGTTTTGCTGGCCTTCGACCAGAACGAGGCCGTCCGGAACATGCATTTCCTTAAAAATAGGGGGCACCTGGTGGTCAACACCCACGACTCCTCATTCGAGAACAATGCATCGATAAGATCGTGGCTGGCAGATCATGACGCGAAACTCCACACGATAATGGGTTACGAGATACTCAAGAAAGAGATGGGGGGGCGTTTCCTTTTCCTTAACGTACTGATCCTCGGTGCCATGTGTGGCGCCGGTGTCGGCGGAGTTTCCATAGAGGAAGTCAGGGACGCGGTGAGCAGTCTCGCCCCCGCCAGATTCGTCGAAGACAACGTCAAGGCTGTGAATCTGGGGTATGAGGGGATCCGCTGAACCCGGTCCGGAAAAAGACAGGGGAGCTCCGAAAGGGCTCCCCGTTTTTTCGCCCCGAAACAGGTTAAAAGGGTATTCGATAGCGGAACTCCTCGTCGTCCTCTTGCTGGTCTCCATGTTTGCCGCCATGTTGTACCCCGTCGTGGGTGGGTTGCTGGCTTCCAGGACGGGGACCCCGGAGTCAGCGAGGATGGAGGTTAAAAGGGTAGAAAGGTGGCTTAACAGGATACTTCAGACTGCCTGCATCAGGCAGAGACCTTTCGATATAGTCCACCAGACGGGGTATAAGGACAACATACTGGTACACTGGTATAACCCGTCGGAATATGAAAGTTACAGGACCGGGGGAAGGTGCACGGTCTATTTCAAGACCACCTCCTGCTCAAGGTGCTATTCCCCCAGGTGGCACACCATGAGCCCGGCCTTTACGATGTCCTTCCACGTCCCCGAAAAAGAGAAAAGGAAGGTCGCCGAGATAGTAGTGTCGGTGTACTGTCGTGTGCTGCTTACGGAGTTTTTCCCTTGAAGGCTTTCACTCTTTGGGGTATAACCGGGAACGTCAGAAGACTGAGATATGGAGGAATGGATCATGGCCGTCAAATCCTGGTGGAGAGAGATGATAGAAACTGTTCTTTGGGCGCTGGTACTGGCCCTCGTGCTGAGGGCGCTGGTTATTCAGGCCTTCTGGATACCGAGCGGCTCGATGATACCGGCCCTTTTGCCCAGGGACAGGGTGCTGGTGGCCAAGTTCTGGTACTCCTTCGCCGAACCGAAACGGGGACAGATCATCGTCTTCAAGTATCCCGTTGACCCGAAGAGGGATTTCGTGAAGAGGCTTGTGGCCCTCCCGGGGGAGACCGTCGAGATAATTGACGGGGAAGTGATCATAGATGGTACCTCGCTGGAGGAACCTTACGTCAAGAATCACGACACTTTGAGTTTTGGCCCCGTGACCGTCCCGGAAGGGCACTACTTCATGCTGGGCGACAACAGGCCAAATTCACAGGACGGGAGGTTCTGGGGTTTCGTCCCTGAGGCCAACATCAAGGGACCTGCCTTTCTGCGATACTGGCCCCTGTCGAGGATAGGCGGCCTTAACGAGGAATGACCCGCACCGTCTGGTACCCGGGCCACATGGCCCGGGGGATGAGAAAACTCCGCGAACTTTCGGAAAAGATCGACCTTTTCATCGAGGTCCGCGACGCGAGGGCTCCCCTTCTGACGGGGTCGCCCTTCAGCGAACAGGCGGCAAGACTGCGCCCGGTATGGATCGTGTTGTCAAAAAAGGACCTTGCAGACCAGGAGGCCACCGCAAGGTGGCTTTCCTTTTTCCGGGAAAAGGGTTTCAGGGCATGGGCCCTGGACCTTCGGAAGGGTGGGGTCGAGGCGGTGACCAGAGAGGCCGGCAAATTGCGTCCTCCCCACAGGGAACTCAGGCTCGCCGTAATAGGCATTCCGAACGTGGGCAAATCCCTGTTTTTAAACTCCATCGTGGGCAAGAGCGCATCACCTGTCGGGGGTATTCCCGGGATCACAAGGGGAGTCTCCTGGTACAGGGGCAAAGGATGCCTGGTCGTTGATTCGCCCGGGATAGTGGACCCCCGCTCGCACCGCGAGGTTCACCGGCGGCTTGCATGGCTGGGAAGCACCAAAACGGACGTTATCGGGGGGTACGAGGATCTGGCCGAGGGCCTCGTGGATTTTCTTGGCCGTTCGCCCATGCTGGAGATAGCCCTGGGCACCTGGGAAATATCCGCCGAAGGTCTTGACCGGGCCGAAATACTCCAGCGCATAGGCGTACGACTGGGGTGCCTTGTCAAGGGCGGAATGGTCAACCGGGACCTTGCGGGGAGAAGATTCATAGAAGCCTTCTCTACGGGTAAACTTGGCAGATTCACCCTGGAAGATCCCGATGAGAGGCCCTTCTGGGAGGATCTGTCCTGATAGTCGCGGGGGTTGACGAAGCGGGCAGAGGTCCCCTCGCCGGCCCGGTCGTGGCCGCTGCCGTAATACTAGACCTACGTCAGACGAGGTCGCTCCTTTCGATGGGGCTGAATGACTCAAAGAAAATATCTCCTTCCCGGCGGGAAAGGATCTTTGGCGAGATGATATCCATGGGTGTCGTATGGAGAGCGCAGGCCGCCTCTCACGAGCGCATAGACCGCGACAACATCCTCGCGGCGACACTCTGGGCGATGGGCAGGTGTGTGAGCGCCCTGCCGGTGGTACCCGATCTCGTGGTAGTTGACGGAAGCGTGGCGATACCCATGCCGGGCATCCGGCAAAAGACACTGCCGGGAGGTGACGGGATAGTTCCCGCCATCGCTGCCGCATCGGTGGTGGCAAAGGTCCTGCGGGACAGGGTCATGGTGTCCCTGGATGGTCTCTTTCCCGAATACTGTTTCAAGAGGAACAAGGGGTACCCTTCCCGTGAACATGTGGAAAGGTTGCGGGCCTGTGGCCCCTGCCCCGTGCACAGGAGAAGTTACAACGTCAGGGGCTGGTCCGCTTCCTGACGTCCGCAGGGCCCGCCCTCGCATCAGCGGCGGTTTAATCCCGTGTTATTGGAAAGGAGCCGGTATGGCCAGACACCTTGATCTCGGCATGGCGGGCGAAAGCCTGGCGTGCAGGGAACTGTCGCGTCTCGGGTACAGGATCATCGAGACAAACGTCCGGATGAAGATGGGGGAACTTGACATAGTCGCCGAAGAGGGTGGCGAGATGGTCGTGGTGGAGGTCAGGACAAGAACCCTCGGGAGGATGCTCCCGCCGGAGGCCACCGTCGGGCCGTCAAAGATAAGGAAACTTGTCAGGACAGGGACTGCCTGGATGGATTCACGGGGCTGGGAGGGCCCCTGGAGAATAGACATCGCCGCCATCACCGTGGACGGCAGAGGGAAACCCTCCCTGGAGATATTCAAAGACATCACCGTGGGGCTCATTCAGCCGTGAACGCCGTACTGGGCGTTACCCTTCAGGGTATAGAGGGCATCAGGGTCGAGGTTGAGGTGGAGATAACTGGCGGACTTTTCGTGATCTCCATCGTCGGGCTTCCCGATACGTCTGTAAGGGAGGCCAGGGAGAGGGTTCGCGCGGCACTGAGATCGCTGGGGGTATCCGTCAGGGGGAGGGTCGCGGTAAACCTTGCGCCCGCAGACAGCCCCAAGGAGGGGGCCCTTCTTGATCTTGCCATCGCCGTGGGCATTGCCCACGCCATGGGGGAGGTGAGGGTCTCCCGTCCTTCGGTCTTTATGGGTGAGCTTGCTCTTGACGGAAGGGTCCGAAGGGTCCGGGGGGCCGTCCCCGCTGCGCTTCTGGCAAGGGAGAAGGGCCTGCCACTCTTCGTTCCCGGCGGTAACGCCAGGGAGGTCTCCCTCGTGAAGGGCGTCGAGGCCTACAGGGTGGATCATCTCCGCGATCTTTTCTCTTTCCTTCGTGAAGGGGGACAACTCGAGCGGATCGTCCCATCGCCACCCGGAGACGAGTTCCACGAACCGGATCCGGATTTTGCGGACATCAAGGGGCAGACGGCTGCCAAGAGAGCCCTGGAGATAGCTGCGGCGGGCCACCATAACGTTCTACTGACGGGCTCGCCGGGATCGGGGAAGACCCTTCTCGCGAGGGCTCTGAAGGACATTCTCCCTCCCCTTTCGGACGAGGAGCAGATGGAGGCTCTCCTTGTGAGAAGCACCGTCGGCCTTCCCATGGACGGAAGCCGGAGAAGGCCCTTCCGATCCATTCACCACACAGCAAGCACCATATCGGTCTGCGGAGGCGGGTCCAATCTTCGCCCGGGCGAGGTCAGCCTGGCCCACAGGGGGGTACTCTTCCTGGACGAGTTCACCGAGTTCCGAAGGGATCTCCTGGAATCATTGCGACAGCCTCTCGAGGACGGATTCATATCGGTGAGCAGGGCCAGCGGCTCTGTGACCTACCCCGCCAGGGTGCTTCTCGTAACTGCATGCAATCCCTGTCCCTGCGGCTACTGGGGAGATCCTGTGGAGCCGTGCCGCTGCTCCCCCTCCGCAATAGAGCGCTACCGGCGCAAACTTTCGGGTCCGATCCTGGACAGGATCGATCTCTACGTCACTGTTCCCAGGCTTACGCCGGAAGAACTGGTACAGGCCGGGGACGCAGAAGGCGAAACCAGCACCAGGGTCAGGGAAAGAGTGGTAAAAGCCAGGGAGATCCAGTGGAAGAGGTGGAACGGCCAGGGCTTTCAGTGCAATGCGGAACTCCCGGAGAAGGCTCTTCGGAAACAGGTGCGGCTCGACCAGGAGGGGAGACGTTTCCTCAGGGATATGGCGACGAGAATAAGGCTGTCTGGCAGGGGCGTGAGCAGGATACTGAAGGTGGCCCGAACGATAGCCGATCTTGCCGGGGAAGAGGAACTGACCACGGTTCACCTCGCCGAGGCCCTTGCCTTTCGGGAAGGGGGAAGCCTCCCCTGGAACTCCTGAAAAAAAGCCTGCTTCTGCTGAACTCCTGCGGATCCCTTGACGGTGGGATCCTGGACTCCATGAGGGTGGCCGGTGTTTCGCCGGAGGATGTCGCGGGAGGTTCCGTCGCGGCTCTGGAGCGGCTGGGGATTGGTGATCCCCGGGCGGCGGTCCTTTCGGCCCGGGCAAGGTCCGGGTGGGTCGACGAGGAGATGGAAGAATGCCTTGCAAAGGGCATAGCCCTTCTCTTTCCCTGGGAGGATGATTTTCCCGAAGAGTTCAGGGAGATCCGTATCCCTCCGATACTTCTCTATGTCAGGGGGAAGGGCATCCCCGCGGGAGACAAGACCTCCGTCGTGGGGACCAGGAGATGCACACCCTACGGCCTGCGCTGCGCCGGGGAAATCGGTTCGGCCCTCGCGGGCGCCGGGGTCACTGTGGTCAGCGGAGGGGCCAGCGGAATTGACGGAGCCGCCCACAGGGGTTGTCTCGATGCCGGGGGAGTGACGGTAGCGATCCTTGGAACCGGGGCGGATATGGTTTACCCCGGTTCGCACAGGAGCCTTTTCGCCGAGATAGCCGCGACGGGAGCGCTGATCAGTGAGTATCCCCTCGGTTCGCCGGGGGCCCAGTGGCGTTTCCCGAGGAGAAACAGGCTCATAGCGGGTCTCTCTTCCAGATGCGTCGTCGTAGAGGCCCCGGCCAGGAGCGGGGCCATCTCCACTGCCCGGTTCGCCCTCGAGGAGGGAAGGGAGGTCTGGGCAGTTCCCGGAAGGATAACAGAGAACGCCTCCAAAGGTTCCAACTCACTGATATCCGACGGCGCTATGGCCCTGACGGATATAGCGGATTTCGCGGGCATAGCGTCGGGTTCCCAGATGAACCTTTTCCCCGAGTGCGGGTCCGCGTGCCGGAGGGAGATGCCGTCCCTGGGCGGCGAGGAGGCCCTGGTTATGGGTATTCTGGCCGATCAGGGAGATGTTACGGTTGACAACATTGCTTCCAGGGGTAAAATGAGCGCCGCCGCGGTTCTGAGGTCGCTTGGAGTCCTTTCGGCATACGGGCTCGCCTTTTCCAGCGGTCCGGGCAGATGGAGCCCGGCTGTAAATGTTCCGAAAAGCCCGCCCGCAAGGGCGGACAGGGGGTAGATAGAATGTCTGTCAGGTTCATACCTGAAAGTGAAAGCCGTTTCCTGACCGAGGAGGCACTGGCCTCCGCCTGGAGGGTATGCGCAGATAAAACTCTCTCCAGGGAGATCGTCGAGACGACCATGACCGAGGCGGTGCGCCTCAGCCTTGCAGGTGGGGACACGGTGAGCGCGGAACTTTTCGAGGCTCTGCTGTGGGCCGTCTGTGACAGGAACAGGCACGTTCTTCCCGAGGGGAGAGAGTTCCCGCTCTGTTAAAGTGGGGGATAGCATATGGCAGAGAAAAAGAGTACCTCCAGGACAAAAGCAAAGACCGCCAAAAAGCCGGGCGGCAGAAAGAAAACGAAACTTCCGTCAGGAAAGACCCTTGTCATAGTGGAGTCCCCTTCCAAGGCCCGGACCCTGAACAAGATCCTGGGCAGCGATTACGATATCCAGGCCAGTGTCGGGCATATTCGGGACCTTCCGAAGAGTCGTCTTGCCATCGATATCGAGAACGGCTTCGAGCCGGAGTACATAATCGTCCGGGGGAAGGGCGATATTGCCCGCAACCTCAAAAACCGTGCGGAGGCAAGCGGCAGGATACTCATCGCTTCTGACCCCGACCGCGAGGGAGAAGCCATAGCGTGGCATATTTCCAGCATTCTGGGCATCGACCCGACGTCGGAGTGCAGGGTAAGGATGTACGAAATAACCTCCAAAGGCGTAAAGGAGGCCCTGGAAAAGGTCTCCACAGTGGATATCAGGAAGGTTGACGCCCAGCAGGCAAGGCGCATCCTCGACCGCCTCGTGGGGTACAAGTTGAGCCCGCTGCTCTGGAACAAGATCAAGAGGGGGCTCTCCGCCGGGAGGGTCCAGTCGGCCGCGCTGAAGATCATCTGCGACAGGGAGAAAGAGATACTCTCCTTCGAGCCGAAAGAATACTGGCAGATAAACGTCTTGGCAAATGCCGCCGACGGCCGCTCCTACGACTTGAGGGTCGAAAGTTACGAAGGAAAATCCCTGGTGAAAGAAGGGCGCACCATGCTCATCGGGAACTCGGAAATCGCTGGCGAAATAGAGGGCGAGATCCGTTCCGGACGCATCACCGTTACCTCCTTCACTGTAAAGGAGGGCGTGCGGAAACCTCTGCCGCCCTTCAAAACCAGCACCCTGCAGCAGGAGGCGGCCCGAAGGTGCGGTTTCTCTCCCAGGCGGACCATGTCGGTGGCGCAGGGACTTTACGAGGGAGTACCAATTCCCGGAAGAGGACCCACGGGGCTCATAACCTACATGCGCACCGACAGCCTGAGGATAGCTCCCGAGGCAGAGACCATGGCGAGGGAGTACATCAAGGCCAATTTTGATGCCTCCTATCTGCCCTCGGCCCCGCAGGCCTTCGACAGCAAGGGAAGGTCCCAGGATGCCCATGAGGCCATCCGCCCCACCGATGTCTCACTTACTCCCGACTCCATAAAGGACCACCTGGCCCCGGAACAGTTCAAACTCTACGACCTGATCTGGCGGCGTTTCGTGTCGAGCCGCATGAGTCCCGCCAGGGTGGCGCGAAGCACCGTGGAGGCCGAGAGCGGCAAGGCCGGGATGCGCCAGTCCGGAGCCAGCGTGATCTTCGACGGATGGGGCGCGGTATGGCCCCTGGAGATTAAGGACGATATTCTCTCACCGGCTTCGGAGGGTGAGATGCTGGAACTGTCCGATATCCGCAAGGAGCAGAAATTCACCAGGCCGCCCGCCCGTTACACCGACTCCGGCCTCGTAAAGGCTCTCGAGGAAGAGGGGATCGGAAGACCTTCGACCTATGCCTCCATAGTCCAGACCCTCTACGACAGGAGATACGTTAACCGCAACGAGGAGAGACGCCTTGAGCCGACCCCCCTGGGGATGACCGTTGACGGTTTCCTGGAGGAACATTTCCCCGGGATCGTCGACAGCGCCTTTACCGCCGGTATGGAGAACGAACTCGACAGCGTCGAAGAGGATGACAGGCAGTGGAGGGACGTCGTGGGGGAATTCTGGAAGGGTTTCTCGGCAGACCTGGAAAAGGCCGAGAGGGAGGCCGAAAAGGTTCCGCCCCCTCCGCCGGAGTTTATCGGCGAGGACTGTCCCGAATGCGGTTCCCCGCTGGTCCTTAAATCGGGGCGCTTCGGGGATTTCATAGGCTGCTCAGGTTACTCCGATCCCGAAAAGAAATGCAAATACACCAGGCCCGTTCTGAAGACCATTGGTGTCGTCTGCCCGAAGTGCGGCGAGGGAGAAGTCGTAAAGAGACGGGGCAAGGGGGGCAGGCCCTTCTACGGCTGTTCCCGTTACCCTGAATGCGACTACATATCCTGGGCTCCTCCCACGGGGGAAAAGTGCCCATCCTGCGGCGAGGGGATGGTCTCCAAAGGCAAGGGAGGAAAGACCGCCTGTCCTTCTTGCGGGACCGAAGGGGGCAGCGGTGGTGAATGACGCAGTGTTGCCGGCCGTTACCGTTGTCGGAGCGGGACTGGCCGGTTCCGAAGCGGCCTGGCAACTTGCCTCGAGGGGTATCGCGGTAAGGCTTGTGGAGATGCGTCCCGTGAACAACACGCCCGCCCACCGGACTGCCGGATTCGCGGAACTGGTCTGCAGCAATTCGCTTGGGGCCGATGTTCCAACTACCCCGGGCGGCATACTGAAGGCGGAACTGGACATGCTCGGCAGCCTGATCCTCTCCTGCGCCAGAAGGTCCAGCGTCCCTGCGGGGCGCGCCCTGGCCGTCGACAGGGATCTATTCTCCGGCCTCGTAACGGAAACGATGGAGAAGAACCCCCTTGTCTTGATCGAGAGAGAAGAGGCGAAGGTCGTTCCCGAGGGCCCGACCATCATCGCGACGGGACCCCTCACCAGCGAGTCCATGGCCTTGTCCCTTTCCGGCCTTGTCGGAGGAGATTTTCTCTCCTTTTTCGATGCAGTTTCTCCGGTGGTAACAGCCGAATCCGTCGACATGACCAGGGCTTTTCGCGGAAACCGCTGGGGTGGAGGAGAGGATTACGTCAACTGCCCCATGACCAGAGAGGAGTATGAAGAGTTCCAGGAGGCTCTCGTGGCCGCGGAACGCGCTCCAAGGCATGATTTCGAGAAGGATGACAGGTATTTCGAGGGGTGTCTCCCGGTGGAGGTCATAGCATCCCGGGGTGTGGATACCCTGCGTTTCGGGCCCCTCCGTCCCGTCGGCCTGGAGGACCCCGCGACGGGGGAGAGAGCCTGGGCGGTGGTCCAGTTGCGTCAGGAGAACAGCGCCGGGACGCTCTACAATCTTGTCGGTTTCCAGACCAACCTCAGATGGCCGGAGCAGGAGAGGGTATTCAGATTGATACCCGCCCTGCGCGAGGCCGAGTTCGTCCGCCTGGGTGTGATGCACAGAAACATCTACGTGAATGCTCCGCAGGTTCTGGACCCTTTTCTGCGGGTGAAGGGAAGAGAGAATATTTTCCTGGCCGGACAGATCACCGGTGTGGAGGGCTACATCGAAAGCACGGCCATGGGTGCCGTGGCTGCAATGAACGCCGCCGCGATGCTTCTGGGCGAAGAGTTCCCCCTGTGGCCGGCGGATACTGCCATCGGGGCACTGCTGGCACACCTTGCCGACCCGCAGCCCCGGTCCTTTCAGCCCACGAACGTCAACCTGGGTCTTTTCCCCCCGCTGGAGCAGAAGGTGAGAAAAAAGACCGAAAGGTGCGAAATGCACGCCAGGCGAGCCATGGGGTCGATGAGGGCCTTTCTGGATGAGTTACCGCCCCTTTTGAGAAATATTCCGACCAAAGAAGTATCTTCAGAAAATTGTGTTTAATCACCTCCAGAGTGCTACAATATCAGCCATGACCGGTGAAAGCATATCCTCGACGATGGATCTCTTCCTGCGGGACATTAGCGTGCAGGGAAGGTCGGACAACACGGCCGTCAATTATGCCGTCGATCTCTCCCAGTTTGCAGATTACCTTGCCGGCATGGGCGTCGAGACGCCGGGAGGTATCGGCGTATCCCACGTAAGGGGTTTCCTGAGGGATGTTGTCGGTTTCGGCTACGCCAGGAGTTCGGCGGCACGCAAGTTGTCGGCCGTGAAGAGCTGGCTGCGTTTCCTGCAGGAGCGGGGCGAGATAGAAAAGAACCCCGCGGCGGGAGTTCGCGGTCCCAGGCTCCCTTCCCGGCTCCCAAGGGCCATATCGAGGGAGGAGATGAAATCTCTTCTTGAGAACGGCCCCCACGGGAACGAGGCACCCAGGGACCTCGCGATAATGGAACTTATGTATGGATCGGGTCTCAGGATAGCCGAGACGGCGGGGCTCAGGTGGGACCAGGTGGATCTCAGGGAGCGCTGGATCAGGGTCGTGGGCAAGGGGGACAAGGAGCGGCTGGTCCCGATGGGCAGGTTCTCCGTCAGGGCCCTTGAGGAGTGGAAGATGATCAGCTCCGTCTCGGATCATGTTTTCCCCGGCCCGGAAGGAGATCCCATAACGGTGAGGACCCTTCACAGGGTGGTAAGAAGGGCGGCGGCAAGGGCCGGGATATCCGGCGTGACACCCCACGTCCTTCGGCACAGTTTTGCGACCCACATGCTTGAGGGAGGGGCCAACCTCAGGGTCCTGCAGGAACTTCTGGGGCATGAGAGCCTCGTTACGACACAGAGATATCTGAAGATAACGGCCGAACAGTTGCGCCGGAGTTATTCGATGGCCCATCCAAGGGCGGGGAACGGTGATGAGAATGATGAAGGGTACGACGATCCTCTGCGTCCGCAGGGATAAGATGGTGGCCATGGCCGGAGACGGTCAGGTGACCCTGGGGGACCAGGTCATAAAGGGGGGTGCCCGCAAGGTCAGGAGGCTCTACGATGGAAAGATCCTGACGGGGTTCGCCGGTGGAACGGCGGATGCCATGACCCTGCTGGAGCGTTTCGAGAAACGGCTCTCGGAGCACGGGGGAAACCTCATGCGCGCCGCCTCGGAACTGGTAAAGGACTGGAGGACCGACAGGGCCCTCCGCAGGCTGGAGGCCATGATGCTCGTGGCCGACACGAAAACGACCCTTCTCCTGAGCGGTTCCGGCGACATACTGGAACCCGAGGGGGATGCCTGCTCCATCGGATCGGGGGCCGGCTACGCCCTTGCGGCCGCAAGGGCATACCTTGACTCAACCGATGGAAGGGCCGATGAGATAGCAAAAAAATCCCTGGCGATTGCCGCCGGGATATGCATATACACCAACGATACGATAACGCTGGAGGTGCTGGAGGGTTGACCGGACACAGGGATGAGGGCCTGACCCCGAAGAGCATAGTTACATATCTGGACAGGTATATTGTGGGGCAGGACAAGGCAAAGAGGGCCGTCGCCATAGCCCTTCGGAACAGGATATGCCGCCGCAGGCTCCCCGAGGAGATGGCCCGGGAGATAGCCCCGAAGAACATTCTCATGGTGGGGCCGACGGGCGTAGGAAAGACTGAGATAGCCCGGAGGCTTTCCCACCTGGTGCATGCCCCGTTCATCAAGGTGGAGGCCACCAAGTTCACCGAGGTCGGCTATGTGGGCAGGGACGTGGAGTCCATGATACGGGACCTCGTCGAAAGATCCGTCCAGATGGTAAAGGAACGCAAGGTCGAGGAGGTCAGGGAGGAGGCCGCGGCCAGGGCAAGGGAAAGGATCCTTGACGCGCTGCTCCCTCCCAGGAAGGTTCAGGAGAAGGTTGGCGACTTTATGCATATTTTCTCCGGCCAGCCCCAGAGACAGGATCCCCCGCCGACCGAGGATGACGAACGCGCCGAAAGGCAGAGATTGTCCACCCGGGAGAGGCTCAGGAACATGCTCGATGAGGGGAAGCTCGAGGGTCGGGAGATCGAGATCGAGACCAGCGAGAGTCCCCAGCTCGGGATCCCGGTCATGGGCGGACCGGGAATGGAGGAGATGGGCATGAACATCGGGGAGATGCTGAGCGGCATTTTCCCCAAGAAAAAGAAGCGCAGGACGGTCACTGTGGAGGTTGCCAGGAAGATACTGGAGGCCGAAGAGGCCGAGAGGCTCGTGGACCACGAGGCCGCCGCCCAGGAGGCGCTGGACAAGGCACAGCAGGAAGGAATAGTCTTTATCGATGAACTCGACAAGGTCGCGTCCGCCGGGGGAGGGCACTCGGGGCCGGATGTCAGCAGGGAGGGTGTCCAGAGGGACCTTCTTCCCATCGTGGAGGGGTGCTCCGTCAACACGAAGTACGGCCCGGTAAGGACCGATCACATCCTCTTCATTGCCGCCGGGGCGTTCCACAAGATGAAACCCTCTGACCTGGTGCCGGAACTTCAGGGGCGGCTGCCGCTGAGGGTGGAACTCAACCCCCTCTCGGAGGACGATCTGGCCCGGATACTGGTGGAACCGGAGCACAGCCTTATCGACCAGTACAGGGCACTGTTGTCGACGGAGGATGTAACCCTGTCTTTTACCGACGGAGCGATAAAAGAGATAGCCATGATGGCGGCGAAGATGAACAGGGAGACCGAAGACATCGGCGCCAGGAGGCTTCATACCATAATGGAGAATCTCCTGGAGGAGATCCAGTTCGAGGCCCCGGATATGGCTGGCCAGGAAGCGAAAGTGGAGGAAGGGACCGTGAGAATGAAACTGGAAAAACTGGTCTCCGACTCGGATGTAAGGAAGTACCTGCTTTGAGCGCGGCTACTGCCGGCAAGGCGATTGTGTCTACAGGGAGGGATCGGACATGACAATGGAGACACCGAAGGAACTTATAGAAGCGAGGGCCAAGATCGCGAATCCCTCGGCTATGGAGGACCTCCTGGTGAAAACGCGGGCAGTAAACAGGGTGCTCCAGAGCAGGAAGGACCCGAACACCCCGGACTACCAGAAAGTGGCAAAAATGCTCTGCGAACTGTCCGCGGCGAACGTCTACATGATAAACCGCGACGGCAAGATCCTGGGTTACGGATGGATCAGCGAGTACGATTGCCCCATAATGGCAGAACTCCTGGAGACGGGTTACATGCCGGAGAGTTATGTGGAAAAACTCAACCAGTACCACGAGTCGGAACTGAACCACACGGACCACGGCCGCTGTGCCTACTCGGACGTGTCCTGCACCTACTCGAACAAGCATGTCGTGTATATTCCGATATACGGCGCGGGGGAGAGACTGGGGACCCTCGTTCTGGCCAGGTTCGGATGCGCCTTTGACAATCGGGATCTTGTCCTGGGAGAATACCTCGCCACCGTGGTGGGTCTCGAGATCCTTCATGCCAGGACCAGGTCCATCGAGGAGAGGGCGAGGGAGAGGCTGATAGTCCAGATGGCCATGAGAGCCCTTTCATACTCGGAGGTCGAGTCGGTAAGGCATATAATCAGGGAACTGAACGGCCCCGAAGGGATAGTCGTGGCCAGCCGCGTCGCGGACAGGGTAGGAGTCACAAGGAGCGTAATAGTAAACGCCCTGAGGAAACTGGAGAGCGCGGGGATAATCGAGAGCAGGAGCCTTGGTATGAAGGGGACCTTCATAAAGGTCATGAGCCCGCTTTTCATGGAAGATCTGGGCGTTTCAGAGTAGTGGCTGGTAATGCTATACTTGTCCAGCCATACCGGTCCGAAGGGTCCGGTGAATTTATAGATCATCTATATCAGTGAAGACAGATGGAGGGGAAAGGTACTCGATGGTCCAGGATAAGGGCTCCCAGGCGACGGAAGTGAAAGTCGGCGACATTGTAAAGGGCACGGTTGAACAGATCCTTCCTTACGGGGCTTTCGTCCGGCTCCCGACTGGGCAGAAGGCGATGATCCATATCTCCGAACTTGCCTACGAGTATGTAAAGAAGGTGGAGGACATCCTGCAGTTGCAGCAGGAGGTTGAGGCCAAGGTCATCAAGATCGACGAGAGGTCGAGAATAGATCTTTCGGTGAAGCAGCTGCAGGCCCGGGCGGAACGCCCGAGACAGCAGAGGGGCCCGGTTTCCGCGGCCGATGATTTTGAGAAAAAACTGGCTTCATTCATGAAGGCGAGCGATCAGAAATTAACGGACCTGAGCAGGAAAAAGGAAAACACCGGGGGAAAACCCCGCGGGAAAAAGTAGTTTCTTCAAAGAAGTCTCCCGGGACAGGGGGCCTGATGCCCCCTGTTTTTTTTGATGCCCTTCTTCCTGGCGACCTGCCGGTCCTGAAGAGGCAGTCCGGCTCGCGTTTTTTCGACCCCACAATTGTGGCAGCTGTTTCAAGAAGGTGCCGTCACGGTTTTCCCCAGGTGACCGCCTGTTGCCCCCTGAGAGATGGGCGACCCTTCCCCACGATCTTCTGGCTGACATGTCCTTTCCTGTCCCGTGCTATCGACACGCTGGAATCCTCGGGAGGGGTCAGGGAGATGGGGGAAGTTATTTCCTGCGGCAAAGAGGAAGAGTGGCTTCTTTTCAACCGCGTCCATTCTCTGGCAAGGGTGTTTCTGCTCGGGCCGGAGATGGCGAAAAGACTCATGGAAGAAGATCCTCCGGCCTGGGATGCCCTTGTGTCCACCGGTGCGGGGGGTATACGCCCCAAAAAGGATGTATCGGTGAAATGTCTCCACCTGCAGGCGGCCTCGATGATCGGTCTCGGCTGGCACCCTGCGGGAGACTGGCTGATGGAAAGGCTCGGGGAGATGGAATGCCGTGACCCGGGGGGTTGGCCTTGCGGGCAGGCCTGATGTTTGGAGCAATAGACTGTGGTTCCAACTCGGTCCGCTGCCTGGCCGTCCTTCATGGGGACGGGATCCTGGAATATGTCGATGCGGGGGCCTGGATAACCAGGCTCACCGAGGGTATAGGATCCGGCGAATACAGGATCGGCCCGAAGGCCGTCGAGAGGACCGCCGCCGCGATCACCGAGGCAAAGGATCTTCTCGAAAGATCGGGAGTGGGGCCGGATAGAACGGTCTTTTTCGCGACGGAGAGCCTCAGAAGCGCGACCAACGGCGCTTTCGCCGTCGCGGAACTGGAGCGCGCAGCTGGACTTGCCGTCAGGGTGCTCGGGGGAGATGAGGAGGCAGCCCTCGGCAGAAGAGGCGCTCTCCTTGGGACCCGGGGAGCCGATTGCGTCTTTGATCTCGGCGGAGGAAGCCTTGAGATCGGATGGGACGGCTCGTCCCTGTCTATCCCTGCGGGAGCCGTGAGGATGAAAGGCCGGTTCAAAGAGGACAGAGTAAAAACAGGAGAAGAGATCCTGAACCTTCTTGCCGGGAAGGAGGTCCCCTCACCGGAGGAGGTCGTCGGGACAGGCGGGACTTCTTCTTCCATCGTTATGATGCTTCAGGGGGTGCCGGTCACGGACTACCATCCGGCAAGGATCCACGGGTACCGGGTTTCGGCGGCAGAACTGGACGAACTTGCCGAAAAACTCGTGAACACCCCGGTGGTGGACAGGGTGGGTATCGTCGGGCTGGACCCCAAGAGGGCGGATATAATCGTCGCGGGGATCTTCGTAATAAGGACACTGCTTGATATTTTCAGGGTATCGGCCTACATCCACAGCGAGACGGATCTTCTGTGGGGGGTATGCGCCGAAAAGGCCGCCGCGGAAGGGCTGCCCGTCTTTTCCGCAAAGATTGGATAGAACAGTATCCGGGAGGTAGATCTTTATGTGGCATGGACGATTCCGGGAAGACACGGCGGAGATAGTTCAGCACTTCACGCAATCTCTGGATCTCGACTGGAGGCTTGCTCCCTACGATGTCTACGGGAGCATTGCCCACGTCAGGATGCTCGAGCATGTGGGTCTCCTGGAACAGCGGGAGGCAGCCATCATCGAGGACGGCCTGAGGCAGGTCCTTTCCGATATTCAGGAGGGGCGCTTTACCCCCAGGGAGTCGATGGAGGACGTCCATATGAACATAGAGGCACGTCTTACGGAGATCATCGGCCCGCTGGGAGAGAAACTGCATACCGGCAGGAGCCGTAACGACCAGTCGGCCACGGCGGTGAGGCTTTACCTGAGGAAGGAACTCTATTCCGTGGGCGATGGTCTGATAACTCTCCTTGATGCCCTTGTTGACAGGGCGACGGTGCACAGGCATGTCATTGTCCCGGGATACACACACCTGCAGCAGGCTCAGCCCATCAGCATGGGGCAGTACTGGCTGGCCCATTTCTGGGCCCTGGCACGGGACTTCAGAAGGGTTCTCTTTGCCCTGGAGTCCGTCAACGAGTGTCCCCTGGGAAGCGGGGCCCTCGCGGGTTCCACGTTGCCCCTGGACCGTGGGTTCACCTCCGCAATGCTCGGTTTCGACAGGACAAGCGACAACAGCATGGATTCCGTCGCCCACAGGGATCATCTCCTGGACTGCCAGTACGCCATGGCGGTGCTTATGGTCCACGCGAGCAGGATCGCCGAGGATCTCGTGATCTACAACAGCCGCGAGTTTGGCTGGGTTATCCTCCCCGACGCTTTCTGTACGGGCTCAAGCATGATGCCCCAGAAGAAGAACCCCGATGTTCTGGAACTCATAAGGGGGCGTGCGGGAAGAGTGATAGGTGACCTTGTGGATCTCCTTACAATAATCAAGGGGCTCCCGATGACCTACAACCGGGATATGCAGGAGGACAAACGTGCTCTCTGGTCTTCGATACAGATAACCAGGGATGTTCTGGAAGTGCTCCCCCAGCTGATAGCCCGTGTGGAGATCGACGAGGAGAAGGCCGCGGCTTCCTTCGGCGACGGGTTTGCCCTTGCGACGGATGTGGCGGAGTATCTCGTTATGAAGGGTATGCCCTTCCGCAGCGCCCACGAGAAGGTGGGCAATCTCGTCAAGTGGTGCCTCGACAGGAAGAGAAAACTGACAAGCCTCGGGCCGGAAGAGTGGCGAGAGATCATTCCCGAGGTGGAAGAGGACCTGTTCCCCCTCCTCAACATAGAGAGTTCCGTGTCGCGCAGGAACACCTACGGGGGGACATCGTTCAAGCAGGTTGC
>NPIE01007624.1_pt1 | contig 19889 bp, 17 predicted proteins | sample 8637661 | NCBI WGS metagenome assembly NPIE01 (sample SAMN07420842, study PRJNA396082) | bioreactor metagenome | isolation source: sample BA12 brine-fed electro-methanogenic bioreactor BA | place: Japan: Kochi | collected 2016-12-09
GGCACATAAAATGGGGGCAGGCCACAACGATCCTAACCTTGGTGATTGGCATCGTCGGCGGAACGAGAACAACCAAGCGCTCCCGACAAATCAGGATGCTGCAAGTAGTCCTTTGTGGGAACCGGAGGATAATAATCCATATCATTGGCCTGATACACATCGTGGATCAGGGCCATACGATGGTTGCCAAGCCAGCTACTATCCGGAGCCGAACCATCCGTGTCTCCAGGATCCAAACTACGCACAATACTATGACCCCAACAGAGCGGGGCAATTGGATGATGAGACCCCTCTTATGGGGACATACGATTATTGTCCACCAGCAGTCCCTTGGGAGGATGATTGGGGTGCCGCAGTAGGACACGGCGTTGTGGATGTGCTTCCTCATATTGTGGATCCTTGTTATGTGCCAGGGCTGACCACTATCATAGACCCCAACAATGAACCAAATTGGTATGCGCCGCAACTGCCCGATATTAATATGCCGTACCCGACGGCGTGGCCGTGACCTCTGTAGTCGAGGGCCCAGAATCAGGCAAGGCACATGCAGTCACATATGTATCGAATTAGCCGGATGGCTGTAATCCAGGCTCTCAAAGATCATGCTGCGAGCAGAAAGGACCGCCAAGACAAGATGGTCGGCACGTATATCAGAGGGATCACATGAAGAAGGCAATCTCACGTTGGCTTCCGTTGTTTGGGGGGGCAGTGTTCATCTTAGCCTTCTCATTTAGTTTCACTTGGCTCGAAGGTGCGAGATTGGGATGGGGGAGAGAGCTGCGCACATCCATGGCTCTTTCGACGGCGGCAGGCCCCTATGCGGGGATAGTGCAAAGCCGTAGTTGTGAAGCCTTGGTTTGGCGCCTCTTGGACGGCGCGCCCTTAATTCTGGCCATGCTGGCCTATTCGCTTCGACCCTCCAAAGCTACAGCGTACATCACCGGGGTAGGCTTCGTACTGTGGCAAGTGCTTGGCTTCGCAGGAGCCAGGGCGGGAGTGTGAGCAAGTTCACGGGAGAAGACTGGAAAGGAAATTAAAGGGGAATTAAAGGTGTCAGGTACTTTTTCTGGGTCTTCCTCGGGGGCGGAGGGTGGATTGGAGGGCGAGGCGCTGGACGGTAGCGGCCGGAATGGGGTCAGCCCTTAAAATAGAAGTTAGCGGTTGCGCGTTGGCTTTGTCCGGGAGTATCCTTTGGCCATGGCCAGACCGTTGCGCATCGAGTATGAGGGGGCCGTGTATCACGCGGCGGTTAGTCTTCAGTTGCGTCGGCTCGCCGATGCCCTTGCCTCGGATCGCCAACTGCGCCAACGCCTCGACGGGATTGTCGCGGCATTGGCCAAGCAACCAACAGGAAATCCGTAACTTGTATTTTAAGGGTTGACCCCCAACTTACCTGTATTTTAAGGGTTGACCCCCAACTTACCATTATCGGTGACATCCTGCCCTGGTTTCCAAGGAAAGGCAGGTAACGGAGACTCCATAATCAGTTCAAGGAATTCAAACTGGTTGACAAAGCGGTCCGGATGTCCCCCGTTCATCGTTTCCAACAAGTTCTGTCGTATCGTCAGCATTATTCTGATCTCTTATCCGGTATCTGGCCATTGATGAGCGTAATTTCATCGATAGCACCGACAAACTTGTTTGATAGATAATACCTCAGAGCCTCAGAAGGTCTGTCGGTTGCATACAGAAGTTGTGCAGTCCTTTAATTCTCCCCAGGCGGCCAATGCTCTCCATGATCACCGAGGTCGGTGTGCCGCTGCCGGGCAGTCTGAGCTCAGGGTACCGGAATTGCAGGAGAACCAATTCCACGGGATCAGGTGTCCTGAGTCTGCTGTCCTGCCAGTGGAGGATCATGGCCGGGACGGCCATGCTACGGTAGGAGCATGTATGCGCGACGCGGAGCGGCACGCCGGAACGTGGCGCTATTCAAGCGTCTCCCGCTGCAGGAGGCACAGGATGTCGTGCTCGTGCGGCGGCAGCTCGAGCCCGGTCTCGCCGGTGATGTCGAGCTGGGCGCTCGCAATCATCTCTGCCGTGCGCGGGTCGATCCACGACACCGTGTACCGGCCCGCGGGCGGGGCGACTGTCACCGGGCCGCCGTCCCCGCCCCAGAGGTAGGCGAGGTAGCCCGAGCCGTCGTTGAACGCCGCCGTGCGCGCGTTGCCGGAACCGCCGACAAACCACGTGCCTTCTGGCTCAAGGCGGTGGAAGGGGATGCTGTTGGCAAAGCGCCCCACCGCGGCCGCGTCGGCCCCCGTGGCCTCCAAGTCGACCTTGCCGCCCGCCTCGTCGAGACCCCAGTGGTACGCGCAGAACATGCCGCCCCCCATGAAAATCGACCACATGACCGAGCGTTGTACCTCGCGCGGGTGGTGCCACCAGACGTAGAGTTCGTTGAACACGGCTGGCTTCACGCGGCCGAAGTCGCGCAGCACCCGGTAATACTGGTCGGCGTTCCCCGAGCCGCCCCCGTGAATGTTGATGATATGGTTCTTCCCCGCCACGGGGTCAAAATCGGCGCAATAGCTGTGAATGGTCGAGATCAGGTAGTCGCCGCGCGAGGCCACCAGGCTGACGAAGTGCTCGCGCCAGGGGCCGCCGCCGGTCTTCAGCTCGTTGTCAATCTCGATGATGGTAGAATCGCGCGCCAGCGAGCGGTGCACCACATCGAGAATCGCCCGCGTCCACTGCTCCTGGTGGGGCTGGCACGGGTTTCCCAGGGTGTAGAGCGACGCCGGGTCGACCTCGTGGCCCTGGATGTTGTTCGCCGGGTTCCACCAGTGCAAGTCCCACAGCTCGCGCGCCGCCCAGGGGTTGAACAGCGTGATTTCCGGCACCACCCGCGCCCGCGCCGAGGCGTCCAGAAACGCGCCCAGCGCGTCCAGCCATTCCGGGTCTATGCGCGACAGGTCGGCCTTGCCGGCCACAAGCACAAAGGGCGGCGTGATCGGCTCGTCCCGCCGCCATTCCAGCCACGTGCGCATGTAGTTGATGCCTTCCGGCAGCGCCTCGATGCGGCTTGTGACCGGGCGCGTCGACTGCGCCACCTCGTCCATGACCCCGGGACTGTATCCCGCGAGGTACACGGGTTTGCCGTCCAGCTCGAAGTGCCACCCGTTGACGGTCAACTTGGGCGGGGTGAAGACGCTGTCTCCGCCGGACTCCTCCGCCACCGCCCCTCTCGCCGCCATCAGGATGCAAAGCCCCAGCATCCCCTTGCGAACCTGGTTAGTCAGGAATCTCTTCGTTTTCATATCCGGTCTCTTTAGCTCGCTCAATCAACTTCCTGAGAAGCTAGACGAATTGTCATAACCGGGATATCCCATATGGCTTCATAAATGGTACTCCCGCACGCTATATGTCTCATGATACCACTATGCCCCATTGAGTTTCAATGGTTCTCGGTGCCAATTGGGCCATGTCTGTTGCAGGGGGGAATTAAAGGTGTCAGGTACTTTTTCTGGGCCTTCCTCGAGGGCGGAGGGTGGATTGGAGGGCGAGGCGCTGGACGGTAGCAGCCGTCCAGTGCGTGTCGCCGAGGGGAGAGCCTCGGCGGAGACTGTTGTCGATCGCCTGTGCCTCCTCCGGTTCCAGTGCCTCGCGGATCAGATCGTTCCAGTCCGGCGGCAGTTCGACCGGCCCTTCGGCCAGGGTGACATTGGATCGCCGCCCGGCCCGTACGGCGTAGCTCGACCACGGCCATTGTTCAGGCGAGTCGACCAGGCCCGCCCGCAGCGGATTGGCCTCGATATAGCGCAGCACCCGCAGGAAGTGCCGATCGCCCTGCACGGGGAAGCTCTTGTATCGGCCCTGGTAGAGGTGCCCGATCCCGGTGGTCGCGTGCGAGGCATGGTAGCGCTGCACGTGCGTGAGCGTCACCCACCGCATGAAGGCCGGCAAGGCGCCGTCGGCACCCGGCCACAAGAGCAGGTGCCAGTGGTTGCCCATGATGCAGTAGCCGCAGAGGCGCATGGCGAACATCGGCATTGCCTCGCCCAGGATCTTCTCGAAGGCCACGAAGTCGCCCTGCTTGCGGAAGATGCGCAGACGCCCATTGGCTCGATTGAGCACGTGGTATACGTATCCGCCCAACGCAATCCGCTCCGGCCTCGGCATGGGCGCCAGTCTACTCGATGCTCCCGCTTCCTACACGGAAAAAGAACCACCCAGCTGCTGGATGTCAACAGTGTGCCCGACACGGGCCTGCTCACGTGCGCTTATACCTACGACAACGTGGGCAATCGCCTGTGGTTGACGTCCATCCGGCTCACCATCGCTTCCGGCGGGCGAGGGTATCTCTCTCGACCACGTAGCGGCTCTCGCGGTTGGCGAGGGCTTCGGCGATGTCGGCGTTGGCCTGGGCCTCAGCGACCTCTTTGAGACGGATCAGCGCCAGGCGGGCGGCTTCCAGGCGAAGGATGTAGCCATCCTGGGCCGCATATTGCTCTTTGCCGGTTTCAAAGTCCGTCACGTATTCGGTGCACACCTGATCGACCTGTGGGCGAAGCTCGGGCGACTGCCGGGCCGCATACAGAAGCATCTGCATCAGGACGGGGGATAGTTCGCGACGAAAGCCCCTGGCGATCAGGTCCAGGCCCGTCCGGCGTTGCGACTGGTTGCGGAACAGCACGAGGTTGTACCCCACCGCCCCCAACCCGAGATACCAGATACCAGATACGAGACACGAGCGTAGCCCCCCGAACGACGAGCGACCAGCGACACGCCGCGCCCCCCGAGTTACGAGATACCAGAGACGAGATACGAAACCCGCCCCTCGCCTCCTCGCCTTCCCCCATCCACCTGCCCGAGCGACCGGCGACGGGCGACGCATCCCGCCCGGATCACCAGGGCACCAATCATCAATCCCAGATCGTAAATCCCAAATCGCAAATCATAATTCCCCTCCCCGCCTCCCCGCACCCCCCCGCGATACGAGATCCCGGATACGAGATACGAAACTCGTCTTCCTCGCCCCGCGACATCCGCAGATTCTCCGTCGGTTTACTGGAGTTTTTCTCCCAGGTCCTGTGTCGCGCCCATTCTCGGACCACACTGGCCCGGCCCTCCCGGGGACGCCGGGCATGAGCTCCAGCCCCTCGGCCCCCGTGGTAGGGGCGAATAATCATTCGCCCGAGACCAATACCCCCCCCATAGTCACTCGCTCCCCATGGCCGGTGGCGCCGAAATTCTCGCCCCAAGGCGGATATTGCCCCGAAAGTTGCCCGATCGGACGCGACGCCGGCAGGGGACTATGACGCTCTTGGCCCGGTGAAACCAGGGGTTTGCCCGCCACCAGGGGCAGCCCGACGGCGCACCGTCCGAAAGTCTCCTGCGTCTGGTAAAATGAGGCGGTTTGGCATTGACATTGGATGTCTATATGGGTAAAATACGCATATTGGCAGTGTCGGCTACAATGATAAAAAAGGGGTGTACGGGGAAAATATGCTTGACATGGGACCGCAAAAGTGTTACGTTGGGCTGGATAGGAGGGCTGTGTAAAGCGGGTGTACGGTGCGTGGTCTGCTGGAGATCCGGTAGGGTCGCTGGTTGGGCAGACCAGCTAACGGAAAGGAGAGTGAGAAAGTGAGGAGGGCGGGAGACGAAGCAATGCCTGGTTTACCGGCTTCCATGACTTTCCGCTTTTGACATACTGACGTGGGATGGGTCCGTTCCGCTTGGGAAGGGACTTTGGATGAGGGGGGAGCTCTCAGACAACTGAGCGGGTAGTTCTTGACAAGGGTAATTGCCGGAAGACGGGTCGCAGGCCTGGTTGGCGGCATGCGCTTGGGATCGGGGGGTAACAAGAATGAGAAATCTGGCAAAGACTTTTGTGTGGGTGACGGCGTGTCTGGCTGTCACGGCGAGCGCCTCCGGCGCTACCGTGCCGCCGAACATGCTGGTCAATCCGTCAATGCCCTTTGTGAGCGTCTCCATGCAGCAGGAGCCGGTCGAGATCGGGACCTTCTATGGACCCGGGGCGAAATCGTCTCTCTTTCAGCTCTACGCTCACGTCGTGGCCAACTGTCCGTACCATGTGGCGGCCTCGTTTCAGAGCTTCAAGCATGTGCACGGTAAGGCGGTCATCAGTGCCAAGGATCTCTCGGTGGCGGTCAACAACAAGCCGATTCCGATCGGCGCCGGACGGGCTTCGGTGGTCCATTCGCCCAAGCCGACGCCACTGAGCGGTGTGGAGGTCCCCCTGGCCCTGCTCGTCAAGGTCCAGGGAATGGATCGCTATCCACAGGGACCTTATCGCGGTGCCTTGGTCATTACGGTGATGGCCGGACCCTGACCGGCTGGTTGGCACATTCAGGGTTGCGTGAGTGTTTCCGTCGGGCAGAAAAGTGTTCATTCGCAATAGAGTAGATTGCCCAGGACCTATGGAAAGGTGCTATCCCCAATAGAGGCCCCCTCTACTTGGGACGGGGGAGAAAGGAGGTATGGTGATGACGCAATGACATCTCGCAGGCGAGTGGCCGCGTGCGAGCCGCCGAGAGAGGTTGGCCCCCTCGGGGCGGTACTTCGATGTCAAATGCCAAGTGGGAATGAAAATCGCAGGTCGAATTTGAATCCATGGGCCACGGCTTTTCGGACAAGGAGCGGGCAGATCCGGACAGGTCAGTGAACAGACAGTTGCCTGCTGCTGAGTGCGGCTTAGGTGTTTGTGGTGCCTAGCCGGATTTTCTGGGTTTAGCTCCACTGGGCCGTATCGGCCAATTCGGAGCGAGGGTTAACGATTAGAAAGGAAGTGAAGATGTTGAAGAAAAGTCTTTTTGCAGTCGCAGTGGTTGCTCTGCTGGCCGCAATGGCCCCCGCGGGCGAGATCAAATTGATGAGTTGGCCGACTGGCGGCTTCATCCCCCAGGAACTGACGGACATTCCGGTCCTGATGGACATTGGTTACTGGGTCTTCATCAAGGATCAAGACAAGCTGAAGATCAAGCTGTCGCAGACGGGTTCGCAGGGCTCGAACACGGGTCAGCATCAGTATGAGGGTTGCACGAACGTGACCGTGCAGTGCAACTTCGATCTGAAGTTGAGCTGCTCGATTGCCGGCAACGGCGCGATCGGCGGGGACTTCAGCTGCACGGTGACCCCGAACACACTGCCGGTTGGCGGCGGCACGGTGAGTGTCTGCGCGAAGCTGGTGAAGGCGAACCTGGGCAGTGCCGGCCTGGTCGGTGGCACGAAGGACCTGAGAGTTGCGACCGTCACGCTGAAGGTTGCCCCTCAGTAGTAGCCAGTAAATGGCAGGACTCGGCAGGCAGGTATCGGTGAGCCGGTTCGGTGTACGCTGAGACGGGGTCTGGTGCCGGTCGATGCCGGGGTGCAAGTTACGAGGGGAGGACTGGACTGATTGTCCAGTCTTCCCCTCTTTCTATAATGGTCCGGCGAGGACAAGGCCGGGGGGGCGTCGGTCTGTGGTGAAGTCGGCGTGGTTGGGGCGAAGAGCGGTCGGGGTGCAATTGCCCGCTTCTATCGAGGGGGTGGCTTCCTCTCCCTGTTCGTCGTCTTGGTTTGGTGGGGGGGCATTGCGGTCTGGTGGTGCAGTCGACGTCCTGGCGTGTGTTTTTTTTTCTCTCGACCGGGGGTTGGGGGCAGAGAGGCGGGCCTGGTCGGCAGGAGGGCGACAGCGTATGGTTCCGATAAGGGCGGAGTTCTCAGGGTGCCCAAGGCGGACGGCAGATTGGTCCGGCGTGGCGTGTGGCCGGCTTGCGGGGGCGAGCGTGTCCTAACTGCTGCAAAAATGCGAGTCTAGGGAAATTGGGTATTGACAGGCGGGGTCTATTTTGGTAGTCTGGGCAACATGCTATCCAGGTCGATTTCGGGGGCCAGGAAGGCAAATCTTGGCGCGAGGCGGCGTTGTTGGGTTGGGGGGTAGCTCATGGGGAAATCACGAGAAACGGGGCAAGTGCCTTGTTTGGAATGCCGAAGAGGTAGAAAAACCGCATGACAGGCGCAGAACTGGGGAAAACGGACTGTGTCGACGACCAGCAACCGAATTCGTGATGAGAGATGCAAGATGATACAGGCAGGTGACAAGCGATCGCTGCGAATGGACTGGCACCTCGGGGACGCCTCGACGCGGGAAGGCCGCGGCGGGGTGGGCGGTTCTATGTCGCGTCTACTCGGGATCCTGATGGTGGTCCTGGTAGCGTGCAGTACAGCGTGCGGGCAGTTTCTGGTCCAGCCGATGAGGATGGATGTGCCGACGTTTCCGGGCAAGCGGACGGTGGCGACGTTTGCGATCGAGAACCAGAAGACGGATTCCCCGATCACCATTGACCTTCGGCTGATGGACGTGACGCAGGATCGGTTCGGGATGTGGCAGACGGTCGAGCCGGACGCGGAGATCGTGGCTGACCCGAACGGGGCGCGGTGGGTGAACGTCGGGAACGAGGATTACCCGGTTCAGGTGGATGTCTCGAAGCTCCAGAGTTGCCTGGGCTGGCTTCGGGTGGACGAGGACGTGGTGGAGCTGCAACCGGTTCAGCGTCGGGTGATGAACCTGTGGATCAACGTGCCGGCGGGCGTGCAGGGCTACTACTGTGCGGCGCTGGTGGCGCAGACGCGTTTGACTCCGGACAGCGACACGGGGCTTCGGGCGCCGGTTCTGCTGCAGATGCTGGTTCCGATCATCATCCACGTGCAGGGTCGTCCGATTCGCGACGAGATCGAGCTGACGGGTGCCAATCTGACGTACCGCCAGGCGGAAGGGGTTCAGCCGGCGGCGACCGTCGTGACTCTCGGGGTCCGCAATGCGGGCGGGACGTACGCCCGCCTTTACGGTGTGGCGCGCGTGTACGGCGAAACGGGTGGACATTGGCGGAAGATCACGGAGATCATCTATCCGCAGACGAGCATCATTCCTGGGGTGAACATCAACCTTCAGCAGGACATGGAACGGCCTCTGCCGTCGGGGAAATACCGGGTGGAGAGCGCCCTGTACGTGAACAATCGGCGGGCGGACGTATTCGGTGAAGAGATCGACTTCAACGGAGATCCGCGCATTCGGATCATCGAGGCGGATGCGGTACTGAACCTGGACCCGCGCGAGGTGCCGATCACGGTGTTTCCGGGGGCGACGCGGACGGCGATCATGAAAGTGACCAACGAATCCGAAGCTCCCGTCCTGATCGATGCGGCGCTGCTGGTGCCCGAGCACATGGCGGATCGGGGCTGGGCGGACGAAAGCGGCAACAGCATTCTGGGTCGGGATTTCGGCTGCGTGGATTGGGTGACGATCGAGCCGACGCAATTCCGCCTGAACGGATACGGTCGCAAGAACCTGAAGATTGTTTCGCGGATGCCGACGGGGATGGCGAATCCGCTGCCGAACTACTACGCGACGGTGAAGCTACGGGCGCGGTTTGAGGATGGTCAGGCGGGGGGCACGACGCAGGGCCTGGTGTACCTGGACAACCGAGAGATGCAGGGGACTCCGCGGATCAAAGACGACAACCTGGTTCTTTCGGAATCGGGCCCTTCGCGGTACATCGTGACGGCGACGTTCTCGAACATCGGGAACACGCACGTGATGCCACGGTGTCGGATGCTGCTGACGGAGGTGACTTCTCCGGGGGTGATGGGCGAGACGTACCGCGACATCGAAATGACGAGCGCGAACTTCGAGCAGAGCGGCAACATGCTGCCGTTGGAGATCCGCCAGTTTTCGGCGGTTCTGGACGTGGCATCGGTGCCGGCAGGAAGAACGTACTATGTGACCGCGGTGCTCCAATACGCAGGGGGTGCGGCGGCGCAGCGTCAAGCCGCCATCCGGATTGTGGATGAGGGTGGTAAGAAGTCGGTGGAATATCTGTCTTTGACAGACGTCGGGGGTCCGATTCGGATCCAGTTGTAGCATGCCGCGGGGGCGGTTTTTGCTTAACGCAGGGCGCGGGATCGCCGATAGATGTGGGAAAGCCGTGGGATGGCGTATATACGGCTACAGAAAGGGACGTTGACCTATGGCAAGGCAACAGATCGGAAAGGTATTATCGGGCGGGGTGATGTTTCTCTGCGTGGTATTGTTGTTCACGCCGGTGACTCACAGTCAAGGATTCACGGCCAAGATGAAGACATTCGTGATCTCGGGCTCGGTGGGGTTGCCGGGGGTGACGATGCAGGGGCTGCCTGGCGGGCCAACGACCGACGAAAACGGCGTCTATACGGCGGAGGTTCCGTATAAGTGGACGGGGACGGTGACTCCGGTGAAACTGGGGTACACGTTCGAGCCCAAGCAGAAGGCGTACAAGGAGGTGACCGAGGCGAAGACGAACGAGAACTACTCGGCGACTTTGTTGACGTACACGATTTCGGGTTCGGCGGGTCAGGCGGGGGTGACGATGCGTGGTCTGCCTGGGGACCCGGTGACGGATGCCAGCGGGCGCTACACGGCGACGGTCGAATACGGCTGGACCGGCATGGTGACTCCGGAGAAGGCGGGCTACCGCTTCGAGCCCAGTCCGAAGATGTACAGTCCGATCCAGAAGGACCTGCGGAACGAGAACTACACGGCACACGAGCTGACGTTCACGATTTCCGGATCGGTGCAGACAGACGGGGTGGTGATGAAGGGTCTGCCGGGCAATCCGACCACCAGCGGCGGCGGGATGTACCGGGTGGAAGTCCCTTACAACTGGTCGGGGACGGTGACTCCGACGAAGGAAGGTCACGAGTTCACCCCGGCGAGCAAGGACTACGAGAACGTGACGGAGCCGTACCTGAATGAGAACTACACGGCGCGGGTATTCACGTTCACGATCAGCGGTTCGACCGGGTTGCCGGGTGTGACGCTGGAGGGGTTACCCGACAATCCGATGACGGACATGGATGGTTCCTATATGGTGAGCGTACCGTACGGGTGGTCGGGGAAGGTCATTCCGACGCGCCCCGGATACACGTTTGCGCCGCCTATGCGGACGTACACGAAGGTGGTGGAGGACCACGAAGGGGACAATTACAGCGCGGACATCATCCAGTTGACGATCTCGGGCAACGCGGGGACGAGCGACGTGACTCTGGAGGGGTTGCCGGGCAATCCGAAGAGCGACGCGACGGGTTTTTTCAGCGTGAAGGTCGAGTACGGCTGGGGCGGTACGGTGACTCCGGTGAAGGAAGGCTGGGAGTTCGAGCCGAGCAGCAAGATCTTCAGTTCGGTGCTGTCGGATCAGACGGATCAGCGTTTTGTCGCCAAGCGGATCACGTACACGATCTCGGGGTATACGATGGGTCTTTCGGGGGTGGCGATGGAAGGTCTGCCCGGGCGGCCGGTGACGGGCGCGGATGGATCGTACAGCGACGCGGTGCCGTACAACTGGACGGGGACGGTGACCCCGAAGAAGGCGGGGTATACGTTCGAGCCGGCGAACCGGACGTACAACGGGGTGCTGGGTCCGATGACGAGCCAGGACTATCAGGCGAGCATCATCCAGCTGACGATTTCGGGTCGGGTATTGTCTGAGACGGGTCCGGTAGCGGATGCGACGGTGGCTGCCGACAACAACGGCGGCGCGGCGACGACGGACGCGAACGGCGAATTCGAGTTGGAGGTCCCGTACGGCTGGAGCGGTCGGATCACGGTGAGCAAGGAGGGGTACGACTTCAATCCGGCGAGCAGGACGGTGCAGCCGGTGATGCAGAACGTTCCCGGCGTGGGGTTCGTGGGGAAGGTCAGGATGCTGACCATTACCGACAGCATCGTGTTCGGCGACGAGGCGATCCAGGGCGTGACCATTACGGCTCAGCCCGGGGGCGCGACGGCGGTGACCGACACCCGGGGCAAGTACACGATCCAGGTGCCTTATGGCTGGACGGGCGATCTGATCCCGACGAAAGAGGGATTCGATTTCAATCCGCCGAGCCTGCCCTATACGAATGTGACGGAGAATATCGACAAGACGATGCCGGCGAGGATTACGCCTCCGGTGACGGGGCCGGTTACGACGGCGCCCTCCCAGGGCGGGATCACGCCGCAGCCGCCGTTGAGCCAGCGGCCAGTCACGGAGGCTACGGGGTCCGGGACGAGTGCGGCGGGGACCGAACTGGACCGGGAGCGTCAGTTGCTGCTGGCGGAACTGGAGCGGGTGAGAGCGGAGAACAACGCGCTGAAGGGTCTCCAGGAGGAGCCCGGGTCCGTGGATGCGGGGTTGCCGGACATGCTGCCCCAGGGTGGGGATCAGCAAGTTGAGACGACGGCGCCGGGTCCGAGGCCGAGACCGTTGGCGGCGCCGACGGGCGGCGCGACGGTGCTGGACGTTCTGACGCGGATCTCGGAGCGGACGGGCGTTCGGATCGCGGTGGATGCGACGGTGAAACCCGATCCGGTGACGGTCGACTTCGATGTGACGCAACTGGTGCCGATGCAGGTCCCGATTGCCCTTCAGAGGGTTCTGGACCAGACGAGCTATGAATTCAAGGCGATCGGCAACATGTACCTGGTGTACCTGCCGATTACGAACACGTTCCAGGGTCAGGACCTGCGCGAGGCGTTGCAGGACATCGCGATCAGTACGGGTGTGACGATCGTTCCGGACCCGAACGTATACGGCGAGGTATATGCGGAACTGAACGAGGTGGACCTGGACACGGCGTTGCGTACGATCCTGGCGGGTTCGCCGTTCGTGGTACAGAAGACGCAGGATTACTACCTGGTGGCTGATCGCAGCGTGCAAAGCGATGCGTTTCCGGAGATCAGTGAGACGCACAACGTGTTCCTGAACTACCGGTCGCCGCAGCGGTTGGCGGAGCTCCTGTCTCCGGCGTTCGCGCAGTACGTGCGGACAAGCAACGATCCGAACAGCCGCCTGGTTTCGGTGACGGCGCCGCCCGATCTGGCGCGGCGGATCATCAACGAGGTCCGGAGGCTGGATCTGAAGCCGCGCCAGGTGCTGCTGGATGCCCGGGTGGTGGTGATGGAGCGAAACGATCTGCTGAACGTCGGCGTCGAGTGGGGCTGGCCGCAGATCAACGTGGGCGCCTTCGGTACGGGATTCGATCTCGAAGACGCGGGCAAATGGCCCTGGGGGATTCAGATGGGGTATACGCCCGATCAGACGTTTACGAATTCGTTGCTGATGGCGTTGAACCTGTTGGAGCAGAACAACCAGGCGGAGATCGTCTCGAATCCGCAGGTGTTGGCCCAGGACGGCCGGCTGTCGGAGCTCGGGGTGATCACGGAAGAGTACTTCCTGCTGACGCCGCAGAGCCAGAACAACACGCTGTTCTATACGCAGGCGGAAATGGTGACGATCGAGTCCGGTACGAAGCTGAGCATCACGCCTCGGATCGGCGACAACAACGATATCACGCTGGAGATGGCGACCGAGGTGAGCGACAGTGTGCCGAAGGGCGCCGGCAGCGACCTTCCGGTGGTGACGCGACGGACCGCGCGAAACGTCGTGACCGTCCGAGACGGCGGTACGGTGGCGTTGGCAGGGTTGACGGAGAGTCGCACGAAGAAGACGGACCAGCGTGTGCCGGGCTTGCACAAGCTGCCTCTGGTGGGCGGGTTGTTCAAGAACAACGACAACGAGGCGTCGTCTCGGGAGATTGCAGTGTTCGTGACCGCGCACCTGGTTCCCGATGGGACGACGGTGAAGGCGGCTCCGACGCGGATGCAACCGCTACCGGCGTTGGGTTCGGGGGCCGGGGCTCAGGCGCCGGCACCGAGTCGCGGGCTGTCGCGGAGCGAATTGGAGCGCAGCCTGCGGCGGGCGAATTAGTCAGGCAGGGCAAGGAGTACGAAAACCGTGCAGATCAGACGAGAGACCCTAGCAGGTACGATCGGCGTCGCGGTCCTGTCGCTGGCGGTGGTTTGGGCGCTGGCGGGTTGCCAGGCGCGTCCGGTGGAGTGGTCGGAACTGGGTTCCGGCGGGCAGCGGAGCGGTTCGGAGCCGACGTTCGAGCGGGAGTCCCGGGCGCCGCGTACGGTGCGTGGGATTCAGATCGCGCCGCAGAGCAATCAGGAAGTGGCGGATTTGAGTTCGGACGACGTCGTTCGGATCATGCGTCGGGTCGGTTTTCCAGATGATTTGATTCTGGAACTGGGCGGCGAGATGCACGAGGCGCTGCTGTATTCGGGCGCGGCTCGGGTCCTGGACAACAAGGAGGTGGAGGCGCTGCTTCGGATCAACGGTCGGTACGTGTACATCACGTCGCGTTCGCGCGGTACGTTCGTGTATGACCCGGCGACGGGCGAGTTCAGCGGGTCCGAGCCATCTCGATAAGCAACTTGCAGGTACCGATCGGCCGGAGGCGGCCCGGCCGATCGGAGTCCTGATTCTGAGGGACATGCCGCCACATTCACGATAGCCCACATCCGGTCACGCCCCCGCGAACCGGTTGATCCCTGGAGGAGGGTGGTTTTTTTTCTGGGGGACTGTCCCCGCCCGGTTCCATAGTGTTTTTCGGAGGGCCGATGCGGCAGCGTTGGCGTCCCGCAGGAACCCGGTCGGCGGTCCCTCTACCCTCCTCCACCTTTTCTTCGCCTTTCTTCCATCAAGCGGGCTACCGCCTGGTTCAATGCGGACCATCCCCAGGGCCTGCGGCGTTGCGGCTGCCGCGCGGGTGTGTATTGCTTTCTGCGACGCTGTCCTGCGAATGAGGTGTATGCCCGGTCTTGGCGGAGGTCCTTCACTGCGCTGCGCTTCGTTCAGGATGACAAGGGGCGAAGGAGGGCGGGGAGGGGGATTTCGTCGTGGCGAGGGGGTGTGGTTTGGGATTATAATCGCGGAGCGGGTGGGGTGAGAGGGACGTTGTGAACGCGCAATGAGCATGGATGGCTATGGCTGGTGACGTGAAGAAACGGATTGAATGGTTGCGAGGGGAGATTCGCAAGCACGACCATCTGTATTATGTGCTCAGTGCGCCGGAGATCGGCGACCGGGAGTACGATGCGTTGTTTGCGGAACTGAAGGAACTGGAAGCGGCGCATCCCGAATTGGTGACGGGCGATTCTCCGACGCAGCGGGTCAGCGGGCGGCCGCTGGAGGGCTTTGCGACGGTGCGGCACGCGGTGCCCATGCTGAGCATGGACAACACGTACAGCGCCGAGGAATTGCGGGCGTTCGACGAGCGGGTGCGCAGGCAGCTCGATACTTCCGATTACGACTACGTGGTCGAGTTGAAGATCGACGGGCTGGCGATCAGTCTGCGGTACGAGGAGGGCGTGCTGGTGACGGGGGCGACGCGGGGCAACGGGGAGGAGGGGGACGATGTGACGGCGAACGTGCGGACGATTCGGGCGATCCCGCTTTCGCTTCTGCACGATTCGACGCCGCGCGTGCTGGAGGTGCGGGGCGAGGTGTACATGCCGACGCGGTCGTTTGTAGAATTGAATCGGGCGCGGAGCGAGGCGGGGGAGGCGGCGTTTGCGAACCCTCGGAATGCGGCGGCGGGATCGCTAAAGCTGTTGGATGCACGAGTGACGGCGACGCGGAACCTGGCGTTTTTTGCGTATGCGGCGGGGGAGGTGTCGGAGGGGCTGGCGGGCGATCACGTGCAGTTGCTGGAGCGGTTCCGGAGGCTGGGGCTGCCGGTGAATCCGCACATCGAGCGGGCGGGGGACATCGACGAGGTGATCGGGATTTGCATGGGGTGGAGCGAGAAGCGGTTCGCGCTGGATTATCAGACGGACGGGATGGTGGTGAAGGTGAACCGTTTCGATCAGCGGGATATTCTGGGGACGACGGGTCGGGCGCCGCGGTGGTGCATGGCGTACAAGTTCCCAGCGGAGCGAGCGGAGACGGTGGTGGAGTCGATTGCGGTGCAGGTGGGCAAGAGCGGGATTCTGACGCCGGTGGCGAATTTGACGGCGGTGCAACTTTCGGGGACGACGGTGCGGCGGGCGAGCCTGCACAATTTCGACGAGATGCGTCGGCTGGACGTGCGGCCGGGGGATACGGTGGTGATCGAGAAGGCGGGGGAGATCATTCCGCAGGTGGTGGAGGTGAAGGGGGATTTGCGTCCGGCGGGGGCGGAGACGTTCGCGGCGCCGAAGCGGTGTCCGGTGTGCGATACGGAGGTGCTCAAGGACGAGGCGGGGGTGTACGTGCGGTGTCCGAATCCGGGGTGCAGCGGGCAGTTGAAGGAGCGGCTGCGGTACTTTGCGGGGCGGGGTCAGATGGACATCGAGCGGCTGGGGGCGTCGCTGATCGAGCAGTTGGTGGATCGGGACCTGGTGGAGGGATTTGCGGATTTATACCGATTGCGGAAAGAAGATCTGGCGTCGCTGGATCGAATGGCCGAAAAGAGCGCACAGAACGTGCTGGACGGGATCGAGGCCAGCAAGCGTCGGCCTCTGTGGCGGTTTCTGGCGGCGCTGGGGATTCGGCATGTGGGCAGCCAGTCGGCGCAGATCCTGGCGGAGCATTTCGGGTCGCTGGAGGCGGTGCGGAAGGCGAGCCGGGAGGAGCTGGAGGCGATCGAACAGATCGGTCCGGTGATGGCGGAGAGCCTCTATGGGTATTTCCGGGAGCCTCGGCACCAGGCGGTGGTTGACGATCTGCTGGCGGCGGGGGTGGAACCCCAGGCGGAGGCGGCAAGGCCTCGTACCGGGGCATTCTTGGGCAAGACGGTGGTGGTTACCGGGTCGCTGGAGCATTTTACGCGTCAGCAGGCGCAGCAGGCGATCAAGGAGGCCGGCGGGAAGGCATCGGGCAGCGTGAGCAAGAAAACGGACTTCGTGGTGGCGGGCGCCGAGGCGGGCAGCAAGCTCGATAAGGCCCGAGAACTCGGTGTGACCGTGCTCGACGAGCAGGAATTTGTGAAAATGCTCTCAGGGGAGGAAAGATAGCGTGAACGGGCAAGACGAGAAATTCATGCTGTCGGCGTTGAAGCTGGCGGAAAAGGGGATCGGCTCGGTGGAGCCCAACCCGGCGGTCGGGTGCGTGATCGCCAAGTCGGGGCAACTGGTGGGCAAAGGGTACCACAAGAAGTTCGGCGGGCCTCATGCGGAGGTGCATGCGATCGAGGACTGCGGGAACCTGAGCATCAAGCCGGAAGGGGCGACGATGTACGTTACGTTGGAGCCTTGCTGCCATGAGGGCAAGACGGGGCCCTGTGTGCAGGCGATCATCGAGGCAGGGCTGGCGCGGGTCGTGGTGGCGACGCTCGATCCGTCGCCGCATGCGTCGGGGCAGGGCGTCGAGCAGTTGCGGCAGGCAGGGATCGAGGTGGAGGTGGGGCTCTGCGAGGAGCAGGCCCGGCAGCTCAATGCGCCGTTTTTCAAGCACACGATCACGGGGCAATCGTGGGTGATCTTGAAGTGGGCCCAGAGCTTGGACGGTAAGCTGGCATATGCGGATCCGGGTTCGCCCGAGGGTGAGCGGCGGTGGATTTCGAACGAGCTGAGCCGGAAGGATGCGCATAAGCTGCGCCGGCGGGCGGGGGCGATTGTGGTGGGCATCCACACGGTGCTGGCGGACGATCCGATGCTGACGCCGCGACCGAGCAAGGGTAAGAAGCCGATACGCGTGGTGCTGGACAGCAGGCTGCGGATTCCGCTCAAATCGCGGCTGGTGCGCACGCCCAAGGCGAGCGACGTGCTGATCTGCACGCGGCAGGCGGCGCTTGACGCCAATGCCAAGCACGCCGAGCGGTTGGCCAAACGGGGCATCGAAGTGCTCGCCTGCGACGGGGTTTCGGAATCGGAGACGTGCGATCTGCGGTTTGTGCTGGATGAGCTGGGTCGGCGCGGGGTGCAGCAGGTGCTGGTCGAAGGCGGGCCGCACGTGTTGGCGTCGTTTCTCAAGCAGGGATTGGCCGATGAAGTCTGCGTGTATCTGGCGCCGACGGTGTTGGGCGCAGAGGGCGCAGTCGAGCTGGCTGAGCCGATGGCTGCGCTGACCCGCGCGGTCGGTCTCCATCGCGTGGAGATCAAGGCGTTCGGCGACGATGCGCGAATCTGCGGACGGATGCGCGAGAAGGACTCGTTCTGAGCGCGGAGAAAAAACGCGCGAAAAATCAAAACCGTTTGACCCGAGAGCCTCTTTCGCGTATACTATAGATGTTGCGAATGCGTACGGAGATCAGTTGGTCTCGAAAGCACGATCCGCGGTAACGTGCGAGTTGGCATATCGCAACAAGGAGACGGGCCTACAACCAGTTGCACTCTTTGTCGCCCTCGTCTCCTTATTTTTATGCGCTCCTTTCACTTGGCCCACGACGATCCATTTCGGGCGACATGATGCCTCCATCTGTACCGGCCAGACCCGCGTCGGCGGCGGTATCCGTCTAATGCTCATGCGGTCGGGATGCGTTGCGCTATCTGCGATACGCAGGTACTGAGACAGGGCTAGCAGTCCGTTGAAAAGTCTGAATCTCCCGAAAGGGCAGGCCCTGGCGCTATCGCCCGCGGGGGTAAGATCATACAGTGGCAACTTCTTCAACGGGTTGCTAGTGGCGGTGTGGCGATCAGGCGGGCTTGCACCGGCTTGAGTCTGGTCCGCCGCCTCCTGGCGAAGTCGTTGACGAACGAGATCCGAGGCGCTAGCTGCGAATGGCAGGTAGCAGAACAGGGAGCGGTTTCCGGGCGAGATTTCTTTCTGTCGGTGAGAAGCGAGGCTTTGGGTTTTCGATTTGGGCACGCTCGGGCCAGTGATTCGCAGGCGACATGGATGACCAGACGCGGCTGTCTCTCGCGCAGGTGTCGCAGGCGAACGAGGTACTTCTTCACAGGCGGACTCATCCTGTGGTGGCCCGCGAGCGCTACCTGCGAATGGCAGGTAGCGGAGGGGGTGGATTGTGATCTCTACATGGCGGCATTCGCGTGCCGCGCAGTCCGGGGGCTTGCCTCTTTGCTTGAGCGCGATGGAGTGGGGCTTAGGGCGATGGCTGCCAATCGCAGCTTGCGGGATGGGGGTGGATTCCAGTCTGTGGGTTGGGCTTGTTGCTGCGAGTGCAGGGTGAGGCTTCCGGATGGTTGACGGCATGATGCAGAGTGTTTCGTGGTGCGCTGCGTGCCGGTGGCAGGCGGGCGAATGGAGCGTGTTGCCACTTTGGGCGGGTGTGTTCGTCTTCGCGACAGGACAGGTCTCGATGCGTTTGGCTGACCGACGTCGAACCCGGTTGTGGGGCGGTAGCTGCGAATCGCAGGAAGCGGAACGGGAGGAATAGCGTTCTTGTGCTGATCGGCGATCGGTGCGCCCCTGGGGTCTACGTGGGCGGGACCGCGCGCTGTACGACGGTGCAGGCGCGAAAGGCCGGTCGCGTGACGGGGGCGGGGCGGCTTCCGGCGGTGGACGACAGGTGCATCGGGGAATCTCGGCCTATGCGCCATTTCGGGCATGCATCGGAGGGGCTTATTGGGGTGCGGGGTGAAGGCGCCGGTCGTATTTGGGGAGTGTTTCTGGTAGAATGGGCGCGTTCCATCGGGTGTCCGGCGGTCGCAGGTGGTATCCCATGGCCTTTGGAGGAGAGGACTGATGAACGCGAGGTTTCTGGAGAACTGGACGCGGCAGATGCGCAAAGGACTGCTCGAGCTGGCGGTTCTCAACGACATCGAACAGTACGGGCGGTACGCGTACGATATGGAGCGGGCGTTCTGCCGGTCGTGCGGGTTGTTGTTCGGGCATGGGCGGATCTACGGCATTCTCGCACGGCTCAAGAAGGACCGTCTGGTCAAGTCGGTGGAGGTGCAGTCGAGCGAGGGGCCGCGGAGGAAGTACTACGACCTGACGGTCAGCGGACGCGAGACGCTCGCTCAGATGAATGCCCATTGGGACGCGTTGAAGCGACAGCTCGAAGCCGTGGCGACCGACAAGCAACGGCGCCGAACCTGACGGAGCAGCGAGATTGAGCCTGGTCGATGCATTTGGTTGACTCGCGTCGGGGGCGGTTGAGGGCGGTAGCTGCGAATCGCAGCTAGTGTAGTGTTTGATATTTAA
>NPIE01011539.1_pt1 | contig 19876 bp, 11 predicted proteins | sample 8637661 | NCBI WGS metagenome assembly NPIE01 (sample SAMN07420842, study PRJNA396082) | bioreactor metagenome | isolation source: sample BA12 brine-fed electro-methanogenic bioreactor BA | place: Japan: Kochi | collected 2016-12-09
GAAGGCGGGCACGGCCCGCCCTACTTGGGCCTGCAGAAGGCGGGCACGGCCCGCCCTACCTGGGTTGGGCACGACATACGAAGCGGCTCGGGGATCATGATCCGCACGGCGAGTCATGGTCCGCATGGCGGACCCTACGCCGGTTGCGCGGAAGCGCCGGCCGACGGGCGAACGCGGAACATGCGCTCGCCGAGTCCGCGGGCGTCATAGTATTTTTCCTGTACGCAGGCCTCGACGTCGGCGACGCGGTCGAGGGCGGTCAGGGCGATGACCACGCCGCCGAAGCCGCCGCCGACCATGCGGGCGCCGAGCACGCCGGGCTGATCGCGGAGCAGGGCGCAGAGGTCGTCGATTTCCGGGCAGGACACTTCGTAGTCGTCGCGCAGCGAGTCCTGCGTCTGGTTGATCAGGTCGCCGAGGGCGGCGAGATCGCCGGATTTCAGGGCCGCCACCGCCGCGTCAACGCGTGCGATTTCGGAAACCACGTGCCGCGCCCGGCGATAGGTCTCGTCGTCGAGATCATCCTGGCAAGCGGCCAGCATCGCGCCATCCACCTGGTGGAGCGAGATGACCTTGGGGTAGCGTTTGCCGATGACCTCGACGGCCTGGCGGCAGGACGTCACCCGCTTTTCGTAAGCGCCCTCGACGAGGGCGTGCTTGACGCCGCTGGGAATGGCGAGGACGCACCAGTCGTGGGCGGCGATGGGGACGTATTCGTGGGTCAACGCGTTGCAGTCGATGAGCAGCGCGTGGTCTTCGCGGCCGAAGCACGAGGCGTATTGATCCATGATGCCGCAGGGCATGTTGGCGAAGCGGTGCTCGGTGCGCTGGCCGGCGAGGGCGATCTCCAGGGGTGCAATCTCGGCGCCGGCGAGGGCGGCGAGGGCGAAACCGGTGGCGCTGCACAGGGCCGCGGAGCTGCTCATGCCGCAGCCGGGATCCAGATCGCCGCCGATCCAGAGGCGCGCGCCGGTGAGTTTGACGCCCAGTTCGCGCATCTGGCAGATCATGCCCTCGACGTAGTTGGCCCACCCCGCGGGAGTGGACGGCGCACTGACGCCGACAGGAATGGCCGCGGTCTGATCGAGAGCGGCACTGTGCGCCGTGATCACGCCGGAATCGTTGGCAACGGCGGCGATCGCCACCCGTTGGGGAATAGCGAATGGCAACACGCAGCCGCCGTTGTAGTCGATGTGCTCGCCGATGAGATTGATCCGCCCGGGCGCATACGCCATGTGGGATGGATCGCCTTTGAAGACCTGTTTGAAGCCGGCGATGGGGTCGGTGGCGCTCATGGGTACTCCTGTACTGTCGTCAAGGCCGCGGTGAAACAGGCACGCGGACAGACCGGCGGAACGCCAGGTCCGCCCGGCGCCGGAGGACGGCCTGCGAGTATAGCGGATCGTGGCGGATCACAAGACGCCGTGCCCAGGTTCCATGCCGCATACCGTTACACCGTCCCGGTGATCGCCGGCGTAACACCGAATGCGTCAACGCCGCAGGGTCACCGCTTCGGCCGGTTCGACCCGGCCGTCCGTATGCTCAACGGTCACCTTGAGTTCGATGCCCGCGTCTACGGCGGTCAGGGGCATGGACAGCTCGAACGGATAGGCGGTATCGACCGTTTCTTTCCAGGGTGTGTCTGTTTCCAGGGGACGCCAGGCGAAGGTGATTTGCTTGACCTTCCCGGGGAGGGCGCGGGAGTAGACGTAGCCGCTGGTGAGGGTGCGACCCATGGTGAGCAGCATCGCCCGGCAGTCACCGGCCGCAATTGTCTGGTGGGCGTCTTGCCCCAGCGGCCGGCCGCGATCGTCGAGCACGCGGTGTTGGAAGCGGGTCTGCGGCAAGCAGGCGCCCACGGCGAGGGCGGTGATGCCGCGGGGGGCGACCTGGACGTCGATGCGGCCTGCGTGCAACGTGCCGGCGTCGACGGGCTTATTCTCCTGCCAGATGCGCACCGGATGGTCGCCATCGCCGAGGCCCGCAAGCTGCGCATTCAGCGCGAGGGTGGCGCGGACGGGCTCGGTGGACTGGTTGGTCAGGGCGATCAGCACCTCGTCATCGGTGCGGGCGGTGATGTAGTTCAATTGTGGATGGTCGACCGCGAGGAGGTCGAAGGGCATCCACAGCCAGGCGCGGTCGCGATCGTAGAAGCGGCCGGGCTGGTCGCCGTAGACCCGCTGGCGGAGGTAGGCGTAGCCCTCGGCGAAGTGGGCGGGGAAATCGATGGCGGCGTCGGAGGCGTCGTAGACGTCGGACACCAGGTAGTCGAGCAGCATGGAGACCATCGGCCATATGTGGTTGTAGTGGAAGGAGTTATAGCCGAGCTCCTCATGGCTGCGGAGGGGGTAGTCGGCCTGCATGTAGACGTCGGTGCGGGCGGTATTGATGTGGTAGCCGGGGAAATTGCGGTAGCGACCAATGACGGCCGAACGGGCGACATCGCGGAGGAAGGGCTCGTTGGCATCCTGGGCGAGGCGCAACATCCAGGGGGCATAGGTGGCCATGAAGATGCCGCGATGACCGCTGGCCGTCCCCGATGATTCCGGGGTTAAGCCGAGGGCGTCGACCCACCAGGCGGGGACGTCGTGCTCCGGGGCCTGCATCTGTTCGTGGCCTTTGCTTTTGAGATACCAGTAGTGTGGGGCCAGGCCGCCTTCGTTCACGCGCACGGTGGTGTCGGGAACGATGGGGAGCATCCAGGTGAAGAGGGTGTAGTAGCGGGCGGCCTCTGCGGCAGCGGCGAGCGTTTGCGCGTCGCGGGTCTGCATCCAGGCCGCGTGGAGTTCGATCCACAGGGGGGCATACGCGGTCCAGAAGAACATGCCGCCGGCGTCGCGGTCGGAGAAGTCGGTCGGGGGAACGGCGATGCGCTGCTGGAGGTAGCGTTTGATCTCGGCGTCGCGGCGCTCGGCGTAGCGCTGATCGCCGGTGGCTTCGTGCAGGGCCATGGCGGCCGGCCAGGTGTTGCCGCGCTTGGGGACGTCGAGGTTGAGGGTGCGCTCGGTTCCGTACAGCGCTTCCGCGTAGGCGCGGCTGACGAAATCGCGTTTGCCGCTGATCACGTGGAGGGCGGCCAGTTCGCTGACGTTGGCGCAGGGGCCGATGAGCTTGTTCGACGGGCCCTGGGTCTTGATCTTCGGGTCGAGGTTGAAAAGCAGCTTGTGGCGGCTGAGCAGGTATTCCCAGATGGGGAGGGTGCGCTCGGTGTAGATGGCCGGGTCGTCGAAGACGAGGGCGGCGGACAGCGGATTGAGCGCCGAGACGTTCTTGACCGCTCCGGGGACGTCGGTCGCGTAGCTGCAACCGCGCAGGTCCTTGTTGAAGTTGGCGTATTTGCTCAGGCCGTAGGCGGTCATGTTGGCCAGCGTCTGGTTGAGGGAGATGTCGAGGTTGCGGCGGTGATCGCGGAAGCGGCAGATGCGCCGGGCGACGTCCTGGTGGGCGTCGATGAGCTTGCCGGGACGAACGTAGAGGTGCGCGGTCAGCGACGTCTCGTCGCCGGGTTGCATCTGCGAATTCATTCCGCCGAGCACCGGGGCGAAGGCCATGGGCCGGGCGGCGCCGTCCGCGTCGCGAAGCACGACCGCAAACTGGGAATTCTCAATGCGCGGCAGGGGCTGGAAGGGCAACATGGCGGGATCGACCATCACCCCGTAGGTGACGCCCTCCCGCTGCACCAGCGTGCCCGGCGCGCTGCACTCGAAGGACGCGGTGGCAAAGGACCGGCCCGGCAGGCGCCGCTCGCTCCAGACCAGCGGCTGCCAGAGTTCCTCGACGTCGTCAAAGCCCGTCGCCGGGGCGCCGGTGTAGCCGATCGAGTAGAATCCGGCGCGCTTGGCCTGCAAGCGGATGGTGAGCTCGGGACCGTACGGGCCGGCGAGATTCACCGTAGCGGTCACGTCGGCGACCGGGTGTGCTGGGAATTTCCAGGTGACCGTATCGCCGGATCGGGACGCTTCGGACGCGGTGAGCACCGCCCGGGGCGCGGCCCGGAGGGCATCGGCCGTGCGGCCCTTGGTATCGCCGGCCAGGATGGAGGGATCGAGCCCGTCTCCGCCGGCGACGTCCGTGTCGACGTTCTTCATTCCCTCGGTGTTTTTGACGCCGGTGAACCAGGTGGGCACGTTGTAGGACACGCGTTTGATGTCCGAGGCCCGCATGGCCAGCTTGGGGTCCTTTTCGGTGAACAGCAGCGTAAGTTCCGGTCGGAAAACGAATTCCGTTTCATCCGGCTGGATCGTCAGGGCGCCGTCCGGGCGCATGTGCCACGCGTTTGCCGGTGCGGCGTCGGGCGGCGCCGCGTTGGCCGTCGCCGCATTGGCCGTCATGGCCAGGCAGATGGCGGTCAGCAGCACGGTCAGCCAGAAGACGACATGGCGGGCGAAGGACGTGGAGGGTCGACGGTCGACTGCATCCGGGTTCGCGGGCGGCGTAGTGGGCATGGTGGCATCTCCTGTCATGCCGGATGCGGCGAACCGCAGCGCGGCATCAGCGGTCCAGTTGGCAGGGGATCCTACCACAGCGCGGGTGGAGGACGTCAACGCACATCCCGCGGGCCTGGCGCGGGCATGTGGGGTGAACCCACCTACTTCAGGGGTCTGATTTTCCGACCCCGGATCGTGCGTTACGTTTTGTTACGTATGAAGTTGCGATTGGTTCGTGCATCCGTGAAAGATGGCCCGACCCACAAGCAACTGGCGGAATTCGCATATTTTTTTGCGCAGGATGGCGCAGCCGACACGGTCAGGAAACGGCTACCCTGCGCCCACCTGACAGCTTCAGCGCGCCGCGGATCTTTGCGAACGGTGGCGCTGGCCTTGCTGTCGGAGGGCCACTGCCCGGGCTAGGATGCGGGCGGCCCGCGGCGGCGTCACAGCGGTGACGGCATCCGCCCCTGAATCTGGAGAGCAAGCGAAACGCCATGCAAAACGCCGACTACGTGGTGCTGCTGATTTACCTGGCCGGGATCTTCGCGGTCGGGGTGGGCCTGAGCCTGCGGGTGAAGAACACGGGCGACCTGTTTGCGGCCGGCGGGCGTTCGCCCTGGTGGGCTTCGGGGCTGAGCGGGTTCATGACCATGTTCTCGGCCGGGACGTTCGTGGTGTGGGGCGGGATCGCGTATCGGCTGGGTCTGGTGGCGGTGATGATCAACCTGTGCTACGGGGTGTCGGCCATTCTGGTGGGCTACACCCTGGCGGGGCGATGGAAATCACTGGGCATCCGCACGCCGGCGGAGTTCGTGGAGAAGCGTTTCGGCCGATCGGCATTGCATTTCTACACCTGGACCATGATGGTTTATCGCATGGTGAGCACGGGGGTGGCGCTGTACTCGCTGGCGGTGCTGCTGGTGACGCTGATGCCGCTGGGGGCGGGCAACCCGCTGCGCGACGCGGCGACGGGCAACCTGTCGCTGACCTGGGCGGTGCTGATCTTCGGCGGCTGCGTGGTGATTTACACCATGGTCGGCGGGCTGTGGGCGGTGCTCATCACCGACGTGCTGCAATTCATCGTGCTCAACCTGGCGGTGCTGGTGATGGTGCCGCTGATCCTGAGCGACGTGGGCGGGGTGTCGGCGCTGGTGGCCAAGGCGCCCGAGGGCTTTTTCTACCCGACGGCCGGCAACTACACGTGGTTCTTTTTGGCCGGTTGGTGCGCCATCCACTTCTTCATGGTCGGCGCGGAGTGGGCCTTCGTGCAGCGGTTCATCTGCGTGCCGACGCAGCGGGACGCGCGCAAGAGCGCCTACCTGTTCGGCGGGCTCTACTTGATCAGCCCGATCCTGTGGCTGCTGCCGCCGCTCACGTATCGGATGATTCACCCGATTCCCGCGGGCGCGACCGAGGAGGAGATCATCCAACTGGCGGAGAGCGCCTACATCATGGCGTGCAACCACGTGCTGCCGGTGGGCATGGTGGGCTTGATGCTGGCGGCGATGTTCAGCGCCACCGCAAGCATGGTGAGTTCCCAATTGAACGTGTTTGCCGGGGTGGTGACCGAGGACCTGTATCACCGGCTGATCGGCGGATCGGCCAGCGACCGGCACCTGCTCTGGGCGGGTCGCGTCATCAGCCTGCTGCTGGGGGCGGCGCTCGTCGGGCTGGCGCTGCTCATTCCCCGGTTGGGCGGCGCGGAGAAAGTGGTCATCGCCATCACGGCCGTGATGGTCACGCCTCTGCTGGCGCCGACGGTCTGGGGCGTGCTGAGTCCGCGGATCCGGCCGATCGCGCTGTGGTTCACGACCCTCACCTGCGTGGGGGCGGGGCTGCTGGCCAAGTACCAATTCGCGGATGAGCTGGCCCGGTTTGGCAAAGCCCCGGATGTGCTGCTCGGGGTGGTGCTGCCGGTGGCACTGCTCTTTATGTTCTGGCTGGCGGCGGGCAAGGGCACGGTGTCGGTAGGTTGGACGCGGGCGATGGCGGCGCGGCAGATCGAAATCGGCCGGGCGAGCGGGCCCGCGGCCAAGCCCGATCCTGCCCCGGCGTACACCGTCGCGGGGGCCCTGGCGGTCTGCGCGGTCATCACCGCTTCACTGCTGATGGTCAACGAGAAGGATCACGCCGTGTTGATCGCGTTCGCGGCGATCCTGGCGGTGATCGCTGCAGCGATTACGGCCGGCGCCCGCCGGCGCAGCCGCCGGCTCAACGCGTAAAGGCGAATCGGCGTTTTCGCACTGCGACAGTAACCACTCCTGCACGCAGGTCAGTCATGCGTCACCGAAGTTTGCGTCGACAGAAAGCCCGTCGGTCGCCAAAGCTGCACGGTCAGCGGCGCATCGCCCACGTCCGCCGGCAGCGGCAGGGGCACGGTCACCTGGGCGCCCGGTTCGAGGCGCGGGACCGGGGCTTCGGCCAGCGAGGCACCGGCGGCGTTGATCAGGCGCAACGTGTAGCCTTCCAGGGCGAGCGTGGGAAAATCTGCACGGCTGACGACCTGCACCCGGATTCCGCCGGCGCCGCGCTGGGCCTCCAGCTTCGCCGGCGACAGCGCCGCCTGCATCGCGTGGTAAAGCCCGCGAGGCTGACGCAAGGGATCGACCATGCCCCAGGGGCGGTAGCCGTTCGGGTTGGTTCCCGGATAGCGGCTGCGATAGTCGTTGAAGGTCCAGTAGGACAGGCCGCAGATGTACGGGCGGGCGCGGACGATGTCGAGCACGTTGTGGAAGTGCCGGACGCGCTCGGATTCGTCGGCCACGCGGTCGGAACGTTTGCCGTATTCGGTGATGAAGATCGGCTTGTCAGGCCAGACGGCGTGCACAGCGTCGAGCAGCCGCGCGATGTCCGGTTCGCCCATGTAGCAATTGATGCAGAGAAAATCGCTGTAGTGCAGGCTGCGCTGTTCGCGGGGGAGGTGGTCCTGCTTCATGACGCCGCCGAGGCCGACGAAGACTACCGGCCGGGTGTCGTCGAGCTGGCGGACGAAAGCCTTCATGTCGCGGGTCCAATCGACGCCCTCCGGCGCCCAGGACACGTACTCGTTGCCAATGCTCCAGCCGATGATGCAGGGATGGTTCCACTGGGCCTCGATCATGGCCTGCATCTGCCGGCGAAACTGGTCGCGGACGACGGGATCGGGCAGGTGCTCTTCTGGGAAAATCCAACTGGCGGCCTCCGCCACGATGAGAAAGCCGTTGCGGTCGGCCCAGTCGAGCAGGGTCTCGCGGCAGGGGTAGTGCTGGAGGCGGGAGAACTCGAGGTGGGCCTGCTTCATCAGGCGCATGTCCTCGGCGATGCGCTCCGGCGTGTCGATGCCGCCGGTGGCGGGATGATCGAGGACGCGGTTGGCGCCGGCGAGGCGAATGGGTTCGCCGTTGAGCAGCAACTGCCCGTCGCGAATGTCGATGGTGCGGATGCCGAAGGTCGCGCGATGGGCGGCGGGTGCGGCGTCGCCGTCAATCGTGACCACGCTGGTGTAGAGGTGGGGATGATCGACGCCCCAGCGGCGCACTTGGTCGGCGGGGATGGTGGCCGTCCAGCGGATGACGCGTTCTGCGCCGGCCTCCAGGTCGACGGGTTCTTCGGTCGCCTGGGCGACGATCGTCGATCCCGCATCGTCGAGAATGGTGCCGCGGAGGCGTACCGACTGCGGGTCGACGGCGGCGTTGCGGACGTGGGCCTGAAGTTGCACCTCTGCGTCCCCGTTGGCGTTCAGCTTAACCGCGATCTTCTGGTTGGCGACGTAGGCCGTAGGGCTGACCGTGACGCGGGCGTCGCCCAGAATGCCGCCGTAGTTCCACCACGGATAGAGCTGTTGTCGCGGCAGAACGCCAGGCCGCGCGCCCGGGAGCGTGTGCATGCCCCAACTGTTGTCGACCTCCACGGCGATGAGGTTGAGGGCGCCCGGTTTGAGTTGCTCGGTGACGTCGCGTTCGAACGGCAGGTAGCCGCCGGCGTGCGTGCCGACGAGCTGTCCGTTGATCCATACCCGGCAGGTGTGAAAGACCGATTCGAACTGGAGGCGCGCGACGCGGCCGGTGAGGTCCTGCGGCGCGGCAAACGTTCGCCGGTACCACACGCGAGTGATGTCGAAGTAGCGCGGGTCGAGCGACCAGCAGTGCGGCACGGCGACGTCATCCCAGCCCGCGACCTTGAGCGGCTTCTGGTGATCCCAATCCGCCGGCGGCCGATGCCAGCCGTCGGCCTCGCCGCGATGCAGCGGATCGAGCGCGAAGCGCCAAGCGCCGTTCAGATTGATCGCCGGCGTTTCGCCGGGCGGGTCGGCGACGGCCGGAAGGGCCGACACGGCGAGCAATGCAAACGAAATGGCAAGGATGGATCGAAGCATGATTTACGGCCTCCTGGAATAGAACAATCGCGCCGGCGGCGCCGAGCCGGCGGCGGACTGCGAGTATAGCGGCTGAGCTCGACCGGTCCAGGCGGGGATTTTGTTTTCCCCATGGCCGGCCGACGAAATTCGAGTAGACTACCCACGCGGTTGTGCGCGGCGCACGGCCGGCGCAAATGCTGCGCGATGTTTTTCAAGGAGCCCGACATGAACATCAGGATCACCGCATGGTTGATGGGTGCGGCATACGCGGCGTCGTGCGCTGCGGCCGCGAGCCTCACCAGCCCCGACAGCCGTATCGCCGTCACGGTCAACGCGATTGACAAAGCAGCGACATACGCTGTCACTTTCAACGGGCAAACGGTGCTGGAGCCGTCGCCGCTGGGCGTGGTCACGGACAAGGGCCGCTGGGACAAAGACGTGGAACTCGCCGAGGCGAGCGCGGCGGAGCAGGTCGCGGACCGCTACATCCTGGCGCACGGTAAACGCCGGATGTGCGTCTACCAGGCCAATCGGCAGATTTTCGCCCTGAAAAACCGCGACGGCGCCGTGCTCAACGTCGTCTTCCAGGTGAGCAACGACGGCGTCGCCCTGCGTTACATGCTGCCCGCATGGTCGGAACACAAGGAGCTGCGCATCGATCGCGAGGCCACCGGCTTCAACCTGCCCGCGAACACGCGGGCGTGGATGATGGCGATGGACGAGCCGGGCAGCGGCTGGGCGAAAGTGAATCCGGCGTACGAGCGGTTCTACGACATCGACATCCCCGCGACGACCGCCTCCCCCACCGGGGTCGGCTGGGCTTTTCCCACGTTGTATCGCATCGGCGACCACGCCTGGCTGCAACTCATGGAATCGGGCGTGGACGGCGGCTACTGCGGCGCGCGGCTTTCGTCCCCCGACGACGAGGGCGTGTTTCGCATTGACTTTCCCCCGGCGGCGGAGAACGCCGGTCAGGGCGCGGCCGAGCCGACCGTGGAACTGCCCTTCGCCTCGCCCTGGCGGGTGATGGTCATCGGCGCGTCGCCGGCGACGATCGTCGAGTCGACGCTGGTGACCGACGTCGCGCCGCCGACGCAGGTGGAGAACGCGGACTTCGTCAAACCGGGCTGGGCGACGTGGAGCTGGCTGCCGGAGAAGGATCGCAGCACCGTGTTCGAGCGTCAGAAGGACTACATCGATCTGGCGGTGAAGCTGGGTTTTCAATATTGCCTGGTGGACGCGCTGTGGGACGTGCAGATCGGCGAAGAGAAGCTCGCCGAGCTCGCCCGGTACGCGGCAGATCACGGCGTGGGCCTGCTGGTGTGGTACAACAGCAACGGCCGGTGGAACGAGGCGCCGCAGACGCCGAAGAACCGGATGCACGAGCGGGACGTGCGCCGCAGGGAATTTGCCAAGCTGCGCCGGATCGGCGTCAAAGGCGTGAAAATCGACTTTTTCGGCGGCGACAAGCAGTCGACCATGCAGCTCTACGAGGACATCCTCCGCGACGCGGCCGACTTCGAGATCCTGGTCAACTTCCACGGCTCGACCATTCCCCGGGGCTGGGAGCGGACCTGGCCACACCTGATGACCATGGAGGGCGTGCGCGGGTACGAGTTCTTCACGTTCCGGGAGGAGGGCGCCGTGCAGGCGGCGGAGCACGCGACGATGGTCCCGTTTCTGCGCAACGCGATCGGCCCCATGGATTTTACCCCTACCTGCCTGGGGCCCTTTCTCAACACGGAAAAGACGGTGAAACGCCATACGACCGACGCCTGCGACCTGGCCATGACCGTGGTGTTCGAATCCGGCATCCAGCACCTGGGCGTCACGCCGGACGACATCGCGGCCGCCCCGGCGGCGCTGGTGGAGTGGCTGAAGGCGCTGCCGCCGCGCTGGGACGATACCCGGTTCGTGAAGGACGTGCCGGGGAAATACGTGGTCATCGCCCGCCGGGCGGGAGATACGTGGTACGTGGGCGGCATCAACGCTCCCGGGGTGCCCCGCAACGTTCAGCTCGATCTCTCTTTCATTGGTAAATCGCTGACCGGCAGGCTGTTGGGCGACGCGGGCGAAGGCGCGGAATTGGAGTCCCGGCCGATCCAACCGCAAGACAAAACCACCTTTGCGGTCACCATGCAGCCGTCCGGCGGGTTCGCCCTGCGCGTGCAGGCCGTCAAGAAAAATGCGGCATCCGCGACGGACGAGCCGTGACGGCGGGAACGCGGCGCAGGCCGCCGGTCCGTTACCGTCCGCGAACCTTGGAGCGGTAGCGCAGCGGGGTGATGCCGACTGCGCCGCGGAAGGTCACCGAGAGATGGGTCACCGTGGCGTAGCCGGTGGCGGCGGCGATTTCGGCCACGCTGAGGTCGGTGGTGGCGAGCAACTGCCGAGCACGGTCGATGCGCAAGCGGCGAATCTCCTCCGCTGGGGTGCGCTCGAAAAACTGCTTGAAGCGGCGTTCGAGGCTGCGCCGGGCCATGGGCACGGCGTCGGCGATCTCGCTGACGTTCAGCGGTCGATAGGCATTTTGCCGCAGGAAGATCACCGCCCGGCGCAGTTCCTCGTCCTCGATAGCCAGGGCATCGGTCGAGCCGCGCACCGTGATCTGGAGGGGTTCGATCCGCTCCGTCTCGCCGGCGTCGGGCTCGCCGCGCATGCGGCGGTCGAGGCGCTCCGCCGCCCGGTAGCCGATCATCTCGGAGGCGACCACGACGGCCGACATGGGCGGGTTGACCGCGTTGCACAACAGCGGGTCGTCGTCGCCGCCGAGGACGGCCACCTCGTCGGGCACGACGATGCCGCGATAGCGACAGACGTCGAGCACGTGGGCCCCGGCGCTGCTCGCCCAACTGAAAATCCCAATGGGCTTGGGCAGCGCGACCAGCCAGTCGCCGAGGCGCCGGCGCCGTTCGGGCCAGCGGGCGCCGGACATGGGGGCGTCGGCGTAATCGAAGAGATGGCACTCGGCGTCGGCGGCCCGCACGGCCTCCTCGAACACGCGGGCGTGCTGCTGTACGTAGACGCGACGCAATGCCCCGACGTAGGCGAACTGGCGATAGCCGCTGTCGCGGAAGTGCTCGACGGCCATGCGGGCGATCGAGGCGTACTCGCTGGTCACCCGGGGAAAGGGGCAGTTGTCCAGCTCGATGTTGGAGACGTTGATGGTGGGCAGGCCGCTGGCGAGCAATTCGTCGGCGAGCGACTGCTTGTGGATGCGGGCGATGACGCCATCGCCGTCCCACCCGGTGGGCAGGTGCATGGCCTCGCTGAAGCCCCGGGGCTCGGTCCACAGGTGCCAGGGGCCGTGTTTTTCGGCGTAGTTGGTGATGCCGCGGATCAGCCGGCGGCCCCAGCCGGTGGACGTGGCGACGAGGACGGCCACGAGGGGCGGCTCCATGCGGGCGACCCGATCGGAGCGTGGGCGGGGCCTGGCTTTCGCCGGGCGAGCAGCGGATCGGGGATGCGGTACGTCCGACGGGGGTGGTTCAGCGGGATCCATGAACGTAATCCTGGTGTTATCGGGCGGTTGCGGATTTATCGGCGCAACTTGTGCGGATACAATACCTAGCATCGCCGTCGGCGGGCAAGCAATTGTCGCAAAAACGATGAATTTGTACGCGAAGCCGTAACGCGCAGGGGCCCTCGACCGCGTATGCTAACAGAGGGTGGACGTCGTTGTCGGAGCGTTCTGTGAACCGCAGTGGCGCCCGCCCGAGACCGCGATGCATGACCCGTACGTTGGGCGGTTGGATCGGGGCATGGATACCGGCCGGGGGCTGTCAGGCCTGACCGGTCGCTATCCTGCCGATCCGCCGGCCCGCTGCCTCGAAATCGAGACGTCAAATGCAGTCAGCAGGACCCGCCGCTCACCGAGAATTACGCACCGAACGCCTGTCCGCCGACCTGGTGATCACCGGGGGCGGGATGGCCGGAGTGTGCTGCGCGGTGACGGCCGCACGGGCCGGGCTCAAGATCGTCCTGGTCCAGGATCGCCCGGTGCTCGGCGGCAACGCCTCCAGCGAGGTGCGGCTATGGATCCTCGGGGCCACCTCGCACATGGGCAACAACAACCGCTGGGCCCGTGAGGGCGGGGTGATCAACGAGATCCTCGTCGAAAATACGTACCGCAACCCCGAGGGCAATCCCCTCATTCTTGACACCATCCTGCTTGAGAAGGTGGTGAACGAGCCGAACATCGCACTGCTGCTCAACACTGCCGTGTACGAGGTCAGCAAGCACGACGCCGACACCATCGCCGGCGTTCGGGCCTTTTGCAGCCAGAACAGCACGTGCTACGAACTGACGGCCCCGCTGTTCTGCGACGCATCGGGCGACGGCATCGTGGGCTTTCTGGCGGGTGCGGCGTTTCGCATGGGCGCTGAATCCAGCGCCGAGTTCGGCGAGAAGTTCGCCCCCACCGAGGAATACGGGCAACTGCTGGGCCACACGATTTACTTTTACACGCGCGACACCGGCCGACCGGTGACCTACGTGCCCCCCAGCTTCGCCCTTACTGACATCACCAAGATCCCGCGTTACCGCAAGCTCAACGCCCGCGACTTCGGCTGCCAGCTCTGGTGGATCGAGTATGGCGGTCGGCTCGATACGGTCCACCAGACCGAGGAGATCAAGTGGGAGCTCTGGCGGGTGGTCTACGGAGTCTGGGATTACATTAAAAACTCTGGCCGCTTCCCCGAGGCGGAGAACCTCACGCTGGAATGGGTGGGCACGATCCCGGGNNCTGGCAAGCGGGAGAGCCGCCGTTTCGAAGGCGACTACATGCTCACCCAGCATGACGTGGTCGAGCAGCGCACGCACGCGGACGCGGTGTCCGCGGGTGGCTGGGCGCTGGATCTCCACCCGGCGGACGGCGTTTTCACCGAGAAACCCGGATGCAACCAGTGGCACAGCAAGGGCGTTTATCAGGTCCCCTACCGCTGCCTCTACAGCCGCAACATCCACAATCTGTTTCTGGCCGGCCGCATCATCAGCGCGTCCCACGTGGCGTTCGGGTCGACGCGGGTGATGGCGTCGTGCGGGCATCACGCCCAGGCGGTGGCATTGGCCGCGGCGTCGTGCAAGCGGGAAGGCTGCCGGCCGCGAGACCTGCTGGCGCCGGAGCGGATGCGGGCGTTGCAGAATGCGTTGCTCGCGGGCGGGCAGTACATACCCGGGGTGCGCCGCGCGGAGCCGGCCGACGTTGCTCAAACGGCCACCGTGGAGGCGAGCAGTGCGCTGGTGCTGGGCGAGTTGCCGGCCGACGGTCCCTGGATTCCGCTGGATGCGGCCCGGGCGATGCTGCTGCCGATGTCGGCCGGTCGCCTGCCGCGCGTCCGGTTTCAGGTCCGCACGCAGGAGCCCACGGATCTCGTGGTGGAGCTGCGCNNCTGCGCTGCTGTAGCCGGCGGGGCAGCTTCACGCCGGATACGGTGCTGGCGCATCAGACGATTCCGATCGGTGGAAAGGCGACGGCCATCGCCCATCGCGCGGCGCGCACGGCCGAATCCGGCGGCGTCGCGGTGGCCCCGGGCAACGGGCACGAGCGACACCCCGAGCGTGCGGGGGCGAGCGAAGACGTCGAAGTGGAATTCCACCTGGGCACGGAGCAGGACCAGTACCTGTTCGTGTGCCTGATGGCCAACCCGCACGTGGAGGTGCGCGGCTCGGAACATCGAGTCACCGGCGTGCTGGCGGTGGCGCACAAGATGAACGGGCGGGTGGCGGAGTCGGCGACGCAAACGCCGCCGGACGAGATCGGGATCGACACGTTTGAGTTCTGGCGTCCGGACCGCCGACCCAAGGGGCACAACCTGGCGGTGGACATCGAGCCGCCGCTGGATGCGTTCGGTGCGTCGAACGTGATCAACGGGGTATCGCGGCCGGTGCTGGGGGTGAATGCGTGGGTGGCCGACCAGGGCGATCCCGCGCCGGCGCTGACGCTCGCCTGGGACGCCCCCCAGCGGATCCGGCGGATCGAACTGACCTTCGACACCGATTGGGATCACCCGCTGGAGTCGGTGCTGATGGGCCATCCTGAGCGGGTGATGCCGTTCTGCGTGCGGCGCTGCCGCGTCCTGGACGACGCCGGCCGGGAACTCGCCCGGCTGGACGACAACCACCAGACCTGCTGGCGGATCGAGCTGAACGAGGCGATCGAGACGCGCCGGCTGCGCATCGAATGCGAGCATCCTTCGGAGACGACCCCGGCGGCGATCTTCGAGGTGCGCTGTTACGGCGACTGACGGCCGCGCGATCCGCTGACCGGCGTAGGGCTGAAGCCCGCGCCGCCCCGAGGTATCCGTTCATCCATGAAAAACGCACCGAGGTCAACCATGCTCATTGGTCGCGCCGCAACGGCGGGAGCGATGCTGTGGCTGTTTGCCGGCAGCGCCGCCGCAGTTTCCCTGGAAAGTCCCAATGGTCAGGTCGTCGGGACGATCGCAACCGACGCCGCGGGACGCCTGAGCTTCGCGGTGCGCTGGGAGGGCGAGACGATCGTCGCCCGCTCGCCGCTGGGCGTGATCATCGACGGCTGTGACCTGGGCGACGGCGTGACACTGGGAACGCCGGAGCGGTACACAATCGATGAGCGGTACGCGGCGCGCGGCGTGCACGCGACGGCACGAAATCACGCCCGCGGCCTGCGTATTCCGGTCACGCATCAGGGCAGCGGGACATCGTGGACGCTGGAATGCCGGGCCTACGACGAGGGTTTCGCGCTGCGCTACCTGGTTCCCGGCACGGGGGAACGAACGATCCAGGGCGAGGTGACCCGCTTCACCCTGCCCGCCGGGGCGACCTGCTGGTACTTCGAACGGCCCAACGACTGGAAGCTGAAGACCTACGCGGGCCTCTGGCAATCGACCGCGATCGAGAACCTGGCGACGGTTTCCCCTACCGGGCCGGTGCAGGGGCCGCCCCTCGTCGTCGAACTGCCCCGACAACTCGGGTACGCCGCGATCACCGAGGCCGCCCTCTTCAACTACAGCGGCATGCGGCTGGAAGCCGTCGGCGATCGCACCTTGCGCGCGAACTTCACCGAGCCTGACGGCTTCGCACTCGACGGCGACGTGCGCACGCCGTGGCGGGTGGTCATGCTCGCCGGGGGACTGGATGCCCTGGTGAACAACGACCTGCTGACCCATCTCTGCCCCCCACCGGATCCGAAGCTGTTCGCCGACCCGAGCTACATCGCACCCGGGCGCAGCGTGTGGCGCTGGTGGGCGCGTGACACCGGCACGCCGGAGCAGGAGAAAGCGTACATCGACGCCGCCAACCGGCTCGGCTTCGAATACACCACCATCGACGAGGGCTGGAAGGACTGGCCTGACCCCTTCGACACGCTGGCGCAGGTCTGCCGCCACGCCGCCGAGCACCAGGTGGGCGTGTTCGTCTGGAGCCACTGGCGGGACGTCAACGATCCGGCGGACGATTACGCGGAGTTGGCGGCGTTTCTGACGAAGGTGGCCGACGCCGGCGCCCGCGGGGTCAAGATCGACTTCATGAACGGCGAAAGCCTGGCCTGCGTGCGCTTCAACGAGGCGGTGCTGCGGCACGCGGCCGCGCGCCGGCTCATGGTGAATTTCCACGGCTGCGGTAAACCGACCGGCGAATCGCGCACCTATCCCAACGAGGTCACCCGGGAGGCGATTCGCGGTTTGGAACTTAACCGCATGGACAAGCCGCTGCCGGCGAGCCACAACGCCGCCCTGCCGTTCACGCGCTTCATCCTCGGGCATGCCGACTACACGCCGCTGACGGTCACGCCCGAACGCCTGGGGGCCACGACGGTGGCGCATCAGCTTGCGACCTGGATCGCGTTCACTTCGCCTCTTCAGGTGTTGGCGGAGGATCCGCAGCGGTTGCTCGACGCGGCCGCGTATGCCCCCATCGTGGACGTGCTGCAGTCGGCCCCCACCGTGTGGGACGAGACCCGCGTGCTGGCGGGCAGCGTCATCGGTGAGCTGGCGGTGCTCGCGCGGCGCAGCGGCGACGACTGGTACGTGGCCGGCGTGAACGGCGACGCGGCGCGGGAATACCCGCTGGCGTTCGATTTTCTCGATCAGCCCGCCTGGACCATGACGCTGATCCGCGACGGCAGCAAACCCGTTGAGCTACGCACGGACACGCTAGATGTGCAGCGCGGCGACACCGTGCCGATCGCCCTGTCGGCCGGCGGCGGCTTCGTCGCCCACCTGACACCGGACCGGCAACAGACGGCGGCCTGGAAGTTCGTCCGCACCGACGACGGGCTCGAGCTGCGCACCGCGGATTACACCCTGGCGATCGCGAAGAAGGCCTTTCGCATGACGCTCACGCCGGCGGACGGAGGCGAACCCATCGCGGCGCACCCGGACTGCGGGCTGGAGGTGCTGGGCGCGCCGGTGGAGCGGGTGACGGACGTTGAGCGCGAGGCGCACGCGGTGCGGCTCACGGTGTACACGACGGCCGGGGAGCACGCGGTGGTGACGCTGCGGCCGGCGCCGCACGCGTTGACCCTCGACGTCGAGACGCCCTGGCCGGGGCAGTCGGCGGTGCGATTCGCGGCGCTCGCGCCGGCGTACGGGCTGGGCGATCACGGGGGTCAGCAGGCGACGGCGAACCTGGCGGGTCTCGCGTTTCGCGGCATGCACAACGACGGCGGCCCGCACCGTTGCCGCTTCTTCGCGCCCTTTGTTGTATTCCCCAAGCAGCGCTTCGCGGCGGTGAACTTCTGCCCGCAGTTGGTGTCGGTCGATCTGGGCGCGGACGGTTTCCGCATGGAGACGCTCCAGGCCACCCGCGCCCGGTACACGTACTTCGTCGGCGAGCTGACCGAGGTGTACGCCGCCTACCGCGCCGCCCGCGACGCGGAGGGCTACCCGGGCATCCCGCCCAAGTTCCGCCTGTTTGAGCTCGGTTGGGAATCGTGGGACGCCCTGCGCTGGGACACGAATCAGCGCACGGTCACCGACATCCTTACCCGCTTCGCCGAGCACGACTACCCCATCCGCTGGGCGGTGACCGGCTCGGGCTTCTGGCCTGCGGGCGGGACCACCACCAGCTTCGGCGCCTGGCACGCGGAGAAATACCCCGACGTAACGGGCATGCGCGACTGGCTGCACGCGCGGGACATCGCCTGGATGATCGGGCTGCGCACCAACTTCGTGGTCGAGGGTGGACCTTTCACGGCCGAGGGCCTCGCCCGCGACGCATTCGCCCGCAACCCGGACGGCAGCCTGATGGTGCGCAAGAGCGGCGCGTTCCCCAAGGCCGACTGCTATATGCTGGACAGCACGAAACCCGGCGCGGCCGACTGGTATGCGGACCTTTATGAACGCTGGGGCGTGGACGGGGTCAAGGAAGACACCATGATGCAACTGCCCGTCGCCGATCTGTACAACGGCGCCATGTGGGAATTGGCCCAGCGCGGGGTGCTGGTCATGGCCCGCAACGCGGCGTACACCAGCCCGGGCACGTTGCAGCGCATGGAAGACATGGTGCGGATCGACACCATCACCGCCCGCATGCCCATCACCTGGCTGCAATACGCCGCCTCGGCCGCGCCGAACGTCTACTGCGACGCGATCGGCTTCGGCGGTATGCAGGACAATCCCCGCGGGGCGATCCGGCACGCATGGTTTTCGGCGCTGACCGCGGGGATGGCCGTAGGCGCCGAGCCCTGGCACTGGCCTGACGAGCACCAGCGCACCTTGCGGAAAGCCATCGACTTCCACCTTGCACTCACTCCCTACCTCTACAGCGCCGCGTGGGACAGTTACGCGACGGGCTATCCTTACACGATGACGCCGCTGCCCATCGCCTTTCCCGGCGACAGCAATACCTATAACCTCGCCAGCAACGCAACCCAGCAGTTCCAATGGATTATCGGGCCGTCGCTGCTTGCGGCGCCGCTGCTGCACAACAATTACAAACGGACCAGCCTGATGAATATTTATCTGCCGGAAGGCCGCTGGATTCTGTTTGACGTCGGAGAAGTCTTCGAGGGGCCACAAACCTTGACAGACTTCGCCATGCCCTTGGATCAGGCGCCAGTATTTGTAGGTGGAGCAGGAATTCTGTTGTTGCGCGACCCCAAGGATGACCATCTGTATGCGGAAGTCTATTCCGTATCCAAAGAGGATCAAAAAGCAGCCTTTTACCTCAAGGGCGGCGAGAACGCCATTGTCATAGAAAACAGGCTGAAAGGCACTGGAATTACAACCGCCTTCGTAAGAGACGCGACCAACGGAACAACAATCCCGCATAGGCTGGATGAAAAACGAAAAGCCGTTGTCTTTATGCCCGAAGAGAATCGAAGCTATACGGTTTTCTGCAACTGAACCATGATGCTCGTTCTTGTTTTATAAAGTAGAGACACCAGGTTCTGCAAATATCCGAACGAACCGACCATTGACCCGCCATTTCTCATTTCTTTTTCAGGAACGCTTGCATTTCAACTTTGAATCCGCCGTTTACTACAAAGTCAACATTTCGACTGCAGCCAAGACTTGCTGTCAGTTATATGCATTGGACCAGCAGTCGCTTGACAAATCAAAGCAAAGTAGTTACAATGTAGTTATGAAAGAACTCTGTTTCACTTGGGACGCGAAGAAGGCCCGGACAAACTTCGATAAACATGGCGTCGCCTTTGAAGAGGCGCGTTCGGTTTTCTATGACGAACACGCCGTTGAGTTCTACGACGACATGCATTCGGAATGGGAAGACCGTTTCTTGCTGTTAGGTCTGAGTTCCCAACTACGTTTGCTTCTGGTTTGTCACTGCCATCGTGAAACGGAAGGCGTAATCCGCATCGTCTCTGCGAGAAAAGCAACGTTGGCAGAATCCAACCACTACAGGAGAATCTAACATGAAAACCGAATACGACCTCTCAAAGATGAAGTCCCGGAATAATCCATACGCCAAGCGGCTCAAGAAGCAGATAACCCTTCGTTTAGACCCGGATGTCATCGAGTACTTCAAACAGAAGTCGAAGGAAAACGGTATTCCGTATCAAACACTGATCAATCTGTATCTGCAAGATTGCCGTGCCTCCCATCGCGATCTGAAAATGTCATGGGTGCCATAGATATGCTTTAGATATTAGATATTAGGGACAGTCACCTAT
>NPIE01001483.1_pt1 | contig 19874 bp, 11 predicted proteins | sample 8637661 | NCBI WGS metagenome assembly NPIE01 (sample SAMN07420842, study PRJNA396082) | bioreactor metagenome | isolation source: sample BA12 brine-fed electro-methanogenic bioreactor BA | place: Japan: Kochi | collected 2016-12-09
GCCGGGAGAGCTGTCGGCCGGCATACCGGAAAAAAAGGCCTCAAAGGCCGCCAGTCCCCCGGCTGAAGCGCCGATGCCGACGACCGGAAAGTCGGCCCGCGGCTGAGTCTGCTCCTGCACCTCGTCCTTCTTCCCGGCACCCTTCCGGGGTTTTGTTTGTTGGGCAACCCGCGTGGTTTTCGTTGCCGGGGCCTGGGTTTTCTTGCGTGCTGTCACGATGTCCTCCATTGGCGATTATCGACTCCTGCATTGCCTGAATCATAACAGAGCCGGGAACACCACCGCCCTCTTTTCCGGCACGTCCCGGCAAAATAGACAATGACCGTCGTGCGAAAATCACCTGGCCCGATGAATATAGAGCTCACATATCTTGCGGTAATGGTAGCCGTAGATGGATAGCGTTATCGCCGTCGGCACCAGCCTGGGGCTTCGGCTCAGGGTCCACAGCAGCAGTTGCCAGTAGTGAAACCGCTCCTTGCCCAGAAACCCGAGCCGGAACGCCGAGCGAAAAAAAGACAGGAAGCGCTGCAGGTTGAGCGGCTGGTTGATGACAGGCGCCTTCAGTTCCCTGAGCAGGGTTCGGACTCGCCGGTAATAGTTTTTCGGCGAGTAGATCTGGTGCATGATCGACCGGTAACCGTCTACCAGCAGGTCCAGGCCCATGCGCGGCACGATATTGGTCGTGCCGTCGACATTGTCGCCGGAAAAGGTTTTGATGATTCGGCTTTCCCGCTGCAACCGGTCGAAGAGGCGCGTTCCCGGAGGGGCCTGGAGCATGCCGACCATGGCGATGACGATGCCGCTTTTCTGGATGAAATCGATCTGTCGCTGGAAGATGGAAGGCAGGTCACTGTCGAAGCCGACAATGAAACCGCCCATCACCTGCAGCCCTGAACGGTGGATCCGTTTGACGCAGGCCAGCAGATCGCGATTCTTGTTCTGAATCTTGTGGCATTCCGTCAGGCTGACCTCGTCGGGCGACTCGATACCAATGAACACGGAATCGAATCCGGCCAGCACCATCAAATCCAGCAGTTCGGGGTCGTCGGCGAGATTGATCGAGGCCTCGGTGAAAAACACGCACCCTTTTTTATCCCGGCGCCAGGCGATCAGGGCGGGCAGCAGGTCCGTCTTCAGGTAGTTCTTGTTGCCGATGAAATTGTCGTCGACGAAGAAGATGCTGCCGCGCCAGCCGGTGGCATAGATGCGATCCAGTTCGGTGATCACCTGCTGTGGCGTCTTGATCCGCGACCGGTAGCCGAACAACGTCGTCACGTTGCAGAATTCGCAATTATACGGGCAGCCCCGGGAAAACTGGATGTTCAGCGAGGCATAGCGGTTCGTTTCGACCAGGTCCCACGCCGGCACCGGGGTGTCCTGCAGGGTGCAGAAACCGGCAGCCCGGTAGATGCTCTGCGGCCGGCCGTTTTCCAGATCGGCCAGAAAGGCCGGCAGGGTCGACTCCGCCTCGTCAAGGACCAGGTGATCCACCTCGCCGAATTGTTCCGGCTCGGCGGTGAACAGCGGCCCGCCGGCAACGACCCGCACCTTTGCGGCCCGACAGCGGGCGATGATCTGTTTGGCCGATGTCCGCTGCACCGCCATTCCTCCGACAAAGACCAGATCCGCCCAGAGCAGGTCACCATCGGTCAGACTCTCGACGTTGACATCGACCAGACGCCGTTGCCACCCCGCCGGCAGCAGGGCGGCAACGGTCAGCAGGCCAAGCGGCGGAAAGGCCGATTTCTTGCCGATAAAGCTCAGGGCGTAGGTAAAGGACCAGAACGTGTCCGGAAATTGAGGGTAGACCAGGAGAACCTTCATACCGTCAACTTCCTGCCGGCATGAAGGTGCACCGAATCGTTTCCTTTTTCCGGAGCGCATTGACCGCTTCCATGCCTTCCACGTCTGAAACGGTCAGGATTTGAATGTCCAACGGTTCGCACAAGAGGCTCCTGGTCCCGAGCAGGACGCTGAACCTGTCGGACGAAAGGTGACGGTCGAGTTGCCGGCGGGTCTGCCATTCCGAAATCAAGTTAATAACATTCGTGTTCTCGATATCCCCCAGGATATCATAGCTCAAGCAGCCCTTGTTGCTCGGCGGCTGGGGCAACGATAGCAGCGTCTGCAGTACTTCCTTCTGCTTTTCCGGCAGCACATTCATGATGGTCCTGATGATGATTGTCATGTGCTCTTCCTCAAGTCTCTCGCATTGGTGATCATTTCAGCCACCTGGCAACAGCGGTAGAATCGGGTCCAGGCGATTAGCGGCGGCGGGCTTTTTCTTCACGCAGGAACCCGAGTATCTGCTCGGCGACGGCCAGCCCCAGGGTCAGAGTGGAAAGAGTCCGGCGCGTCCCCCGGCGGATTTCCCGGATCTCGATATCGACCAGGCGACGATGCAGATCACAACAGATCGACACGCGATTCTTGGCTTCCCGGATGCTTTTCAGTTCTTGGTCGAGAAACATGTCGCGTCCTTTTTCAACTCGGCCAGACTCTGATCAAAGGCCAGCGGTTTTCGCTGCAGATGTCTGAGCAGGGTAAAATAGGCTGCACCTCCAGCCAGTAGACTGACCGCCGCGGCGACAATCAGCCCGTACAGGCGCGATTCGGACGGCAGCACGTATATCCCGGCCAGGACCAGAAGCAGCAGCCCGAGCAGGCAGAATACCACAGCTATGCAGACCAGCAGCACGGCCTGGATAAAACGAATCTTGGCCTCCCGCAGTTCCAGGCTCAGAAGCTCCAGTCGATCCTGAAAGATCTCGGTGGTTGCCCCGCCAAGGCGGCCCGCCGCACCGGTAATTCCGGAGATGAACATCGGCAGCCGATCCATGCTATTTCCTGGACATGAACCAGCCGAGGAAGAGTCCGGCAACGAACGTGGTGCCGATGGCGTAATACGGTTTGACATGGATGAACTTGTCAGCACTTTCGACTGTCTCCAGCAGCCGGTCTTCCAGCTCGTCTACTCCGCTCCTGGTCGCCACCAGACGTTCCTGCAGTGCCGCTCGCGCCGCTTTTATTCGATCGTCGACTTCTCCGGAAGTGGCTTCCACCAGTGCGTGAGCATGTTCGATTATATGCTGCATTTCCTGGCTCATTGCCTTGGCATTATCCTTCTTGCTTACCATCGTACACTATCTCCCTTGCTGTGGTTTTCAATCGTATCCTATACCAGCGGTTTACTGTGAATTTTCGCCATCCTTTCCTCGCCCCCCTGGCCCTCGGCCGTGGGCGTCTTATGTAAAAAGCACCTGTCTCTCTTTTCTTTCACTCCTTCATGAAGCAAGCGCTGTGCCAGGACAAGACAGCACCCGGGATACTCTGCCATCGCCTCTATTTTCGGCGACAATCGGGAGACAAGGGGACGGACGAGCGGTCAGCGGCGGCCGGCTCAACATGGTCATATCTCGCCATTGGTTATATCTGACCCCTTTGCTCAACACCCGGGCCGGTGGAAAACTCATTGATGCAAGCAGCCGGCTTCGACCGTGGCGACCGTCCGGTTTCCATCGTCCCCGCCGTCCGTAGCCTGTCGTTCCGCCTCACCACCGTCCCTTTATCTCAGCGACTTGACGAAACAGAGAGGCCGATCGACCCCGATCTCGGTCTTGACCGGTTACGCAGATGTCCACGGCTGCTCACCCGCATCGTGTATCCGACCGGGGGCGGCAAGCGCTGCTTGCATAGAAATTGCATGATTATGACACGGGAAACGCTGGTCGACAAACCGCCTCGCCGCTCTTGCCAGTCCTCCCTCCGTCCCTGCCCCGGGATCGATCTGCACGGTTCCTTCCCGGATCCTGCCATCAGATGCACGTTCCGCTAATGGCCGAAGATCCGGATAACGCAGTTTAACAACTAACAAAGGTTACACGTGGGCTCAGCCGTTCTTATCGGGTATTTCACCAGGCAGCAGGAAGGCCGCGACGCTCTCCGGAGACTGATCCGACAGGGATACCGCCGGACCGCTCTGGTGTATAAGGACCAGGAAGGCGATATCCAGGTTACGGACCCGTTTTTCCGCCGTCTTGTTTTCACGGTCGGTGTGGTCGCCACCCTGTCCGCGGGAGGAGCGGCGCTGGTGCTTTTGGCCTGGATCGGATGGTCGTCCCCGCCAGTTTGGAACCTTGCCGTTTCGCTGGTTTTGGTCCTCGGCAGTGGCGCCATCGGGGCCGCGGCAACACTTGCCTGGCTGCGACGTTCGCGGCACGGAGTCGAGTCCGGGGTAATCGAAGCTCACAGCCGCCGGCTGATGCCCGGCGAGTCCGTCCTGATCATCCAGGCATCCATCAACTCCCTGCAGCGTCCGATCGCCCTGTTACGCGAAAATGGCGAGGTCCACCTTGCCCTGTTCGTCATCCACCCCAGACGCGAGAGACGGGCCAGGGAGCGGGTGCGGGTGGTGAAGCTCTCTTCTGCTCAGATCCAGGAGCATGCCCGGCGCCATGCCGGTGAGCAGGTGGTGGACTCACGCCCGAATCGTTCCGTTGAGTTGTTGAAACGGTTGAGAAAATCGCAAACATGGATACGGCAGGTCTGCGCCGATCTCTCCGCCGCGACTCACCTGGAACAGAAAACGACGCCGGCGGCCGACTGGATACTTGACAACGAGTACATCCTCGAGGGCAACACCCGCGATGTCCTGGTCAACCTTCCCCGGAGTTTTTACCTGCGCCTGCCGGTTCTGGCCTCGGCCAACTATCGTGGGCTGCCATGCATCTACGGCCTGGCCAAGGACCTTGTCTCCCATACCGACCTGCGCCTTGACCGGGAGAATGTCCTGGCCTTTATCGAGGCGTACCAGTCCGTACGCACCCTGACCATCGGGGAACTATGGGCCGTCCCCCAGATGCTGCGCATCGCCCTGATCGAAAACATCCAGAGTTTCGCCGTCACCGCCCTTGAGGATCTGCGCGAACGCCAGCTGGCCGATCTCTGGGCCAACCGGCTGACCGCCGCCAATCGTCACGGGTCCAACCAGCTCTTCATGACCCTGGCGGAACTGGCCACGGCCGAACCACAGCCCAGCCCCTATTTCGGGGCCCAGCTGGTCAGCCTGCTCTTCGACGAGGACGCAGCCCTGTCGCCGGTCCAAAACTGGCTCGAACGGACCTTCAAGGACCCACTCTACGACATCAGTCTGCGGGAGCAGAACCGGCAGACCAGAGAACAGCTGTCCTGCGGCAACGCCTTTACCAGTCTCCGCCAGCTCGCCCTGCTGGACTGGCGGGATGTGTTCGAGAACATCAGCCGGGTGGAACAGCTATTGCGCCGCGATCCCTCCGGGCTCTATGCCGACACGGATTTCGCCACCCGCGACCGCTGCCGGCGGGCGATCGAGGAGATCGCCTTGGCTACAGCCCTCAGTGAGGAACAGGTTGCCGAAGAGGCGATCGAACTGGCGAGCCGGGCGGACGGCGAGGCAGACATCGATGGACGTCGCCGCCACGTCGGCACCTGGCTGGTCGGCGAAGGCAGGACCGAACTGGCCCAGCTGCTGGCCTGTCGCGAGGCGCGCCGATACCGACTGCTGGCGTGGATCTATCGCCACCACACTGCCTTCTATCTATCAGCCATCGGCGGTTTTTTCCTGCTGCTGGCGGGGCCGATTGCGACCGTTGCCCTGGTCTCCGGCAGCCACGCCCCTGCCTCGATCGCCCTCAGTGCCGCTCTGGTGCTGCTTCTGCTGATCCCGGTCAGCCAGCTGGCGATCGAGGTGGTCAACTACCTGATCTCGCGGCTGCTGCCGCCCCGAACCCTGCCGAAGATGGATTTCAGGGAAAAGGGGATTCCCGACGCCTTCCGCACCCTGGTGGTCGTGCCGATGATGCTGGAGGATATCGACACGATTTATTCGGAGGGAGAGAAACTGGAAATCAGGTACCTTGCCAACAAGGAAGCGAATCTCTTTTTCAGCCTGTTCGCCGACTACACCGACTCGCCGACGCCCTCCCGCGAGGAAGATGACCGCCTGCTCGAGACGGCGTCCGCACTCATAACAGACCTCAACCGCCGCCATGGCGGCGAACGGTTCTTTCTGTTTCATCGGCCCCGCACCTGGTGTCCATCCGAGCAGCAATTCATCGGCTGGGAACGTAAGCGGGGCAAGCTGGAGGAACTCAACCGCCTGATTGACGGGTCACGGCCGGAGACGGCCGGTCCCCTGGTCTCTGTCGGCGACCAGCAGCGACTGGCCGACGTTCGCTTTGTCATCACCCTCGACAGCGATACCCAGCTGCCGCACGGGACAGCCCGCCGACTGGTCGAGACCCTGGCTCACCCCCTCAATCAGCCGCGCTTCGATGCGGCGGGCCACATCATCGCCGGCACCTATACCATCATCCAGCCGCGGGTGAGTCCGACCCTGGAAAGCACCAACCGAACCATCTTCAGCCGACTGTTTGCCGATGCCGTCGGCGTCGATCCCTATACCGAGGCGGTTTCCGATGTCTACCAGGACCTGAGTGGCGAAGGCTCCTACCAGGGCAAGGGGATCTATGATGTCCATGCCTTCAGCCGGCTGCTGTCGGACAGATTCCCGAGCGAAAGGGTGCTGAGTCACGATCTGATCGAGGGGGTCCATGTGCGGGTCGGGCTGGCCAGCGACATTGAACTCTTTGATGATTTTCCACAGGACTATCAGAGTTATTCTGGTCGCGCTCATCGCTGGATCCGCGGCGACTGGCAGATCGCGGCCTGGTTGCTGCCATGGGTCCCGCAGCCGACCGGCGAGCGCGGCAAAAATCCGCTGTCGCTGCTCGATCGCTGGAAAATTCTCGACAACCTGCGCCGCAGCCTGCTGCCGGCGGCCAGTCTGGGCCTGCTGCTCCTCTCCTGGTTCATCTCTCCGAGAGTCGGCGCCATAGCCGGCCTGGTGGTCGGATTGCAACTCCTCATCCACCCCCTGACCCAGCCGCTGACCATGGCCACCAGTCGAGGCGGCTTGAAGTATCTCGACCTTTCCAAAATCCTGCACGATCTGCTGCGGGCAACCGCCGATGCCGCGCTGCTGCCGCACCAGGCGGCGCTGGCCCTGGATGCCATAGGCCGCGCCTGGTACCGGTGTCTGATCTCCCAGCGCAACCTGCTCCAGTGGAAGACCCAGGCCAGTCACTGGCGGGCCGGACGGCGACAGACCCTGTTCGTGGCCCGTCTGGCCCTGGCTGCACTCTTCAGTGGTCTGGTCGGCCTGGCGGTCTGGTACGTCATGCCGGCCAGTCTCCCGCAGGCAGCACCCTGGCTCGTTCTCTGGCTGGCTGCGCCGCTCCTCGGCTGGCTCCTGAACCTGCCGCCGGGCACCGGCCGCCGGGGGCAGCCGCTGCCGGCCAAGGATCGCCTGCTGCTCAGGCAGGTCGCCCGGCGGACCTGGCGATTTTTCTCGTCTTTCGTCAGCGCCGACACCTGCTGGCTACCGCCGGATAACTACCAGGTGTCCCACCAGAGTCGCCTGGCCATGCGCACCAGCCCGACCAATATCGGCCTGTGGCTGACCAGCACCCTCGGTGCCGGCGATTGCGGCTACCTGACCGTCAACCAGGTGGTGGACAAGCTGAGCGCCAGCATCGACAGTATTTGCCGCCTCGAACGTTACCAGGGGCATCTCCTGAACTGGTATGATATCCGCACACTGGCCCCGCTCGAACCACGCTACGTCTCCACCGTCGACAGCGGCAACCTGCTCGGCTCCCTGTGGGTTCTTGAGCAAGGCCTGAACGAGCTGCTGCACCAGCCTCTTCTCGGCACCACGGCCTTTACCGGTCTGGCTGACACCGCTGAAATCCTGAAACATGAACTCATTCAGTCGGGGACCGGGAGCGCTTGCCTGCCGTCGCTGGAGACCCTGCTGCGTGATTGGCACAGCCCCCCGTCAGCCGTGGTCGACCAGCTCGACCTGCAGCGCCGGATGGTGCAGGAACTCTCCTCCATCGTCACCGACGCCGGGGGGAATCCCTGGGCCGCCGAGCTGGCGGAGCAGGCGACCGCCTGGCAGGTGAACACCGAGCGCTATCTGGGCTGGATCGAGATCCTGGCGGAAAAAACCGGAGAAGAACTTGTCCCACTGGGGGAAAGGGCCTGCGCCGCCATCCGTCAAGACCTGGCCCAGGCGCCCTCGCTCGCCGCTCTTGCCCACGACCGGATCGAAGCCATGACCATCGTCAGGCGGCTTCGGGAGCAGTCTCTGCCGGCCGAATCGGTGCTGTCGGCCTGGCTCGATCGGCTGCTGGCCGCCTTTGCCACCGCCCAATGGCTGGCCGGCGAAACCCTGGCCATGGCCGAACGGCTGATCGAAACTGTCCATGACCTGTCGGCCGGCATGGACATGCGCTTTCTCTACGAATCCAGGCGCAAGCTCTTCACCATCGGCTACAACGTCACGATGAGCCGTCTTGATGACTCCAATTACGACCTGCTGGCCAGCGAGGCCCGGCTCGGCAGTTTCCTGGCCATCGCCCGGGGCGATGTGCCCCTGGAACACTGGTTTTCGATGAGCCGGCCTTACGGCGCCGTCGGCCGGCGCCGGGTGCTGCTCAGCTGGACCGGGACCATGTTTGAATACTTGATGCCCTTGCTGTTCCAACGCTCCTACGACAATTCGCTGCTCGACAAGGCGGCCAGGGAAGCGGTGGCGGTGCAGATTGCTTACGGCCGCAGCCACAACGTGCCGTGGGGTATTTCCGAATCGGCCTTTGCCGATCTTGACCTGGAGAAGACCTACCAGTACAAGGCCTTCGGCGTGCCGATCCTCGGCCTGAAACGCGGCCTTGAGGAAAAACTGGTGGTCGCGCCCTATGCCACCCTGCTGGCCCTGCACGCCGCCCCGGCCAAGGCCGTGCACAACCTCAAACGACTGGCGGACCTGGGCATGCTCGCCGAATACGGCTATTTCGAGGCGATGGACTTCAGCCGGCAGGCCCAGCGGGATCTCGCTGCCCGACACCCCAAGCGGGGGGTGATCATCGAGGCCTATATGGCCCACCACCAGGGTATGGCCTTTCTGGCACTGATCAACTTCCTGCATGACAACCCATTTCCCCGCCGCTTCCACAGCGACCCTCGGGTCCGGGCCTTCGAGGCCCTGCTGCAGGAGCGTATCCCGACCCTGCCGCCGCTGCACCTGATCTCGACCCGGGACAGCGAGCCGGTGCTCCTGGGCGGAGAGCTGATCGCGCCGACGGCGAGCACCTTTACCACCCCCCACACGATCACACCGATGACCCTGCTTTTGTCCAACGGTCGCTACGATCTGATGATCACCAACAGCGGTGGCGGCTATAGCGGCTGGAATGGCCGGGAAATCAGCCGCTGGCGCTCAGACCAGACCTGTGATGCCAGGGGGATCTTCTGCTATCTCCACGAGAAGGAGCCTGATCGCCTGTGGTCCGCCACCTATCATCCGGTCGGCGGCACGCCTGAGGGCTATTCGGTGGACTTCACCCTGGACCGGGCCATCTTCCGGCGCAGTGATGACGACATCGATACTGAAACAGAGATCAGCGTCTCGCCGGAAGACGACGTGGAGGTGCGCCGGATCACCCTGGTGAACCACTCCAACCGAAGCCGTCAGGTCAGCCTCACCAGCTACGTTGAACTATCCATGGCCGCCCACAACGCCGATCGCCAGCATCCGGCCTTCAACAAGCTGTTCATTCAGACCGAGGCGCTGGCTGAAGAGCAGGTGCTTCTCGCCTACCGACGCCCCCGCAGTGAAGACGATCCACCGCTGTTTGTCGCCCACCGCCTTACCTCCGACCCCGCTGGAGCGGGTTTCGCGGCCGAAGAGGGATGGCAGTTCGAAACCGACCGGGCCCGGTTTATCGGCCGCGGGCGGAATCTGACCCGGCCCATGGGGGCGGTACAGGGTCTCGGCAACAGCCAGGGGTTTGTCCTTGATCCGATTCTCAGTCTGCGGCAGCACATTACCCTGGAGCCCGGGCAGCGTTGCCAGGTCTGCATGGTGCTCGCGGCCGGGGCCAGTCGCGAAGAGGTCCTCCTGCTGATGGACAAGTACAGCGAGCTCCATGCCGCCGGTCGGGCCATGGATTTCGCCTGGCACTCGGCCCAGCAGCAGCTGCAGATGCTGCGCATCCAACCCGACGAAGCGCGCCGTTTCCAACAGCTGGCCAGTCACCTGCTGTTCCCCAACTCCCTGCTGCGCGCCTCGGCCAGGCGCCTGGAAGACAATCGCAAGGGGCAGGCCGGCCTCTGGCAGTATGGCATCTCGGGCGATCTGCCCATTGTCCTGGTCAGCATCGGCGAGCCCCGGGAAATCGCCTTGGTCCGTCAACTCCTCCAGGCCCGCACGTTCTGGCAGATGCATGGACTGGCGGTCGATCTGGTAATCCTCAACGAGGAGGCGGGGAGTTATGATCAACCACTGCAGGAACGACTGGAACAGCTGATCCAGATCCATTCACTGACCGCCGCATCCGACCGGGCCGGAGCAGTCTTTCTCAAGAGCGCAAACCAGGTCCCGGAGGACGACCTGAAACTGTTCAGGGCTGCCGCCAGTGTCGTACTGGTTGCGGCTCGCGGGACATTATCCCAGCAGCTGCGGGTACCGGTCGTCCCACTCGAGCCGCTGGCGAAAATAGAGAAGAAACACGTTTCCCCGGAACCCTCGGCACCACTGCCCTTCATGGAACTGGAGTATTTCAACAGTCTCGGCGGCTTTACCCCGGACGGGCGGGAATACGCGATCTATCTCGGTCCCGACACGAACACCCCGGCGCCATGGGTCAATGTCATCGCCAACCCGGACTTCGGGACCATGGTCAGTGAAACCGGGGCCGGATTCACCTGGTACGGCAACAGCCAAAGCAACCGCCTGACCGGCTGGTCTAACGATCCGGTGCTCGACCCGGCCTCTGAGGCCCTCTACATCCGCGACGAGGAAAGCGGCATCTTCTGGTCGCCGACCGTGGCGCCGATCCGGGAACCGATGGCCTATCGGGCCCGGCATGGGGCCGGATATTCCGTCTTCGAACACAACAGCCATGGCATCGAACAGGAGCTGACGGTCTTCGTTCCCATCGACGACAGCGGTGGCCAACCGGTCAAGCTGCAACGGTTGCGGCTCACCAACGCGTCCAGGAGGAGGCGCAGGATCTCGGTAACCTATTACGTCGAATTGACCCTGGGCGAAAACCGCGAAACCTCCCGGATGCATGTCATCACCCACCGGGATGAAGAAACCCGGGCCCTTTTCGCACAAAATCGCTACCACCCGGATTATGGCAATCGAGTGACGTTTGTCACCATCACCCCGCCGCCCGATTCCTACAGCGGCGACCGCTCCTCCTTCATCGGCCGCAACCGCTCCCTGGCCCAACCGATCGGTATGGAACTTCCCGGGTTATCCGAGCGGGTCGGCGCGGGGCTTGACCCCTGCGCGGCACTCCGGGTGACCGTTGAACTGGCGCCCGGCGAATACCGGGATATCGTCTGTACGCTGGGACAGGCCGAATCCTCGACCCGGGCCCGGGAGCTGGCGCTCGGTTTCCAGCATGAGCTTGCCCTGGAGGACGCCCTCGCCGAGACCATGGCCTGGTGGGACGATCTCCTGGCAGCGGTCGAAGTACACACCCCCGAGCGTTCCGCCGATCTGCTGATCAATCGCTGGCTGCGGTACCAGTCCCTGAGCAGCCGCATCTGGGGGCGGTCCGGTTTCTATCAGTCAAGCGGTGCCTATGGTTTTCGCGATCAGCTGCAGGACATCATGGCCTTCTGCGCCACCAGACCTGAATTGGCGCGGGAACAGATCCTGCTGGCCGCAAGCCGCCAATTCAAGGAAGGAGATGTCCAGCACTGGTGGCATCCACCGGGCGGCGCCGGGATCCGCTCCCGCATCTCCGACGACCTGCTCTGGCTGCCGTATGTGACCGCCCACTACGTCCGGACCACCGGCGACACAGCCATCCTGAAAACGGAAATTCCCTTTCTCGAAGGCGCGGAGCTGGCGGATGACCAGCATGAGCAGTACGCCACACCGGCGATCTCCCTCGAACAGGCCACCTTGTTCGAGCACTGCCGGCGGGCGGCGGCTCGGGGCCAGACGGCCGGTTCTCACGGCCTGCCCCTGATCGGGACCGGGGATTGGAACGACGGCATGAATCTGGTGGGTGCCGGAGGAAAAGGGGAGAGCGTCTGGCTGGCCTGGTTCCTCTGTGATGTGTTGCAGGGAATGGGCGAGATGGCGGACATCCTCGCGCAGCCGGAGCTCGGCCGGAGCTATCGGCAGGACAGGGAGATACTGGCTGAGCGGATCGAACAGTCCGGTTGGGACGGCGAGTGGTATCTGCGGGGGACCTTTGACGATGGCAGCCTGCTCGGCTCGGCGGCCAACACCGAGGCGAGGATCGATTCCCTGCCCCAGTCATGGGCCTGGCTGACCGGAGCAGCGGAGCCGGCCCGGGCAGCACAGGCCCTGGAATCTGCCTGTCACCATCTCGTTCACGAGGATGAAGCGCTGGTGCTGCTCTTCACGCCCCCGTTCGACACCTCCGAACCATCACCGGGCTATATCAAGGGGTATCCGCCAGGAGTGCGCGAAAATGGCGGGCAGTACACCCACGCCGCCCTGTGGCTGGCCATGGCCATGGCCCGCACCGGAGACGGGGGACGGGCGGTGCAGCTGCTGCGGCTGCTCAATCCGATCGAGCACGCCCGCGATGCGGCGGCAACCTGGCGATACGGCACTGAACCCTACGCGGTGGCGGCCGACGTGTACCGATTGCCCGGCCGAATCGGCCAGGGCGGCTGGTCCTGGTACACCGGTTCGGCGGCGTGGATGTACCGGGCCTGGGTTGAAGAGATCCTCGGGATGCAGGTCCGTGGCGACCAGATGCGGATCAATCCGGTCATCCCGGCAACCTGGCCGGGTTTCAGCCTGCGCTATCGCCATGGTGAAGCAGTTTACGAGATCGAGGTCGAGAACCCGGACGGGTGCGAGCACGGGGTGGCCTGGATTGAGATGGATGGCCTGCGCCTTTCCGGCGATCTCGTCCCCCTGGAACGGTGCTTGATCAAACATCAGGTGCGCGTGTGTATGGGGACGTTGTTTAATTGTTGAATCAGATCACTGCCATTATCCCGTCGATCAGATTATCGTTATCCTCTATGATCCGCTCTCCTCGCCGCACAGCATGCGATACAGCAGAACGGCCAATACCGAGAATCTCACCCGCATGAGTTCCGCTGTATCGCAAAATTCTTACCGCCATATAGCAATAAACATCACGCGCTACCTTCATTTCCTGGTTGTTACTGCGTCGCTTGATACTGTTTTTCTCAAGATTGAAAAATGCTTCAACTCGACCGGCCAATTCCGGCAGTGACATGCCACTCATCATCTTTTCTCGCAATAATTCCTCATGGCGAAGCCGCTCAACAAAAACTCCGCTCCCCAAGACCCGGCTGTCAGAAATTTCCAGGTCATCTTGTCGCTCCACCTGCTTCTTCATGCTTCTTTGAGGTCCGCCGACAATCAAGTCATCCCTTCTTCCCTGTAAAGCGCCATCCCTGATAAAATCAGAATAACTCTGGCGTGATTGCCCAAGATTTGTGCCAAACAGTGTCAATATTTCTTCAATATCCTGTCCTGGCAATTCCTGATTTCCCATTAAAACTGAATGACCGCACCAGGGAAACTCGCTCAAGGCCACCAGGTCGGAGACGAGTCTCGCCCGTAATGGATTGAGATGGATGTAGCGCACCAATTCCAACAGATACGTTTCCTCTTCGCAAACGATTGATTTATATCTGTTTTGGAAGACATGGCCGGATCGTTTGTGGCGGGTATTGAAGTTTATGGCATAACCGGTGAGCAATCGTCTCATAAACTGCTTCAGCTCAAGCCGATTGGCTCGAAGCAGTAGATGGAAGTGATTGGGAATCAATGCCCAAGCAAAACAATCTGTGTCGGTTTCCTCCAACAAATCGGACAATCGCTCGACAAACCGTTTTCTGTCGAAATCATCGATAAATATTTTCCTTCTTTCTATTCCTCTGACTATGACGTGTTGAAGGAGGCCAGGTATGTCCAATCGTGCTTGTCTCGGCATGGGGCTGAGATATCAGAGAGTCTTGCAAAATTCAACAATTAAACAACGTCCCCTAGTCCTACTGACGGCAGCTTACTCTGCGTTTCTGACAATTTTCTGACAGATGGGATCTTGACAGAAAAAACACGTCATCCACAAGTAATTATTCGCCTTCTCTTTGCCAAGTGGAGTATCCTCGACAAATAACGGAGCTTCAGCCGGCATCATCGAAGTTTTTCTTTATCTTTTCTTCCTTCCGATCCTCATGACCCTTTCTTGGTTGAAGGATTAATTTCTGACGTTTTGCGCTCATTACTATGGTCTTGGACTGCACAGCGTTTTTTATTGTTATTCCCTTGTCTTTGACTGCGGGAAGCAATAGCTCAAGAGAATCCGGGGCAAGTACCTGCAGAGATACGAGCTTAATGAGCCTTGGTTTTCCGATCCCTAATTCGACTGAGACTAAGCAAATAATCGAGAATACCGACGAGTCTTTCGGTGTCTTCACGGGCGGCAATGAAGAGGTCGCTCTGTTTTCGTTGAGAAATCTGTTTCGAGTTTGCTCTTACGACTACTCAACTGACGTTCGATCACGGCTGCTTGTTGGTTGAATCTGCGTTACTGTCGCATTTCAGCGTAGAAGACCTGCTTGATTCTGGCAAAGCATCGGCAGGAATCGGTGGTAAGGAAGGTCGGATTTGGCTGGAGCTTTAACCGTCCGTAGTGAACTCAACAATTAAACAACGTCCCCCGCAGTTTTCTCAGTTTTACCCATCACTTTCTGTAGCTTATCCGCAAGTTGTTTTTTGGAGAACGGTTTCTGGATGAACGACACCCCGTCTTCGAGCACTCCGTGATGGGCGATCACGTCGGCTGTGTAACCAGACATGAAGAGACAGGCGAGCGAGGGATAACGGACTGACAATTGTGTCGCCAGATCCCGGCCGTTCATGTCCGGCATGATTACGTCCGTCATCAACAGGTCGATCTCGCCGCGGTGCAGTTCGGCCAGCTTGATCGCTTCTTCTGCAGCCGCGCACGGTACAACCCGATAGCCAAGTTTCTCGAGCATCGCCGTAGTCATTTCCAGGACCATCGGTTCATCTTCCACCAGCAAAACGGTACCCGCTCCGCCCGGAATCACAGCCACCGTCTCCGCCGCCAGCTTCGTATCGGCGGTCTCCCGATATTCGGGCAAATAGACGGCAAATATCGCGCCTTGCCCCATTTCGCTGCGGACCTCGATAAAGCCGTTATTCTGCGTGACGATGCCGTACACGGTAGCCAACCCGAGACCGGTTCCTTCACCTGTTTGCTTGGTTGTGTAGAACGGTTCGAAAAGATGGGAGAGCGTCTCGGGATCAATGCCGCTACCGGTGTCGCTCACCGTCAACACCACATACTCTCCGGCAACCGCGTCAGGATTTCCGGCAGCCGCAGCCTGATCAACGGTCACCATGCCCGTTTCAATAGCGATACGACCGGTATCGGTGATCGCATCCCGGGCGTTGACACAGAGATTGGCCAGGATCTGGTCGATCTGGGACGGATCCATCTTGATCGGCGACACGCGGCGGCCCGGCATCCAGACAAGATCGATGGCCTCACCGACGAGCCGCCGCAGCATGGTCAGCATGCCCTCGACCGTCTGATTCAGGTCGATCACCCGGGGCGACACCGTCTGCCGGCGCGCAAAAGCCAATAATTGCCCGGTCAGATTGGCCGAGCGCTGCGCCGCTCTCTCGATCTCCCGCAGGGCTGGATACAACGGCTGGTGTTCATCAACCTGATCGAGAATCATCTCCGTATAACCGAGAATGACCCCGAGCATATTGTTGAAATCGTGGGCCACCCCGCCGGCCAACCGGCCCACCGATTCCATCTTCTGGGCGTGCAGCAATTGTTTTTCCAGGGCAACCCGTTCACTGATGTCACGAATATTGCCGATAATTTTTTCGGGTCGCCCCCGGGAATCGCGCTGAATTTTTGCCGAGACGGAACAGATAACGATAGCCCCGTCACGGTTTTTCAGGGTGATCTGATAATCAGCAACGCTGCCGTCTTTCTGAAGGTCCGCGAGAAATCGCTCACGTTCGGCCGGATCGGCGTAAAAGTCGAACAGCGATCTGCCGATCAGTTCCTCCCGGCAGTATTGTCCTTTTGAAATCTCCCGTATCGACGGACTGATATCGACAACGCGACCGTCCATGGTTACCGAATAGACGGCATCCTGGACGTTCTCAAACATCGTGCGATAGTTCTCTTCGCTCTTCTTGAGTGCATCCTCGGCCTGACGCCGCTCGGTGATATCGGAAAATGAAATGATGACTGCATACGGTTTCGAGACGCCCTTGGTAAAGAGCGGCCGGGTGTTGATCTCGATCCAGCTGGCGCCCTGCCCATCTTTGACGATCCCCATGATAACGCCGCCGCACGGCTCACCGGTCCGCAGGGTATGCAGCGAAGGATGGTCCTGAACGGGGAAAGGCGTTCCGTTCTCATGAATGGTATGCCAATCTCGAATCCCAGCCGGCCGACCGACAACCTCCTCGGAACCGAGGCCAAATATCGCGGCAGCCGTCCGATTCCACAACAGGATCCGCTCCGACGCGTCCTGGAGAATGACCCCTTCCCCGATGCTCTCGATCAATTCCTCCAAGCGCTCCTCGCTTTCCCGCAACGAGTTGTGCGAACGCATCAGCCACTGCCGCGAAAACCAGACGACCAGCGCTCCGACCAGACCGATCAGGGCATGGGATACCGCGAGGAAGGTTTTTTGCCGCTGCTCGATCTCAAGATACGGCGTAAACGGGACCGAAACGCTGATGCCGCCGCGGATGTCACCCTCCCGATACCCCTTGCTCGGCATGGCATTTCAGGCAGCCGCTCTCGGTGATCATCGGTCGCATGAACCGCAGCATGTGATCACCGTCGACCACTTCCAGAGAGCTGACCTCTTTGACCCCGGCGGTAAAAGACTGCAACGCTCCTGTTTCCCAGGCATCGGCAGCATTTTCAGCCCTTAGGGGGTTGAGACTGGTGATATGCCCCTTGATCCCGTAGGATTCCTGTCCCAGTTCATGTACCTGACGGGTCATGTAGGCGGGGTTGACCAGTGTCAAACGATCACCGTCGGTCGTGATCACATCTCGTTTGGCAATACCCGACAAATAGGGGTTGGGTGGTGTTGTGTCGGAAGGGGGTACGTAAACGCCGCCATGCATGGTCGCCCAACGCCGATACACCAAGTCCTTGGAAAAACTCGCCCGCGCCTCGACAACCGCCAGGGAAAAAGAGGTATTACGAACATGCTGCCAGGCAAAGCTCAGGGAAACCAGGATCAGAATTATCCACAACAGGCCGATGAGGGAAAATATGGCGTCCGGTCGGTGCAGCCAGCCGGCACGCCGTCCTCCGAAGGGGAAGAAAGCATCGACTGACGGTTGGGAAACAGGCTTGTGCATCGAACTCACCAAGTTGTACACCAGTACATCCACCACCAGACATCCGGACGACTTACACGCTCAGTATACCGCAGTGTCGCACAGAAAGGAAACGACCGGACAAAAACTGCGACCAGGCATCGCTGCAAAATCCTTCGGCAGAGGGCGGCAGGCGGTGCGACAGCGATCAGAAATAACTGCTGCCGTCCCAGCAATGGGTGCAGAGCTGCTCCCGGGGCAGGCCGATGGCGGCAACCAGATCGTCGAGGCGCTGGTAGATCAGCGAACTCAGGTGCAGCTGCTCTCGAATGTGTTCTATCATCTCGAGGTTTTTGGCCGACCCGGCCCGCGCGTAGTCGTCAAGGTTTCTGTCTTCCGCCCCCTCGAGCTGCTGGATGATCTTACGCCCCGCCAGGTCAAGAGTCGAGCGGGAAGAGGAGAAATTGAGGAACTCGCAGGGAAAGATCAGCGTCGGGCAGGCCAGTCGCATGTGCACCCGGCAGGCGCCGCAATCGAAGAGGACCTGGACATTCTCGCGGAGTTGGGTGCCACGCACGATCGAGTCGTCGCAAAACAGCAAGCGACGCCCCTCGATTAACCGGCGCACCGGGATCAGTTTCATCCGCGCGACCAGATCGCGCATCTCCTGGTTCTGCGGCATGAAACTGCGCGGCCAGGTCGGGGTATATTTGACGAACGGGCGCCGGTAGGGCAGCTTGCGCTCACCGGCATACCCGAGGGCATGGCCGATCCCCGAATCCGGGATGCCGGCGACAAAATCGGCCTGGACATCATCGCAACGGGCCAGCGCCGCACCGCAGCGATAGCGCACCTCCTCGACGTTGATGCCCTCATATTCCGAGGCCGGATACCCGTAATAGACCCAGAGGAAGGAACAGATCTGCATGCGGGGGCCCGGAGCGCGCCGCTGCTCGTAGCCGTCGGCGGTCAACAGCAGGATCTCGCCGGGTCCCAGGAAATAATCGACAGCAAATCCCAGATTGGGAAACGCGGAGGACTCCGACGTCACCGCCAAGGCACCCGGCCGCCGCCCCACCACCAGCGGCGTCCGTCCGAGCCGATCGCGGGCCGCATAGATACCCTTCTCGGTCAACAATATCAGTGAACACGACCCCCGGATGGTCTCCTGGGCAGCCTCGATGCCGGCCTCGAAACTGTCCTGCCGGCAGATCAGTTTGGCCACCATTTCAGTCGGGTTGGCGATGCCATCCGAGGTCCCTGAGAAATTTCCTTTGCGGGCGAAGGCCTGATCGACAAGTTCGTCAAGATTGTTGATCCGACCGACGGTAACGATGCCGAAGGTTCCCAGGTGGGAGCCGATGATCAGCGGCTGTGGATCTGTATCGCTGATCACCCCGATGCCTTGCCGGCCATGGAAGCTGGCCAGTTCCGCTTCAAACTTCGTCCGGAAATAACTGTTTTCGATATTGTGGATGGCACGGTGGAAGACGTGTGCATTGCGCACCGCCATACCGCCGCGTTTGGTCCCGAGGTGGGAATGATAGTCGGTGCCGTAATATAAATCCGCCACGCAATCCGTCTGCGAGACGATGCCGAAAAGACCGCCCATGATGCCCCCTTAGAGTGATGGTGTTACCGCCTTGCCCGTTGCCTCGTTGCCACGTGTTTCAGTCCTGTTGCGGGGAACGACGCAACTCCCGATGATAGCTCTGCAGGGGATACACCCTCGCCTCGCCTTCGCGAATGGCAGCAATTCCCTTGGCCGCGGCGATGGCCGCCGCGGTGGTGGTGATGTAGGGGATTTTATATCTGATCGCCGTCCTGCGAATATTCGAGCTGTCCGCGGCGCCTTTTCTACCGCTTGGGGTATTGATCAAGAGCTGTATCTGGCCGCTCTTCATCGCATCCACCAGATTCGGCCGGTCCAGCCCCAGCTTGGAGACGACAGTGGTCTCGATGCCTTTGCCGCGCAGGAAGCGATGAGTGCCCTCGGTGGCCATCAGCGTGAATCCCAGTTCGCGGAAGCGCCGCGCCGGTTCCAGAGCCGCGTCCTTGTCACGATCGGCGATGGTGAACAGCACCGCTCCCTGCAGCGGCAGGCCCGCCTGGGCAGCATCCTGGGCCTTGAAGAAGGCCCGGCCGAACGAGCGCCCGAGGCCGAGCACCTCCCCGGTGGAGCGCATCTCCGGTCCGAGCAGCGGATCGACCTCGGGAAACATGTTGAACGGAAAGACCGCCTCTTTCACCCCGAAATAGGGGATCTGCATATCGTGCAGATCGAGTTCCCCGAGGCTCTTGCCAAGAATGACCTGGGTTGAGAGACGAGCCATGGACAGTCCGCACACCTTGGAAACGATGGGCACAGTGCGCGAGGCCCGCGGGTTGGCCTCCAGCACGTAGA
>NPIE01004401.1_pt1 | contig 19848 bp, 11 predicted proteins | sample 8637661 | NCBI WGS metagenome assembly NPIE01 (sample SAMN07420842, study PRJNA396082) | bioreactor metagenome | isolation source: sample BA12 brine-fed electro-methanogenic bioreactor BA | place: Japan: Kochi | collected 2016-12-09
ATTTCCTACTGGGTTTCAGGGGGGGTCATAGTACTGGTGGGTTAGTTCGCGAGTTCTATAAACCTTGGATGGGAAGGAACGTACGGGCTCCGGCCCATGCGCTTTGACTCTTGCTTTGACTTGCCATGGGCCCGTATGCCTGGTCAGGGCCTGTAGTCTCATGCTACGTCTACGTCGCGTCGAACGCCAACCATGCTACCGCAGCAAGGACCGATAATCCGGAGGGGGGTTCTTGCACATCAGGACCCGCCGAGGGAATCGTTGCATACGGAGGCTTGGTAGGTGGATATAGAACGACCGCCCCTAGGGCAGGGCAGTCCTTTGAAATGGGGGGGCTTGGCCCAAAGGATGCGGGGCGACGCCGGCTTGTACAGCAGTGTCGTTTGTGAGATAATCGAGAAGCCGATGGAGAGGCCAGGGAGTTGATATGCACGACGTTACGCGGATTCTGAACGAGATTGGAGAGGGGGACGCTAAGGCTACGGACGAACTGTTGCCCCTGGTCTACGCAGAACTCCGGCTTCTGGCGGCACAGAAGCTGGCCCGGGAGAAGCCCGGGCAGACGCTCCAGGCAACGGCTCTGGTACACGAGGCATATCTGCGTCTGATTGGGGTCAGTGATCAGGGCTTCAAGAACCGCAGATACTTCTTTGGAGCGGCGGCTGAGGCCATGCGACGCATTCTCATCGAAAATGCCCGGCGCAAGAAGAGTCGGCGGCGTGAAGGCGCATACGACCTTGTGGAGGTGGGGCGGGCCGAAGTGTCGTTTGACGCGGGCAATTCAGACGATCTCATTGCCCTTGATGAGGCCCTTGCCAAGCTGGCTGGGCTCGATACGACGAAAGCCGAGCTGGTTAAACTGCGTTTCTTCTCTGGGTTGAGTATCGAGCAGGCTGCGGAGGTCCTCGGCATTTCCCGCACGACGGCCATTCGCCATTGGTCTTTTGCCCGGACATGGCTTCTGCACGAGATGAAGACCGACCGGTGATATTCCGGCGTTGTCCTGATTTTCGCATTTTTCCTGGATCGGTTCCCACTCGGGCTGCGCATGATTGAATGAAAGGAGCCGGCATTGGGACCTAAGCTGGAAGACATTGAGGCACTTTATCATGCTGCCCTGGAGAAGGAGGCTGGGCCGGAGAGAACGGCCTATGTAGAGGCGGTCTGTGGTGAAGACAAGGCGTTGTGTGCGCAAGTGCTTGCCCTGCTCGAGACCAGTGAGCAAGCAGGGGGTTTCTTGGAAGCCCCTGTGTTCTGCCCTGACAGTATCGCCCTCGACGGCCTTGAGGCCAATGAGGGGCCTGGCAGCCACATTGGCCCATATCACCTTCTGGAGGAGATAGGTGAAGGAGGCATGGCGGTGGTGTATATGGCCGCGCAGGAGCGTCCATTACGACGTCGGGTGGCCTTGAAGATCATCAAACTGGGCATGGACACCAGGGAAGTCATGGCCCGTTTTGAGGCCGAACGACAGGTCTTGGCCATGATGGACCATCCCAACATCGCCCGGGTTTTCGACGCCGGGGCAACGGAGACGGGCCGGCCCTATTTCGTGATGGAACTGGTCAAAGGGGTTTCGATTACCAAGTACTGTGATCAGCACAGGCTGAGCACTCGGGAGCGTCTGGAACTGTTTGTGCCGATCTGCAATGCTGTGCACCATGCCCACCAGAAAGGTGTCATTCATCGCGACCTCAAGCCGTCCAACATCATGGTGACCATGCACGACGGCATGGCGGTGCCCAAAGTGATCGACTTCGGCATCGCCAAGGCCACAAATCAGCGTATGACCGAGCACACGATCTTCACCAGGTACGCAGAGATGATCGGCACGCCGGAGTATATGAGCCCGGAGCAGGCGGAGATGGGGGAATTGGACATCGATACGCGCACGGATATCTATTCCTTGGGCATTGTCCTCTATGAACTGCTGACCGGGACATTGCCCTTTGACCCCGAGACCCTGCGCTCAGCTGCCCTGAGCGAAATCCAACGGATCATCCGGGACCAGGAGCCACCCCGTCCGAGCACGCGGCTTTCCGCTCTGGGGCAGGCTGCAGAAGAGATTGCGGCCCGTCGCAGGACCAGTGTTGTCGGGTTGGCGCGCCGGCTCAATCGGGAGTTAGAGTGGATCCCGATGATGGCCATGCGCAAGGACAGGACCCGGCGCTATCGGTCGGCATCGGAATTTGCCGATGACATCGGGAACTATCTGTCCGGCCTGCCTCTGACCGCCGGACCGGAATCGGCCTGGTACAGACTGATCAAGATGGTGAGCAAACACCGCGTAGCAGTCTCTGCTGTTGCAGCGGTCATACTCTCTCTGAGCATAGGACTCGCTGCCAGCAGCCATTTGTTCGTGAAGGCGCAGAGGGCCCTGAGAGAGCTGAATCGACTGGAGACCCGCGTCGCATCCGATGAGCTCCTCGCCAGTGTACACGATCTGCGTGCCCAAGGCAGATACAAGGATGGCCTGGCCGCCTTGGAGCCCCATTTGGGAACCCGAGACCTGGGGCCTAAGGCCCAGTTGCTGTATGCCCAACTGCTCTTTGACACAGGCAGAGTGTCCGAGGCCCGGGAAAGGCTGGAGACACTGACGTCTGCACCGCCAGCCATTGCAGGGTCTGCCTACTATTTACTGGCCCACATTGTCTCACAGAACGATCCCGCACGAGCTGAGGGATATCAGCAACTGGCAGAGTCCGTCCTACCTCAGACCGTGGAGGCCTGTTTCCTGCGGGCCATGATGGTAACCAGTCCGGAAGAGGCCCTGGAGTGGTTATCCAAGGCCGTGGAACTCGATCCCGGTCATTACGCTTCGCGCAAGGCCCGGGTTTTGGCCTATTATCACCTGAGAGAATATGAGGCCATGGCTGGGGACGTGGGCGTGCTCATTGCTCTGCGACCCGACGACTATCTGGGTTACGCCCTGCGCGCGATTGTCCGGCGTGAAGCCGGCGAGTTCGAAGCAGCCCTGCGAGACCATAACCGGGCCCTTGAGACGTGCGCGCTGGAACGTGAGATAGGCGAACTCTACTATCAACGCTGCCAAACCTATATGCACAGCGGTGCGTATCAAGCGGCTCTGGTGGATGCCAAGCGCTGCGACTCTCTGGTGCCGCGAGATCACAGGCGACGTGGGCGTTTTCAGGTGTTTGACGCTCTATTGGCCCTGGAGGAATACCAGGCGGCGGAACAAGAGTACGAGCGAATCTCAAGGCAACAGGTCTGGGATCAATTCAACTTCAACTTGCATGCGGTCCGGCGTACCTTCGATCTGCTGCAAGCGGGCAACGATCTACGTTTCCCTGTAGAGGTGGCTGGCAAATCTCCGTTCTACACCATGGAGCAGGCGGCTGACTTCTATCGCCTGTTACAGAGCAAGGGCCGGCGTATCCGCATGCCGCATGGCGCCTGGGTTGGCACGTGGTCGCCGGACGCACGGTACATCGCCTATGATAGGGGCTTTGGGAACAGCTGGCGTGCCAGTACGCTGTACGACAGCGCGATCCAGGGACGCGCCGATGGCATCGAGATCCTGGACATTGATACCGCAGAGACGCGTCTGCTGTGTGCGAAGGGAAAAGAGCCAGCCTGGTCCCCGGACGGCCGCTACATCGCCTTTCAGCGATACCTGGAAGATGAACAGGAGATATGGATTGTCCCCCCAACAGACGGTGTGCCCCGGAAGGTCGTCTCGGGCACGATACTCAACTGGTCTAAAGACGCCAGGCTTCTGTACTATTGGCATGAGTCCGACAGCACGATCTATGCCGTCGATGTGACACTCACGGAGACGCAGGGCGTCCTGGTGATGGAGTGCTCGGACGACCTGCGCAGGCAGAGCCAACTGTCTCCTGACAATCGTCATATCGCTCTCAACTACCTGGCCGAAGTGCGGGTGTTGACCTTCCCCGAGGGTCGGGAAGTCGCGCGTTGGAAAAAGCCCTGGCCCACGACGTTGATGGATCTTTGCTGGCATCCCGACGGCAAGCAGATTCTGCTCAATGCATGGTGGTATGTCGGAGACATGGGCATGTGCGTCTTCGATCTGGAACAGGGTGAAGTGATGCACGTGTTCAACCTCAGCGGGCCCAAGTGTGCCACCATCCTGTCGCCGGACGGCACCAGGCTGATGGTCGTGGTTCAAGGGGTGTACCGCGAAGGCTGGCTGCTGGACATAGACCCGGGCAAAGCCCTTGCCGAGATCTTAGCCCCGGCCTTGACGAACGAACAGCATCTGGCACGATTGTTGGAACAGTATGACCGAATCGTCGCATCGGACCCTTCCTGCGCCGATCACCATCTTTCACGTGCCCTGGTGTTCTTCGCACGCGGGGACATGGACGCGGCACATCAGGATATCGACCGATGCCGGAGCCTGATCACAGACCCGAATGATCCCGCGGTCTGGAAGCTGAGGTTCTGGGCGAACCGGTATCTTGCCAGCCAACAAGATGCCGAAGCGGAATGGCTTACCCTGGATCTGGCCCGGTTAGCGGAGCGATTCCCAACGCGATTTCAGGATGCGCCCGAGCCGTTCAAACACCCGTTCCAGCAACTCGCGGAGATCTATACAGCGCGCGGTGACGACTCCCAGGCTCTGGTTTGGCAAGATCGCTGGCGGAAAATGCAGGATACCTCCGGCAATTGATACAGCCCGAAGCCGCGCGCATACTGGCGGCCGTTTCTCCGGGCGTTCCGCATTCAGGCCTTCCGCTGTGAATCAGTTCTACCATAGGCCCCCCGGCATTCCATTCACCAGTAAACGTGCCCCATTGCCATGATTAGGCCGGAGCCAGCACACGTGCTCCCGTGTCACTCCAAAGTCTGGCGGTCAACGATTCGTGCGAGACTATTTTCTTCTGTTTTTCCCAGAAAAATGGTCCTGCTTCAGGTTCCGTCACGCATGGGTATATGAAGGCAAGGCCAAGGCCTGAAACAGAGCCGGGTCGCAAGAGGTTGTGACAGGGCGATTCTGAGAACGAACTACTTTGGATTGGAGGTCATGAAATGAAGAGTCTAGCAGATTGGAGAGTCTCTTGTTTGGTGATGGCATTGCTATTCTGTTGCGGATTCCCTCTCCAGGGTGCCGAACTCGTGCATCTCTGGGCCTTTGACGGGGACACCCAGGACACCTCGGGCAGTGACAATCACGGGGTGGTTCATGATGGGCAAGCCAACTACGTCTCTGGCAGGTTTGGGCAGGCCATATCGCTGCAAAAGGGAGTGGGAGTCGTAGCCGAGGAACCCAGCAACCTGCCTGTGGGCGGAACTGACGCCTGGTCCATGAACATCTGGCTCAACCTCACTGAAGCACCCGACGCGGGAGCTCTTATTGCGGGTTTCACCGGTCGCGATGTGGACCGCGCAGACCCCTATGCGGCCGCCGGCCGGGAACGTGCATTGGGCAATCTGTTCAGCAGATACTGGTTTTGGAGCAACTTCATTGATGTCGATTCCGGGCGAACCTATGTTGTCGATGGTGCCTGGCACATGTACACGATCACGTATGATGGCCTCATTATCGTCATGTACATCGACGGGGTTGAAGTGAAAAGACAAGCCAGGAAGTTGCATGACACGGAGGCGCAGATCGTCGTGGGAGGCACTTCACTGTGGGACGGTCAACTGGCCGGCGCCTTCGATGACTATTCGATTTGGCGAGGGGCTTTGTCTTCCGAGGAAATCACGGCGATCATGGCCGAGGGAGCGCTCGCTGATGCGGCCAGCGAGGCGGCAACCGGGGACATCTTCCCCCTGGATGGTATCTGGATCACATCGGCTCCGACCCCGTTGGGCAACTGGCTCTCCAGAACTCTCTACATCGCCCAGAATGCCGAGAAGACCCGCTTCAGTGGAACACTTGAGTTCCTCAACGTGTTTCCGCTCCTCGCGGAGGCCTTCCCGGATGCCGATCCGACTTTGGAGATCTCGGCCGGTGGTGAGGCGGTCAGAGTGGGAGACAACCAGTACGAGGCCACCTATCTGATCTACGGCAGGAAGCTCGATGCCGGCACGGGTGCCATTGACATCGTCACCATTGAAGTCCTCAACGCGCGGTTCGAAGTCCTCGGACCGGATTACCTGCAGGGGCAGGGTACCGCCTCCTACTACGTAGCCGCCCAGGATGCCGATCAGGATGGTTTTCCCGACGAGGGCCAGGAACCCGTCGCCTGTTTCCCTTGGGCATGGACGTCCAGGCGTCTGACGCCTATGCCGGGCTGCATTCCTATCTCGCCGACGGAATAGATCAAATGGCGACATGAAGAACTGGCAAAGCCGTGCACTGCTGTAGGGCTGTGACTCTCTCGCAGCCCTACGGCAGTTTGAACTCCCATGCTGTTCGATGCTGTGCTACCCAATGCAGGGCCGACGATTCCGGAGGCGCAGACCTGCATCCGCACCGAGAAGTGCCCAAGTCCGGGTTACAGGCGAATGCAGCACGATCATCGACCGAGGTTCGTAAGTTACAGGTCTGCAATGGTTTAAGGGCAGAGACAAGGGCGTTGCCGGTCTGACACCTTACAGCGTCAGCAACGCACAGGTGCCAAAACCCTTGAATCGCTTTCACTTTCTCGTGAGAATACTCCCACGTTTTACTATCCGGGCGTACTGGGAGTGGGCATGAGTGACGTGACACGGATCTTGAACGCCATTGAACGGGGTGATGCGAAAGGTACGGATGAACTCCTGCCTCTGGTCTATGAGGAACTGCGGCTCCTGGCAGCTCAGCGGCTGGCCCGGGAGAAGCCCGGGCAGACGCTCCAGGCCACGGCGCTGGTGCACGAGGCGTATCTGCGGCTGGTCGGGGATGAATCACGGAGTTGGAATGGTCAGGGGCATTTCTTCGCGGCGGCGGCAGAAGCCATGCGACGGATCCTGGTGGAAAACGCCCGCCGCAAGAGAAGCGGAAAACGTGGCGGCGACCGCGACAGGGTCCCCCTGGACTCTACCGACATCGAGGTGGCGATGCCTGCAGACCAGATCGTTGCTCTGAGCGATGCCCTGGACGCCCTGGAGCAGGAAGACCGCGAGGTGGCGCAGTTGGTGAAACTTCGGTACTTCGTAGGGCTCACCCTTGAGCAAGCTGCCGATGCCTTACAGATATCCTCACGGACGGCCTACCGGTATTGGGCCTATGCCAAGGCTCGCATGCACGAAGAACTGACAGACCACGGTTGATGGTCTCACAGACGTTGGCGCCGGGAGCGCATGCTTTCCGACGGGGACGGTCCTGTGCCGAAGGTGCCGACTTGGCACGACTTGTGCCCGATTATGCTATGCCTTAGCTCCTCCGTCACTTTCTTGCAGATTCTCATGATTTCGCTGTCAGGTCTTGGCATCATATCTCGCACTGTACTATGAACGGTGAGCCATACGGGAACAAGTCATGAATGACCTGTCACGAGGCATCAAAGACATATTTGCGGACACGCTGGAGAAGCAGACGCCCGCCGAGCGCGAGGCCTACCTGCGTGTGGCCTGCGGGGACGACACGGCTCTGAGGCGGAGGGTGGAAGCGTTGCTCCATGCCTACAACGAGGCAGATGATGTTCCGGATACCCCTGTCGTGAGTCGCCCTCTTGCCGGCCAGGAAACGTCGTTGACCGAAGGCCCCGGCACGGTCATCGACCGCTATCGGCTTCTGGAGAGGATCGGCGAGGGCGGCATGGCGGTGGTCTACATGGCCGAGCAGCAGCACCCGATTCGACGGAAGGTAGCCCTGAAGATCATCAAGTTGGGCATGGATACCCAGCAGGTCATTGCCCGCTTCGAGGCCGAGAGGCAGGCGCTGGCGCTGATGGACCACCCGCATATCGCCAAGGTCCTCGATGCCGGGGCCACGGGGACGGGCCGGCCGTACTTCGTCATGGAGTTGGTTCAGGGTACATCGATTACCGAGTACTGCGATAGGAATAGTCTCGGCACGAAAGAGCGACTGGCCTTGTTCGTCGAGGTCTGCAATGCCGTCCAGCACGCCCATCAGAAGGGAATCATCCACCGGGACATCAAGCCGTCGAACGTGATGGTGACGATGCACGATGGCAAGCCCGTTCCCAAGGTGATCGACTTTGGAATCGCCAAGGCCACCAAGCAGCGCCTCACGGAGAAAACGCTGTTTACGCGGTACGCCCAGATCATCGGCACACCAGTGTATATGAGTCCCGAACAGGCCGAAATGAGTGACGTGGACATCGACACGCGCTCCGACATCTACTCGCTGGGCGTGCTGCTGTATGAACTGCTGACGGGGACGACGCCATTCAGTGAGCGTCAACTACGTGAGGCGGGCTATGCAGAGATGCAGCGGGTGATCCAGGAAGAAGAGCCCACCAAACCCTCCACCAAGCTCAGCACGCTGGGTGAGACGCTGACCGACGTGGCCCGACGGCGCAATTCCAGTCCCGAGTTGCTGCGAAAAACCCTTCGTGGCGACCTCGACTGGATCGTGATGAAGGCGCTCGAAAAGGATCGAACCCAGCGTTACGACTCGACCAGCCAGTTGGCCGGCGATGTGGAAAGTCACCTGAGGCGCGAACCCGTCTCAGCAGGCCCCCGCAGCGCCTGGTACCGGACCAGAAGACTCGTGCAACGGCACAGCAGGCTGGCCGTGGTGCTCTTGGCCGTTTTCGGTGTCGGGACAGCAGGGGCCGTCGTCAGCACGATCATGTATCTTCGCGCCGAGGGCACGCGACGACAAATGGAAATCGCCCAGGCAGAGACTCTCAACGTCGTCGATTTCCTGGCAAACGACCTGCTCGCGTCGGTATACCCCGAACGGGCCAGGGGCCAGGAAGTCACCGTACGTTACATCCTGGAAAGCGCGTCGGCCGATTTGGAGCGCCGATTTGCGGAAAACCCGCTGGTCGAGGCGAAACTGCGTGAGACGCTGGGGCTGACGTATCGCAAGATGGCAGACTACGCGGCGGCCGGACCGCATCTCGAGCGGGCCTTGGCCATCCGGCGCATGCATCTCGGCGAGGATGATCCTGCGACACTGACCTCCCAGGACCAGTTGGGTGTGCTCTGCTGGTATCAGAGTCGCTACGCGGAGGCAGAAGCTCTTCTGGACCCGGCCCTGCAGCGACGCCGGCGTGTGTTGGGGCATGAGCATCCGGACACTCTGATGTCCATGGCCCACCTGGCTGCCGTGTATCGCGACAGAGCGCGCTACGCAGAAGGCAATGCCTTGCTCCGAGAGGCCTACCAGACTGGCCGGCGGGTGTGGGGAGAGGAACACCCTGTGACGCTTCACGCCATGCGCAGTCTCGCCTATGCGTACGTCACGGGAGGCGAAATCGATCAGGCCGCGGCGCTGGCTCTTCCGGGATTCGAGATCAGCCGCCGCGTCCTTGGTGAGGAGCACAATGACACCTTGATTCTCATGAATACGGCCGTTATGGCGCTGACGGAGCAAGAACGCTTCGATGAAGCGTTGGAACTGGCCGAGCGAGCCGTCGACGTGACCCGGCGGGTCGGAGGTGAGGGCCACCTGCTGGCGATCCATGCGCTGAGCAACCTGGCGTGCCTGGATTTTCGGCGGGGCCGGCACCAGGAGGGCATCCGCATCATGGCTCAGGCGATCGAGTTGAGCAGGCAGCACTTAGGTGAAGAAAAGGCCTGTACACTCTGGCACCAGTTCCGACTGGCCCTGATGTACCGCCATCTGGACCGGCACGAGGAATCCGAGGCCCTGCTCCTTGAAACGTTCAAGGCCAGTCGGCGACGATTTGGGGGAAGTCACCCGCTGATCGGCTGCGCCAGGTACTGGTTGGACAAACGTATCGGTGAGCTTGAGGCCCTGGCCGGCGGGGAAGATTGCGAAGCGGCCGCCAAAGCCACGGTGCGGTCTGCGGAGCTTCGCAAGGCGGTCCAGACGGCGGTCGTGGAAACCCCGTTGGGAGAACCATCCGCAAATTGACGGAAACCAAAACAATCCATGATGCGTTCTTATTTTCCCATCGAGAGAAAGACATTGGCTGAAACATCGGGGGGGTGAAAGGAGGTCCGAGCCGTACATCGCAAGGTCGTACCACGGGGGCGGTGCGCGCTCATGGCCTCCCCCGAGGGATCCAAGACGCAAGTGGATGCCACTGGTGGACGTGAGAACCCCAACCGCAAAGAAGGAGGTGTAGTGTGACGTATCTAAGATGTCCAAATGCAAGATGGTTGCTGTCGGCAGTGGTCTCCTGTCTGTTTATTATGAATACCGTCGTTTGGGCGGACTTCGAGTTCGGCATCCCGAAGAACTTAGGGCCTCAAGTCAACTCCCTGGTCGGTGAGTTGGGAGGCACATTGTCCGCAGACGGGCTGACGCTGATCTTCGCCTCGAACCGGGCACCGGGTGGGTTGTGGGACTACGACCTGTGGATGACCACTCGGACATCCAAGGAGGATGCGTGGGGTCCGGCGGAGCACCTCGGGGACGTTCTGAACTCCCGACAGACCGAATGGACCCCCTGGCTGACCCCCGACGGCCTGGAACTCTACTTTGCCAAAGGTCCTTCGGGAAACACGGACATTCACGTATCGAGACGGGATGATCCTTCGGAGCCCTGGGGCGTTCCAGAGAACCTCGGGCCGGCAGTCAACAGCAATAGTTGGGACGGGGGTCCGACCCTGACAGCCGACGGACTGGAGATGATCTTCCGCTCCTCTCGAACCGGCAATTCGGATCTGTACGTCAGCACGCGGGCAAGCACAGCCGAGCCCTGGAGCCAAGCGATCAGTCTGGGGCCGACGATTAACACGGACTCTCTGAGTGGCAACTGGGGGGAGATGACGCCGCAAATCTCGCCCGATGGATTGATTCTGTTCTTCAGCGCGCCACGCTCTGCCAGCGAGGGGACGCAGAACATCTGGATGACACGTCGCGCCACACGTGAGAGTCCTTGGCAACCGCCCATGCGGCTGCCATACCCTGTGAACACGGCTGGCTCCAGCGTGGCCTTCATGGTGGGTGAGGATGTCGTCTACCTGACTTCCGGTCAGGGGGACGGCTTCTGGTGGGATCTATGGGAAATCGAAGTCACTCCCCTCGTCGACTTCAACGCCGACGGGCTCGTGGATGTCTTCGATGTGCTTGTGATGACGGAAAACTGGGGCATCGTCGGTGCCCCGGAGGGCCCTGCGACGACGCTGTGCGATGTCGCCCCGTTTCCCATGGGCGATGGCGTCGTCGATGCCAGGGACTTGGCCGTCCTTGCGCAGCACATGATCAACGGCGATGAATGATCGACGCCGCGCGCATTCTGCAGCCGTGTCCTGAAGCGTTGGCCAGAGGCATGTCGCGAGCATTATCGCGTCGGAAACAGGCAAAATTGGGCAGCACCTCGGGTTGGTCACGGTTGGTGCTCAGTCTGAAACCATAGGACTGGATACGATCCGGGGCGGTGGCATATGCTCGCACTGCCTGCCCTGGCCGGGCGCAGACCCGGACGGTTTCCGCGACGACGGTCAGGAACCGGTGGCCTGCTTCCCATGGTCCTGGACTTCGACGTTTCTGACGGCTATGCCAGGCTGCGTTCCGATGGCGAAGTAGCTCCACGCACGACGGAAAGGATCGACAACGGCGTTCGTGGACGCGAGCAGGAGTCAACGCACACCTGCATGTCTCTCAAACCAGGCCGGTGCTCCAGGGACGCCGGCCTGTTCCCGTGCGGGCGTCGTGCTCTGTGACGGTTCCCTTCGCGTGAGGTCCATCCAAGGCTTGCAGCCTGTCTGCGGTTGTGAGACAATGGACACATTGAAGGTCCAAGCCGAGGGCATGCGCATGACCGACCTGACACGCATTTTAAGTGCTATCGAAGGGGGGGACGCGAGGGCTACGGACGAGTTGTTGCCCCTGGTCTACGAAGAACTCCGCCTCCTGGCGGCCCAGAAACTGGCTCAGGAGAGGCCCGGCCAGACCCTGCAGGCGACGGCCTTGGTGCACGAGGCCTATATCCGACTGCTGGGCAGCGAATCGGCCAATTGGAATGGCCAGGCGCACTTCTTCGCGGCCGCGGCGGAGGCGATGCGCCGAATCCTCGTTGACAACGCGAGACACAAAGGGGCCGTGAAGCACGGCGGCCGTCGGCGGAGAGTTGATTTGGAGGCGGCCGAGTCGCTCGCTGAGGAGTCGGCCGAGGACCTCATTGCTCTGGATGGAGCGTTGGCCCGGCTGGCGGCTCACAGGCCGCTGGTGGCCGAGGTGGTGAGACTGCGGTACTTCGCGGGCCTGACGCTCGCGCAGACCGCCGCGGTCATGGCGATTTCACGCCGGACAGCGGACAGCTATTGGGCCTATGCCCGGGCGTGGCTATACCGAGAGCTGGAGCAGTCGGACGGGGACGAGCTGTAGGTCGCCCATGCCCTCCGCGGAGGGTCGTGGACGGCCTTTCCTCTGCCTTTGTGACCTGGAGGCTGGCACTTCCCATCGGCCCTCACGGGTTTCATCCTCTGGTCTCCGGATGCCCGGAAGATTTTCTCGATTCGGTGCATTTTTCGTTGCGCATTTCTCTCCGGGATTCCGCACTACAGTTGAACAGAGATCAATCGAAGGTTGCGAAGGATGGGCCAGAGAGAACAAGAGATTGAGTTGGTGCTCCTGGAGGCGTTGGAGAAACGAACGCCAGGCGAACGGGCCGCCTACCTCGAGCGAGTCTGTGGAGACGATCCGCGGATGCGCGTGGAGTTGGACTCCCTGCTGAAGTTCCATGCACGGGCTGGGGATTTCCTGGAAACGCCGCCGGTGGCGGTGACCTTCACGGAAGATGAAGGCCTGCTCAGCGAAGATCCGGGCACCATCATCGACCGGTATCGGCTGCGGGAGAGGATCGGTGAAGGGGGGATGGCCGTGGTCTATATGGCCGAGCAGGCAGAGCCAATCCACCGAAGAGTGGCCCTCAAGATCATCAAACTGGGCATGGATACCCGGCACGTCATCGCCCGTTTCGAGGCCGAGCGGCAGGCACTGGCGATGATGGACCATCCGAACATCGCCAGAGTCTTCGACGCTGGCGCCACCGAAACCGGCCGACCCTACTTCGTCATGGAACTGGTCCAAGGGGTCTCGATCACCGAGTACTGCGATAGGAATAATCTGAGTACCAAAGACCGGCTGGGGCTTTTCATCCAGGTCTGCGATGCCGTGCAGCATGCTCACCAGAAGGGCATTATCCACCGCGACATCAAGCCTTCCAACGTCATGGTCACCCACCATGACGGCAAGCCCACCCCCAAGGTGATTGACTTCGGGATTGCCAAGGCCACAAAGCAGAAGCTCACCGAGAAGACGCTCTTTACCCGCTATGCGCATGTCATCGGCACTCCCGCCTACATGAGCCCGGAGCAGGCCCAATTGAGCGATCTTGACGTTGATACGCGGACCGATATCTACTCGCTGGGCGTGTTGCTCTACGAACTGCTGACCGGGACCACGCCGTTTAGCGAGAAAGAGCTTCGCAAGGCCGGGTACCTCGAAATGCAGCGGGTCATTCGAGAGGAAGAACCACTGCGCCCCAGTACGCGCATTACCACCCTGGGCGAAGCCGCCCAAGAAGTTGCCACGCGACGCGGGACGAGTGTAACGGAACTGACCAAGCGTCTCCGTAGCGAACTGGAGTGGATTCCCCTGATGGCGATGCGCAAGGATCGCACCCAGCGCTATGCCTCCGCATCGGAGTTGGCTCATGACGTTCAGAACTACCTGAATGACAAGCCGCTGGTCGCCGGTCCGGAGTCGGTTATGTACCGATTGCGGAAGACGGTGCGGAAGCATCGTGTTCCCCTCATTGCAGGTTCCGCGGCGGTCGTGGCCTTGCTCGTGGGGTTGATCGTCAGCACCTCCCTCTACGTGAATCTGCGGCGCGCCCAGACTACTGCGACGAAGCTGACCACTCAGGCGGAGGTGTATGATAAGCTCGCGACGGTAGAGCGGCTCTATGGCCTGGGGCGTTATGAGGAAGCCTTGGATGAGATCGATGCGACACTCCATGAGTATGACGCGCACTCCCAGGCCCATCTGTTGAGGGCCCAGTTGCTCCTGGAACTGGCGAGGATGCAAGAGGCCGATGAAGAGCTGGATGAACTCACCCGGGCGGAACCGGAGATTGCCGGCGCCGCTCACTACCTGCTGGCCCGAGCCAATGTGGCGGTCGATCCGGCCAAGGCCGATCGGCACCGAGAACTGGCAGAGTCCACACTTCCCGGGACAGCCGAGGCCTACTACTTCCGGGCCATGACCGCGGCATCAGCGGAGGAGGCGATCACCTGGCTATCCAAGACGTTGGAACTCGATCCGCAACACCATGCGGCACGCAAGGCACGGACCTTGGCCGGCAACAGCGTGAAGGCCTATCAAGGGATGCTGGAGGATGCCGGAGCCATGGTCGTTCTGCGTCCCCACGACTATCTGGGCTACTCCTTGCGCGCCATGGCCCGACGCGAACTGGGGCAGTTGGAGGAGGCCGTGGGAGACAGCGCTCGAGCCATTGCCTTCTGCTCCATTGAAGATGAGTTACCTCGGCTCTATGAGCAGCGTATTCGCACATACATGCGGATGGGGGAATACCAGAAAGCCCTGGCAGATGCCCAGCAGCACATCGCCTTGTCGCCGGATTCGTCCGATGGGTACTTTCATGCCTTTGTGGCCCACCTGGCCCTTGGAGACTACGCAAAGGCATGCACCGTATACCAGGAGTTCACGCGTGGGATCATAGGACCTGACAAGAGACCCATTGGGCTCTTTGAGGGGCGACTCGAAGGATACGTGTTTGATCTGCTCGAAGGGGGACAGTCGTTTGCCTTGCCACTCGGCGTGGCCGAACAGGCTCCCTTTTATCTGATGCAGCAGTCCGCCGAACTGCATGCCCTCCTGAAGACGATGGCTAAGCCGCTTGCGGTGTGCGATGGATTCTGGCCGGGTGGAGGCTGGTCGCCGGACGGAAGGTGTCTGGTATACCAGCGGCACAGCTCCTTCAGTTGGCTGCCGGATGCGATCGCAAGTGGTGACCCGGCCATGAACGAACCACGCATCGAGATCATGGAGCTTGAAACAGGCAGAACCAGACAGACGAGTGGTTCCGGCTACAATCCCGCATGGTCACCCGACGGGCAGTTCATTGCCTACACCAAGTATTTTGGTACTGACGCGCAAAAAGGCATTTGGGTGATGTCAACGGCCGGTGGCCGGCCGCGCAGACTGTCGGCAGGTGAAGGCGGACAGTGGGATCGAGATTCCAAGCACATCTACTTTGGCAAGGAGGGAACGCTCTATTCAATTGCGATTGATGTGCCCAATGCGGAGCCTGTCCCCATGGCTGAGGTACCACCCGGTCTCCTCTCGCCGCAAGGAGACTGGATCGTCACCCTGGAAAAGGTCAGAGACTGTGTCTCGGGACTCCGTGTACTGACCTTCCCCGAGGGCAGAGACGTCGCAAGGTGGAGGCTGCCTTGGCCGTTCAGAAGATGGTGCACGCCCCTGCAATGGCACCCCAACGGTAAGACGCTGATCCTAAGCTCACGGTACTACGACAGTCAGATGGGCGTGTGCCTGTTCGACATCGAGACAGGCAAGGCCACGCATGTCTTGAATCTCACGCGGCCCTGGTGTCAGACGATGTGGTCCCCGGATGGGTCGCGCCTGCTGATCAGTCCTTTTGTGACGGCTGCCGGTACGCCTCCCTGGATAATGAAGATCGATCCCGAAAGGCCTGTGGAAGAGGTCCTCGCCCCGGCTCTGTCGACCGAGGACTTCCTCCGCATGCTGCGGAAAAGATGGGACCAGCGCATCGCCGCCGATCCTGTCTATGCCAAGCATTATGTTGATCGAGCCGTCGTTCGATTGGCCTCGGGGGACTACGAGGGTGCCGAACAAGACGTAAAGCACTGTGCCCAGTTGATCGATGATCCCAACGATCCGGCCCTGCATGCCCTGCGCTATTGGGGGGAAATGTACGCGAATACCGACCGCCATCAGGAGGTGGAGACATTGGGACGTGTCAACCTGGCCTTGGCTGACCGTTATCCCGAACAGTACCCGGCCGCAACTGACGCCAAACACCCGGGTCACCTACTGATGCAGGCCTATCGTCTACAAGAGAAGACGGACAGAATAGCCGACCTCAAAAGGAAACGACCGGACTTGTTTCCCGCCTCTTCGGGTGGCCTTCGTGGCAGTCAAGACGCGGACGTATCACCATCACATGATCCGTGACGTCCAGCGGTTCCTTTCCTGAATCGGAGGAATTCGACTTCCACGAGTTGCAGTAGGCCTCAGCCAAAGAACTTCCAGGAGCTTGGCCAATGCAACGGCGGAGAAGGTCTAGGCACAAATACAGCTATACATCATCAATGAGTTCCACAGAAAGCAATGCGACATAGACGTGTCTCCAACACAACTGTCCTTTTGAAAAGGAGGTGCAAATATGTGGTCAAATACACAGCCACCATCTCGAATTCCGTAGTGAGTGCTTTCCACACGACTCGCCCAGATATGTGCCCCTTTAGACCCTTGTCGCAGAAGGAGAGTGACCATGAAGAACAGAGGGACTTTGTACGCCAAGAGATTAATTGGAGCGGTAGTGATCTGCTTGTTGCTATTGGCCGTAACTGGCAGCGCGGTCGTCGGGGCCGGGGAAATCCTATTTGGCCAAGCGGAGCAACTGGGGCCCATGGTCAATAGTCACCGGGGAGAGTTTGATGTGACCTACTCGGCCGACGGGCTGGAAATCTACTATACGTCGAATCGTCATCGCTCCGAAGGATTAAACGATTTCGACATCGATATCTACGTGACCACCAGGGACGATGTCAATGCTCCCTGGAAACCGCCGATCAGCTTAGGTCCGGCGATCAATAGTCCATCCTGGGACGAAGATCCCTTTCTGACTTCGGATGGATTGACGCTCTACTTTGACTCACTCCGGCCGTGGGGGGTCGGCGACCTTTGGATGACGACCCGAAAGACAAAGGATGACAACTGGGGGCCGGCTGTCAACTTGGGCCCCATTGTCAACAGCCAAGGCTATACGGATGAGGACCCCAGTGTGACGGCGGACGGTCTGGAACTCTACTTCTCCTCTGACCGATCCGGACCGCGATGGCAGTACCGTCTGTGGGTCACGACGCGCCAGACCATCGATGACGACTGGCGCACCCCCGTTGATCTCGGACCGGTCCTCAATGGGACCTATTCCAATATATCACCGACCATCTCGCACGATGGCCTGATTCTGGTCTTTGTACGAGTTGATCCCGAGAATGGCGACAATGATCTGTGGATGACGAAGCGACCATCACGAGATGCTGATTGGGGTGTGCCCGAGAAGCTACCTTCTGTAGTCAACATCATGAATAACAACACTTGTCCAGATATTTCCCCAGATGGCCACTGGCTCCGCTGGTGCTCAGCCAATGTACGTGTCGATGTCGACAGTTGGGATATCTGGCAGGCCCCCATACTCCCGGTGGTCGACTTCGATGGGGACGGCCAAGTCGATGAAGCGGACATGGCCCTTCTGGTCGCGAGCTTGGGGCGGGACGAGCCGGTGTGCGATATCGCTCCGTACGCCTGGGGCGACGGCATTGTGGATGACCAGGACCTGGCGGTCTGGATGGGAGCAGCCATGACCCCCGGTGCGAACGCCACGAAGGTCCCCTGGGATGTGATTCTCAACTGGGTATCGCCGGTGTTTGCGCAAGGCCATGACGTGTATCTGGGGACGTCGTTTGATGACGTCAGCAAAGCGACACGAGAGGATCCTCGCGGTGTGCTCGTCAGCATGGGGCAGCCGGGAATCACGTATACTCCCGAAGTACCTCTCGATGTCGACCAAACCTATTACTGGCGGGTCGATGTCGTGGCAGGCCCTCCGGAGGGTTCGATCCACACGGGGCTGGTGCTGTGCTTTACTACCTTGGCCTTTGCTTACCCGATTGAGAACATCGCAGCTGCCGCCTCCAGCCAACAAGACAGCATGGGGCCGGAGCGTACCATTGACGGCTCCGGACTCGATGCGGACTCCCAACACTCTACCGAAGCTGCCACGATGTGGCTCAGTCTGGCCGATGGCCCCCAACCAACCTGGATTCAGTACGAATTCGACGATGTCTATCCGCTCCACGAGATGTGGGTTTGGAACTACAACGGGGAATTCGAACAGATCGTCGGCAACGGCTTCCGGAATGTCACCATCGAATACTCGGAGGACGGAGTCTCCTGGGTGACGCTCGGCGATGTGGAGTTCGCGAAAGGAACCGCGCAGAACGACTACGGCCACAACACCGTCGTCGAGTTCGGCAGCGTCACGGCCCAATACGTCCGACTCACCGCTAAGAGCACCTGGGGAGAACTGCTGCCTCCGTGCGGCCTCAGCGAAGTCCGCTTCTTCTACACCGCCCTGGCGGAGGACGGCGAGGAAGGCAGTGGCAATTGAGAATGAAGGCATCTGCTATGTACGCGGGTACCGATCGACTATTCACTTTTGGAGGAAGGAGGAATCATCATGTGTAAGCAGAGAAAGATCGTCATCGTAAGCATCACTGTAGTGGTCTTGTTGCTCTCGACCACGGTCTGGACCGTATTCGGAGGAGCGGCGGCCCTCGACAATGCGTATGAGAGCAGCATTATCCAGGGGGAAGGCCTGGAATGGTCTGCGGCGGGGCCCTGGCTTTGCAGCGTCCCCACGCCGGAGGGGCCCGCCCTCATGTACCACATCATGTACCCCCTGGACTTCGCCGGCAAACGCTACAGTGGCATGATGTGGCAGGCCAACGACGACCCCACTTCGTTCGGTGCGTTTCCTGAGGCGGATCAAGCTCTGTGTTGGATGACGCTCACGGTCAGGACCGGGCCGGACAGTTTCGAGACAACCATGGTGTCTCACAGCACGAAGAAGGGCAGCAGTCCAATTCGCCAGACCGACCACATTTCCATCGCGAACTGCACGTGGAGACTTACGGGTCCCGATACCAATGTGGGAGAGGTGACCGTTGCGACCTACCTGCCGGACCAGGATGCGGACGGAGACGGTTTTCCGGATGAGGGCCAGGAGCCAGTGCTCTGTGTTCCATTTACGGCCATATCGAAGCGGCTCACGATGATGCCAGGCTGTGTCCCCACGCCGATGCCGATGCCTTGAGGCCGACAGATCCGTAGTGTGCAAGAATGAGGCTGCCCACAGGGGAGGGCGGCGATCCGATCGCCGCCCTTTCACACTACCAGGGTGGCGACTTGGGTGGAGGTGGAGTCAGCATGGTATCAGACAACGGAGGAGCGATGGTGAGCGTGTCACGTCTGGAGCCCATGGCCATTAGCGCGAACGATCTGGCGTTGCTCTTCTCCGTTTCGGTGCGTCAGATCTGGTCGATGCACCAGGCGGGTAGTCTGGGCCCCTTGCCTGTGAGGCTCGGGGCGAGGTTGAGCCGGTGGGATCTGAGGGAGATCGAGCAGTGGTGGGTTGCCAGCAAGATATTGGGACGGCCGATCTCTCGAACGGAATGGTTACGGCGACAAGATACGGCGGACGATGAGGCGCACAATTCCGGGAGACGGTCCGCATGCCGCGTGAATGTCGGCTGGTCCCGGAGTCCGGACTGCGTAGCAATGACTGGCACCGGACATTCCATCGTTGGCGAGTTGGGCGTGTGACCATGTCTGAGAAGACTCCCGCTGTCCGCGAAGTCCGGCATCGCGGGGAAACAACTTGACTGGGAGCGAACCGGCCGGCACGTTGGATGGCATGGAATCAGTACGGCGCGTACTGCGAACGACCCCGACCGTGGTGCCGCACCCGCAGCGCCAGTGGCGCTTCAGCAACGAGTTCGGGACGCATTGGCACGCCGCACCAATCAAGGAATACG
>NPIE01010441.1_pt2 | contig 19795 bp, 13 predicted proteins | sample 8637661 | NCBI WGS metagenome assembly NPIE01 (sample SAMN07420842, study PRJNA396082) | bioreactor metagenome | isolation source: sample BA12 brine-fed electro-methanogenic bioreactor BA | place: Japan: Kochi | collected 2016-12-09
ACTTAGGCGAAGCGGGAAGGCATAAAAAAGAACTGCCCAGTCTCCGCAAGGCTGGGCAGTCCCTGATGTACAGCCATAACCTACTTCGTCCTGCATAGAAAATTATAACATAGTTGCCGATTTGTGCAAGGGCGAGTTTTTCACGTCGTCTAGGCCGTGACAACCTCCAGTTCGGCGATGCTGGCGAACGTCAGCGCCCTCGCCTCGCGGTCGACTTCCACCCGTACCAGATCCCCGGGCTCGACCTGTCCCTCGAGCACCCGGAGGGCCAGCGGGTCCTGCAACTCGCGCTGGATGGCTCGCTTCAACGGACGCGCCCCAAAGACCGGATCATAGCCCTCATCGGCCAGAAACTGCTTGGCGGCCTCGGTCAGCTTGACATCCATCTGCTGTTCGCGCAACAAACGCCGTAGACTGCCCACTTGAATGTCCACGATCGCCTTCAGATCGTTGCGCGTCAGGCTGCCGAAGAGGATCACCTCATCGATGCGATTCAGGAACTCAGGTCGGAACGTGCGATCCAACTCCTGCATCACCTCGGAGCGGGCCTCCTCCGGGCCGAGCTCCTTGATCCACCGACTGCCCACGTTGCTCGTCATGATCACGATGGTGTTCGTGAAGTCCACCGTCCGCCCGTGACCGTCGGTCATCCGCCCCTCATCCAGCAACTGCAGCAGGACATTGAAGACCTCGCTGTGCGCCTTCTCGATCTCATCCAACAACAACACACTGTAGGGACGGCGACGCACCGCCTCGGTAAGCTGTCCGCCCTCATCATAACCGATATAGCCGGGGGGAGCTCCGATCAGGCGCGAAACGGTATGCTTCTCCTGATACTCGCTCATGTCGACCCTGACCATCGCCTCCTCGGTGTCGAAGAGGAAGGCTGCCAGCGCCCTCGCCAGCTCGGTCTTGCCGACACCCGTCGGCCCCAGGAACAGGAAGGTGCCGATCGGGCGGTGCGGGTCCTGCAGGCCCGCTCGGGCGCGGCGCACAGCATTGGACACCGCCGCCACCGCCTCATCCTGACCCACGACACGCTTGTGCAACTCCTCTTCCATCCGCATCAGCTTCGCCCGCTCACCTTCCATCAAGCGCGAGACGGGGATCCCCGTCCAGCCCGAGACGACACGTGCGATCTCCTCCGGGCCCACTTCGTAGTTGAGCATCGGATGCTCGCCCTGGGCCTTCCGGAAATCATCCTCGGCCTGCCGCAGCTCCTCCTGCAGCTCATGCGCACGACCATAGCGCAGGCGCGCAGCTTCGTTGAAATCGCGTGCAGTCTCAGCACGCTCAACCTCCTGCTGCAGGCTTTCGATGGCCCTCTGCGTCTCCTGGATCGTCTCGATGTGCGCCTTCTCCTGCTGCCACTGCGCTGTCAGCGCACGGCTGCGTTCTTGCAGGTTGGCGAGCTCCTGCTCCAGATCGCTGAGTCGCCGCCGGCTGGCATCATCCTTCTCCTTCTGCAGGGCCGTGCGCTCGATCTCCAGCTGCATCACACGCCGGTCGATCTCATCGAGTTCGGTCGGCTTCGAGTCAATCTCGAGACGTAGTCGAGCTGCCGACTCGTCGACCAAGTCGATCGCCTTGTCGGGCATGTTGCGCCCGGTGATGTAGCGATCCGCGAGCGTGGCGGCAGCGATCAAGGCCGCATCCTGGATGCGCACACCGTGATGCGTGTCATACCGCTCCTTGATCCCCCGCAGAATGCTGATCGTGTCGGCCACGTCCGGCTCATCCACGAAAACCGGCTGAAAACGCCGCTCCAGCGCAGCGTCCTTCTCAATATACTGCCGGTACTCGTCCAGCGTCGTGGCGCCTATCGTGTGCAGTTCGCCACGGGCCAGCATCGGCTTGAGGATGTTACCTGCATCCATCGCCCCCTCAGCCTTGCCCGCCCCCACGACGGTATGCAACTCATCGATGAAGAGCAGCATTTGCCCCTCCGAACCGGCGATCTCATTCAGCACCGCTTTGAGCCGCTCCTCGAACTCGCCGCGGTACTTGGCCCCGGCCACCAGGGCGCCCATGTCGAGGGCGAAGAGGGTCTTGTCCTTGAGTCCCTCGGGCACGTCGCCGCGCACGATGCGGTGGGCAAGTCCCTCGACGATGGCGGTCTTGCCGACCCCGGGTTCGCCGATCAGCACCGGATTGTTCTTGGTCTTGCGCGAAAGGATGCGGATCACCCGGCGGATTTCCGAATCGCGGCCGATCACCGGATCGAGCTTGCCCTTCTGCACCTGCTTGACCAGATCGACACCGTATTTGTCCAGGACCTCGTAGGTTCCCTCGGGATCGGGGCTGGTCACCCGCTGGTGGCCGCGGATCGAGGTCAGGGCCGCCAGGACCCGGTCCCGGGTGATGTTGAACTGCTTGAACAGTCGGCCGGCGGCGGTCCCCTCGCCCTCCTCCACCATCGCCAGCAGCAGGTGCTCGACGCTGATGTACTCGTCCTTGAGGTGGCGGGCCTCTTCTTCGGCCTTGACCATCAGGCGGTTGAAACGCTGGGTGACGTAGATCTTGCCCGCCTCGACCCCGGATCCGGATACGCTGGGACGCCGTTCCAGTTCACGCTTCAGTTCGCGGGCGACATTCTCTACCGGCACGTCCATCTTCTGCAGCAGCCGGGGGATCAGGCCGTCGGTCTGTTCCAGCAGCGCCGCCAGCAGATGCTCGCCGTCCACCTCGGCGTGGCCGGACCTGACCGCCCGGCTCTGGGCGGCCTCGATGGCCTGCTGGGTTTTCTGGGTCAGTTTGTTGATATCCATGGCGTTCCTTCCATTCGGGGCTTTTTAAATCCTGCTAAACAGTATAAAGGAGTATCGAGGGCGGGGGCGGAAATTTCCGCCCCGACGCCGTTTTTTGACTCCTGGCCGGCTCCGTGCGTCCAGGCTGCAAAGCTGCCGGCAGGCGCGCTCACCGACCCGGGCATCAATGAACCGTGGAAACTTCGATCCGCCTCGGCCGGGCCGCCGCCGCCCGGGGCAGCCTGAGGGTCAGCACGCCATCCTTGAGTTCTGCGCTGCCCCGGTCGGCATCGATGTCCTCGGGCAGCTGGAATTGCCGGTAGTAGCCGGGCACTGCAAAAGAAGCACGCGATTCCGCCCGACCCTCGGCACGGGCCCCGTGCCCTTCCAGAGTCAGCACCCCCTTGGCGATGTCAAGCTTCAGGCTTTCACCTGCAATCCCGGGCAAATCGGCCACCAGAGTCAGGCCGCTTTCGGTTTCGAAAATATCGACCGCAGGGGTCAGGTAGCGCCGGCCATCAGGGGCCGGACGGCGTTCGGCCGATCTTTTGGTGGTGTTTTTCGCGGAAAGGTTCTTGGTGTTCATGGTCTGTCTCCTGATTGAGGTTCGGGTAAAGGGTCTTTTGAATTGCCCCCCGGCGCCTGTTCAGCCGGCCTGGATTTCGATTCGCTTCGGCTTGGCCGATGCCGCCTTGGGCAAGGTCACCCTGAGCACCCCGTCGCGATATTCCGCACTGACCTTTTCGTGGTCGATGTCGAGGGGGATATCGATGGTCCGGCTGAACCTGCCGGCGCGCCGTTCGCGGCGGTGCCAGCCGGTGACCGGCTCCTCGCCGGTGCCTGCTTTGCGCTCTCCGGCCAGGGTCAGCGCCCCCCGCCCAACCGTCATGTCCAGGTGTTGCGAATCAACCCCGGGAATCAGGGCCTCGACGTAGAGGTTATCGGCATCTTCCCGGCGGCTGATGCGGGGATAGCGGTCGATTTCCGGTTTTTGCACAACGGTCGGCCCAAAGAGGTCAGCGCCGCCGGAGCGGCGGAACAGGTCATTCACTTCGCGGTGCAAGGCTTCCATTTCGGCGTAGAGATTCCAGGCTGCCATCATCGTATTCTCCTTTGGATGGTTGGATTGAGCAGCCCGGTGCGGGCCGCGTGATTGCCCAACCTACCTTTCAAGCCTCAGGCCAGCCTTGGTCGATTTTTTTTCTTCCTGATTTCGGTCACATACCAAGGCATCCAAAATTCAGGAGGAACTTGCAACGCCGCAGGGGCTGTCGCGGGAGGCCGTTGCAACGTCGCAGCCGAGGCTCTGAAAACGGCAAAAATTCAATGGCGGGTGATTCGGGCAGGAAAACAAGGAGGGCAGCGCCCTGTCATCCCGGCCCGGACGGATTAGAAACGTTTTCCGAGATTCAGATGGAAGGCCACGTCAGGAGCGGTTTCAACGATGATATTTTCCCCCAGAGCCCAGTCCAGGGAAACCTCGCCGGGAAGGAAAAAGGTTCCGCCGAACACCGCCTGGGGCGCCCAGTCGCCCAGTTCGCGCAGGTCGCTGTCGGAAAACAGCGGCGAATGCCAATCGATCTGGGCCTTGAGGGCCAGCCAGGAAAAGGGTTGCCAGCCAAAACCGCCGGTACCGAAGACGGCCAACGGCCGGACCTGTTCCTCCAGAACCTCGCTGTTCCAAATCCCCAAGACCCCCATCTGCCCGAGCAAGGTCAGACGGGCACGGCGAAAGGTCTGCGGATCGTGAACCGCCAGGCGGATCGACAGGTCGGTGCTGCCGCTGCCCAGCAGCCGGTCCGGGTCGCCGGTCGGCAGCTTGAGGCCCAGCCGCACAGCGAGAGCCCGGTCGGCGCCGATGCGATCTCTGAACAAGGGAAAACCGGCCGCCAGGCTGAGATCGCCCAACCCGGAGGTCGGTTCGCGCACGGCCAGCTCGGTATCCCCATCTTTGGCATAGAAGTAATTGAGTCGGTTTTGCGAGACCCTTTTCCGCAGGTTGCTCGTCAAACCGGTCCATTCGTGAAAATCGTTGATGAAACCATCCAGGCGCCCATCCTCGTGGGCAACATAGGGGATATCGAGCCCCAGTTCGAAGCCGTTCCAGCCGCGCCGCACCACCAGGGCAAAACGGTAGGTTTCCCCATCCAGACCGAGACGCTCGTCACGGTCGGAACCACCGCTGAAACTGCTGGAGGCATCGGCCACCAACCGGATATCGGTGGCCCCGGGTGGGACCAGGGCGCCATCCTCGGCGGCGGGGATGCCGAAGATCTGCACGATAGGGCTTTGATGACGGGAATAAAAAAGGTGAAGGGGTTCGGCGCCGAGATCGACCGATGAACAGAGGAACATCAGGATACCGAGCCAGACCGGGCAGCTCCCCGGCCTACTCATGGCCCTGCCATCCTGCCGCCCCATGAAACCCCATCGACTGACCGGAGAGACGGCCGCCGGATTTTCCGCAGGCCATTTCATTCAACTTGCTCAAACAAAGAACCATCGCCCCTCCGTTAAGCCATCCACCTCAAAAATGTCCACCTGAAAAGCCCTTGCCCCCCATGGCCAGTTTGGAGGCCCGGGCCTTGGCGCCGTCGATCTCCGTGGCAGTCAATGGATATCCCGCCAATCAGCGGCTTGGACGGTTTGAACGTGGAAACATCCAGCAGAGGTTGACGGTCCCATGGTTTTTTCATTTTTTGCTTTTCGTATCGTTCTTGTAGCCCAGCCGCTTTTCCAGGTAGCGCATCAGACGCAGGGACAGCAGGGTCAAGCCGGTGCCCCCCACCGCCAGGAGATACTGGTGCAGGGCGATACAGATGCCGATGACCCCGGCCATCAGAATCGAGCTGGCGGTTGTCAGCCCCTCGACGCCCCGGGCTCCGCCACGGCGAATGATGGTGCCTGCCCCGAGAAAGGCGATCGCGGTGATGATCGCCTCAAACAACCGGATGGGATCGGCCCGCAGCCAGCCCGAAGAGCCCGCTGCGGCAAACTGGTTCAGCAGGGGATGTCCCAGATGAATGAGCAGGGCCGAGGCGCCGGCGACCAGCATATGGGTTCGGAAACCAGCGGGTTTGTTGGCCGTTTCCCGCTCCAGCCCGATGACCCCCCCCAGCAGAAAAGCCAAACTGATGTTACCGATGATGACGAACTGGCTCCATATATTCATCGCGCCCAACCCTTGCAATAGCTCGGCGTGCGTTCGCCAAGCATCCTAGATAAATTTAACAGAAATATCACGGACGTCCCGCGGCCGATGGGCCTGGCACCAGAAGTGCGGGACAACCGGGATGGGCCGAATCGGGGGAAACCGACTGGGGGGGGGCGGGTCAAAGGCCGGGCCCAGAGACTTCAGCTCTCCAGATCCGCCCGGGAGAGCCCGAGCTTATCCAGGTAGCGGTAAAGGGTAGCGCGATGGACCCCGAGCAGTTTGGCGGCGCCGGTAAGATTGCCGCCGGCGGCCTGGTAGGCGCGGCGGATCTCTTCGGCGTCGAGGTCGGCGGGGTGGGTGGTATGAGCGGTGCGGCCCGCGTTCAGGCCGGGCAGGATCTCGGCCTCCAGGGTCGGTCGCGCGCGCCCCTCGAGAAGGAGCTGCTCCGAAGATAGCGGATAGGGCGGAGCCACCGGCGTCAGGGACCGGTTGCCGGCCTCCTTCAGATCCCAGCTGCCGGGAGCAAAATCCTGGCGCTCGCGGATCCATTCGGCGAAGGCCCGGGCGCCGATCACTTCGGCCTGGGTTTCGACGAAAACCCGCTCGAGAACGTTGCGCAGTTCCCGGACATTGCCGGGCCACAGGTAGGATTGCAGCAGGTTCTGCGCCTCGGGGGTGAGGCGGCGAATCGGCTTGTCGTACTTGTGTCGGAATTGGCCGAGGAAAAACTCGGCCAGATGCGGAATATCCTCGGTGCGTTCACGCAGCGGCGGGATATGGATGCGCAGCACCGAAAGGCGGTGATAAAGGTCGGCGCGAAACCGCCCCTGCCCGACCGCCCTTTCCAGCGACACGTTGGTGGCGGCCACCACCCGGACGTCGACGTCCTGCTCGGCCTCGGCCCCGACCCGCTCGATGCGTCCCTCCTCGAGAACCCGCAGCAGCTTGGCCTGGGTATGAACCGGCATGTCGCCGATCTCATCAAGAAACAGGGTTCCCCCGTCGGCCCGTTCGAAGCGCCCCCGGTGGGTACGCACCGCCCCGGTGAAGGCCCCTTTTTCGTGACCGAACAGTTCGGACTCCAGAAGTTCCTCGGAAATGGCCGAACAGTTGACGGCCACGAAATTCGCCTGATGACGCTTGCTCTGCTCGTGCAGGGCCCGGGCCACCAACTCCTTGCCGGTGCCGGTTTCGCCGGTGACGACAACCGGGGCGTCGGTGGGTGAGTAAAGTTCGATCTTGCGGAAGACTTCGCGGATCCCCGGGCTGGACCCCACCATCCCGCCAACGGCAACCTTCTTTCGGACCTCTGCGGGCGCCTGCCGGCGAAAACCAAAGGCGACCAGCCGGGAGCGGTAATCCTCACTCAGTCCCCGGGGCCGGATATCGGCCAGCAGATCGACCCCGCCCGCAAAGCGAACCGGGATACCGGCCAGCGGCTGATCCTTATCGGCCACTTCCCGGGCCAGGTCGCCAAGGGGCGGAACCGTTGTTTCGAAGACTCCATCCAGCCCCCGGCCCTTGGCCTGGTTCGCAGAAATTCCGGCGAGCGCCGCCAAAGACGGCGAAATGCTTCGGATCTGCCAGCGATTGCCAGGCGCTTCGGCAACCACCAGATCGGGAGCGACCGCAGGCAGGTGCTCGGAAGACAAGAGGCTCTGTTCGGAATTCATGGCCCATCCTTCCGGTAGGGAATCCAACAACTTGCGCCCAATGTAACCCGCCTGCGCGGAGATATCAAGCCCCGGGCTCCGAGCGTCCGGCATGAAAAAAGCCGCCCCCGAAACGAGGCGGCCTGGAAAATTGAAAGCGTCATATCACCCGTCGTCCAGAAACTACTGCCCTGGCTGCGACCGCGGTTTGATGACCACATCGATACGCCGATTGATCGCCCGCCCTTCCGGCGTTTCATTGGTGGCCAGGGGACGATCCGAGCCGTAGCCGATGGCGGCGATTTCCTCGGGGGGCAGAGTGCTGTTGGCCACAAAATACTCGCGCACCGCCTCGGCCCGTTTCTGGGAGAGGTGGGCGTTGATCGCCTCGGTGCCGGTGCTGTCGGTATGCCCTTCGATGACCACTTCGGGCTCGTCGAAGACCCGGATCGCCTGCCGGACTTTGCTCAACAGGGAATAATTGTTGGGCATGATGACCTCCTTGCCGACCGGGAACTGGATCGTCTTGAGGCGGATGATCAGGTCGTTCCCCTGCTTGTAGACCTCGGCCTCCTCGGGGGCGAAAAACCCCTGGACCTCGGAGAACAGCCGCTGGAAACGGCGCTCGGCCTCAAGCTGCCCCTTGGCGATCTGCTCCTCCCGGCTCTGCCCCTCGAGCAGGGCGATCTGCTTGAGTTTTTCCTCGATCTCCACCTGCTGGGCCGCGACTTTGTCCTCCAGATACTGCCGGTCCAGCTGCAGCGCGCCGATCGAGCCGAGGACATTCTGGAGCTGGGTGGAGAACGGCTCATCGCGCATGTCACGGGCATCCAGCTTATCGGTCGTCTGGGCCAGGAGGCCCTCGACCCACAGCACGGCATCTTCAGGCGGCATGGCGTGAACCTGCTCGCTCTGCCCCATGACCACCGTCAGGCGCCGCGCCTGGAACAGGGCGCGAGCCGCCTTCTCCTGCATCTTCTCCCGCTGGTAGCGCTGTTCGGTGATGAAGGCGTCAGCCTCGGCCAGGCTCTGCCGGGCGACCGCCAGGGTCCTGGGCGCGGTTTTCTCGGCGCCTTTCTCTTCTGCCGCGGCAAGCAGCTGGCGGACCTCGCCGAGGGTACGCTCCTTGATCGCCCGCAGCTCCAGATCGTCAAAGGCCCTGGTCACTTCGCCCTTATTTTTTCGGGCCTTGTTCAGGTTGTCGTTTTCAATGGCGGTGGTCAGGTCGAGAAAATCCTCCTCCACCACCTGGTAGTCCTTGCCGAAGCCGGTGGCTCCGGCGGCGCGGGCCTGATCGCGGGCCTTGATGGTATCGGCCAGCGCGGTGCGGGCGACCTCGGCCGCTTCCTCGGCACGCTGCAGGTGAGCCCTGCCGTAGGCTGCTTTCTGCAGCAGCTCCGCCACCGAATCCCCGCTCTCCAGTCCTTCCTTGGCATCCTCGAGCGATTCTTCGGCCTTGGCGAACCAGCCCGGGGCCAGGACGTTCAGCTGATTCTTACGGGCATTGCCGAGGTCCTTCTCCAGGTTGCTGATCTGCTCGATCGGGTTTTCCGCCATCAGCGCAGGCTCGACTTTCAGTTTGGGCCCCGCGCATCCTCCAAGCAGGCCCAAAGCCATCACCATCAAGGCCACAAGGGGCACTCGAAACCGGGTAAACATCATTCCACTCCTTGATTAATTAACCGTTTTGCGGGAGGGACCAGCTCGGGGTCACGGATCGGACACCTCCCGGTCAACCGTTGCACTGGCTTATAAATATACACATTTTTTTTAAAAAATTCCCCTTCTGTCGGCAAATAAATTTGTCGGCGGCTACGCCCCGCCTCCCCGAGGCGCCTTGCAATTCCCGAGGGCTCTGGCAACATTAGAAAGCCCCCCCCGGTCCCGGCAAAGGAGCAGCCCCTCATGGCCAAAAAATTATTCATAGCGGCCACCGGTCAGAACTGCGGCAAAACCACCACCAGTCTGTCCCTTCTGCACATGGCCGGAAAGAAATACGGACGGGTGGGATTCATCAAGCCGCTGGGGCCCAAACCGACCTTCCTCAACGGAATCGATGTCGATATGGACGCGGCGCTGATCGCCCAGGTCTACGGCGGCGAAGAGGACCTGCGGCTGATGTCGCCGGTGGTGCTGCACCCGGGATCGACCCGCAAGGTCCTCGACGGCGCGATCCAGAGCGCCGACCTGCTCGAACAGATCCGCTTCGCCTGCGCCGAACTGGAAAAAAAATGCGATTTTCTGATCATCGAAGGGGCCGGACACACCGGCGTCGGTTCGGTGGTCGGCCTGAGCAACGCCCTGCTGGCCAAAACCCTCGACGCTCCGGTGCTGATGGTGACCGGCGGCGGCATCGGCAACGTCATCGACGCCATCCACCTCAACCTGGCTCTTTACCGCCAGGAGGGCGCCGAAGTGCGGGTGATTCTGCCCAACAAGCTGGTGCGCAGCAAACGCGAGACCACCCTGCGCTACCTCAAGCAGGCCTTTCGGCAGGCGCCCTTCGAAGTGGTGGGCGGCTTCAACTTTTCACCGATCCTGGCCAACCCGACCCTGCTGCACATCTCCAAACTGCTCGGCCTGCCGCTGCGGGCCAGTCGCGAACAGGCCGCCCGCATCGTCCATCATGTCCATCTCGGGGCGGCCTCGGCCCAGCGGGTCATCGAGGTATTGAAGATCTCCACCCTGCTGCTGGTCACCAGCACCCGCGACGAACTCCTGGTGATGCTCTCCTCCCTGTACCATATGCCCGAGTATCATGCCGAAATCGCCGGTCTGATCATTCCCGGCATCGCCCCCCTCTCCAAGATCACCCAATCAATCCTCGACGCCAGCGACATCCCCTACATGCGCACCACCCAGACCACCGCCGAAATTTTCAGCACCATCAAGGACGACGTCTCGAAAATCACGGCCGAAGACCAGGAGAAAATCGCCCTGACCCAGAAACTGGCCGAAACCGAACTCGACTTCGAAGCGATCGACGCCCTGCTCTGAAGCCCGGGCCGAGAACCCGGTCGCCCCCGGTTCCCCCTGTCCTGCCAAGCCTCCTGGTCCTGACCCAGCTGCATTAGAAGCGCTCCCTGCCGGCCTCTGTCGGCAACGGCCCCTGCCAGCACCGACGCCCAGCCATGAGAACCGCGGGGTTGAAAAAAATCCGCCCTTGATTTGACTTATAAAAATTTGGGAATATAATCCCAAATAAGAGGAGAACGAAATGAAAGGACCCTTGAACCAAGCCGTACTTAAACTGCTCCGCCCGCTGGTGCGGATTCTCCTGCGCAACGGCGTGCCCTTCGGGACCTTCGCCGAGCTGGCGCGCTGGGTCTACGCCGACGTGGCACTCCAGGAGTTCGGTCTCAAGGGACGCAAACCCTCCGATTCCCGGGCCTCCATCGTGACCGGTCTGTCGCGAAAGGAAATCCGCCGGCTGCGGAGCCTGGCGATGCCGCAGCGCGACGATTCAAGCGGAAAGTACAACCGGGCCGCCCGGGTCATTACCGGCTGGGTTCGCGACCGGCGCTTTACCGATGCCAAGGGGCGGCCGCGCGACTTGTCCTTCGAAACAGGCAAGGTATCCTTCATGGATCTGGTCAAAACCTTCAGCGGCGACGTGCCGGCTCGAGCGATCCTTGACGAACTGCTCAACGTCGGTGCGGTCACCCTTACCGAGGCCCGGAAGATCCGCCTGGTCGAACGGGCCTACGTCCCCCGTACCGGCGAAGAGGAAAAGCTGGCCATCCTCGGTACCGATGTCGCGGATCTGATTCAGACCATCGACTGCAATCTCAAAGGAGCTCCCAACGCCCCCCTTTACCAGCGCAAAGTGGCGTACGACAACATCCCCAGCGAAGCACTGGCCGAATTCAAGCAGCTCAGTGCCCACCAGGCGCAAAGGCTGCTTGAGCATCTGGACCGCTACCTCGCCCGCCACGACCGGGACCTCAACCCGGCGGTCGAGGGCACGGGACGGATGCGGGTGGGCATGGGCATTTATTATTTCGAAGAGGACATCGAAGGGATCTCTGGCGACACACAGCGGAAAGGAAATCAGGCATGATGGCGCGGTGGTTCAAGAAAATTTTGCTGATTCCCGGCGGGTGGTTTGCGGTGCTGGTTCTGCTGGCGTCCTGCGGCAGCGGCGGCAGCGTGGCCGACGGCGGCATCGGCGGCACGGGGGTGATCAGCGCCGGCTCGATCACGGCCAAGGGGAGTATTTTTGTCAACGGCGTGGAATACGCTACCGGCGGAGCCGTATTCGAGCGGGACGAAGACGCCCCGGTAACCATCGGAACCGATGACAGCGCCCTGAAGCTCGGCATGATCGTTTCGGTGGATGGGTCGCTCGACCCGGGCCGGACCGCGGGGACCGCCACCCGGATTAAATTCGAAGACAATCTTGAAGGGCCGATCGGCCAGGTCAGCGTCGTCACTCCCGGCCTGGTGAAGACCCTGGAAGTTCTGGGACAGGTCGTGGTGGTGGAAAACGGGGTCACCCGGTTTGACGACAGCGTCCCCGACTTCGGGTTTGGAACCATCGTTACGGGTAGCTCCCCGGTGGTCGAGGTCAGCGGGTTTGCCAGGCCCGATGGCAGCATTCAGGCCACCTACATGAAAAAAACGGCCGAGGATCTGGAGAGCTTCCTTCTTGCGGCCGACGCCAGACTCGAAGTCATGGGGACCGTCGACGGACTTTCCACCGCCACGTTCCGAATCAATGCCCTGACCGTCGACTTCTCGGCGGCGGCGCCGCGCGGCCTGGAGAATTCACCCGGCGGCGTATTCGAAAACGGGCTGACGGTCGAGGTCAAGGGGGTCGACTACGATCCCCTGACCAGCACTCTGATCGCCACCGACGTTGAGGTCAAAAAAGCCGGCCTCGGGGTCGAAACCGCCGACCAGGCCGAAGTCGAGGGCTTCATCAGCTCCTTCAGTGCGGCCAGTTCGAGCTTCGTCGTCAACGGCCAGGCGGTGAGCTTCGCTTCCGCCAGGATCGAGGGGGGACTGGCAACCGATCTGGCCAACGGGGTCAAGGTCGAAGTCGAAGGCCGGATCGACGGCGGCATCCTGCAGGCCGAAAAAGTCGAATTTGCAGAAAGTGTAAAAATCGAAGCCAACGTAAGCGCCGTCGATGTGCCCGGCGGCACAATCACCCTGCAGGGATTCGTCCCTGCGCTGATCGTCGCGGTGGACACCGAGCTGACCGAATTTGAAGAGGGGGGCGATCTGACCCAGGTGACCGAAGGCAGCAGCCTGAAAATCCGCGGCCGGCTCACCAGCGACACGACCATGACCCTGCTGGCGACCCGGATCGAGGTGATCGGCCCGGCCCCGGATACCGAAGTCAGCCTGCAGGGGCCGGTGGAGGCCGTCGATTCCGCAACCGGCCTGGTGACCGTCGTCGGCATCGGCATCGACACCAGCACCATCGGCGACAACGAGTTTCGAGACGGGGAGACCAGCGTCGGCCGGGACAGTTTCCTCGCCGCCTTGACCAGTGGCGACCTGGTCAAGGCCCGCGCCGAGCTGAACCTCAACACGCAACAGCTGACCTGGAACCAGATCGAAATGGACGACTGAGCAACCAGCGCCACCTCAGGCAGCCCAGGGCCACGGGCCACCAATCAGCAGTCCCGGGTCGAACCTAAACTGAAGAAAGGAGTCGCATCATGAACGCAACGCTAACCAACATACACAGGAATCTTAACCTCCTCCTCCTGGCCATGACCCTACTGTTCGCCGGCGGCCTTATCTACGGCTGCGGTGGCGGAGGGGGGGGCGGAGGAGGCACCGGTTCAACCACCACTTCGACGTTGAGCGCCGGGCAGGTCACTCAAGCAAGCAGCATCATTGTAAACGGCATTCACTTCGAAACCGAAGGCGCCGAACTGGAGTTCGAGAACGAGTCTCCCGAAATCATCGCCGGCGATGATTCCGCAATTAGAAACGGCATGCAGGCTGAGGTTCGCGGCCCGGTCGATGACTCCACCGGAAATGGCACGGCGACTTCCATCAGAATCGAAGACACCGTGGAAGGCCCGGTAATGGGGACCCCTGTTGAAACGACCGCAGACCTTATTTTGGTACTGAATGTTCTGGGCCAAAACGTGGTCCTTGAAAACGGGTTCACGGTCTTCGATGCTCCTTTGACCTTCAATGCCAACTTCGCAGGCAAAATTCTTGAGGTTCATGGTCCGATCCTCACCAATGCTGACGGGACCACAACCGTTCAGGCCACCTATGTGGAGGAAAAGGCCAGCGGCGGGCTTCTCGAAGTAAAAGGCTTCGCCAAAAACGTGACGGCTTCCCAATTTGACATCAACGGATTGAACGTTACCTACAATCCCGCCAATGTTCAAAATGGCCCTCTGGCCGAAGGCGACCTGGTCGAAGTGAAGGGAACCGCGTTTGATTCCATTACCAGCACCCTGACCGCCAGCTTCGTCGAAGTCGAAGGAGGCTTCGAGGACATCGACGAAGCCGAGGTGGAAGGCTTCATCTCCAGCCTGCCGAGCGCTTCCACCTTCATGATCAATGGACAGCTCGTTGATCACAGCAACGCTCAGTTCCTGGGCGGCCTGGCTGCTGAGCTGGCCATCGGCGTAAAGGTTGAGGCCGAAGGACCCATCGTTGGCGGAACCCTGCTCGCCGAGAAGGTCAAGTTCAAGGAGAGCGTGAAGTTGGAATCGAACCTCCGGAGCAAAACCGGCAATACCCTGATCCTGCAAGGGCTCCCCGGAATCGTAGTGACCATCGACAATTCCAGCACCCGCATCGAGGGCACTACGGACCTCGCCGGGGCCCAGTTGGATAACGGCGTTAAAATCCGGGCCCGTCTTTCGGGCGCCTCGGGTAACACCCTGATCGCCACCCGCTTCGAGGCCCTCGACAGCCCACTGAACGACGCCCAAATCCAGGGGCAGGCCAGCGATTTCAACAGTGCTGCCGGGACCGTGGTCATTCTGGGGATAACGGTCAACACCACCGATCCGGGTTTCGAGTTCGAAGGGCTCACCGATAATCCGCTCACCAGTGGTGAATTTTTCGCGGCCCTGAATGCCAATCCCGATGCGGTTATCGAGGCCCGCAAGGACCTCGCTTCGGGGCTTTGGGAACAAATCGAGCTGGAGGATGAGGACTGAGGGCTTTTCAGTACTCAAACCTCAGGCGGCCCGGAAACGGGCCGCCTTTTTTTCATCTCCGTTTCCATCTCCCCCGGCCCGACTTGCCCGCCCACCATTCCCTGTTAAACTCCCAATGAACCCGACATTTAAGGAGGCTCAAGGTGCGAATCGGCGCCAGTTACCTGGGAGAAGGCCGTTGCGAATTCGTCGTCTGGGCGCCGCGAGTCGATAAGCTCGAGGTCAGGATCCCGGGCCCCGGCGAGCGGCTGTGGCCCATGGATCGGGATGCGCGCGGCTACTGGCGGACCCGGGCCTCGGGAATCGAGCCGGGCACCGACTATCTTTATCGCCTCGACGGCAAGACGGAGCGGCCCGACCCCGCCTCGGCCTTTCAGCCCGAGGGCGTTCACGGCCCTTCGCGGGTGATCGACCACTCGACCCACAGCTGGAGCGACGCCGACTGGTGCGGTCGGCCGCTGCCGGAACTGGTGATCTACGAGCTCCACGTGGGGACCTTCACCCCGGAAGGGACCTTCGATGCCGTCATCCCCCGCCTGCCGGAACTGGCCGAGATGGGCATCACCGCCATCGAGCTGATGCCGGTCGCCGCGTTCCCGGGAGAGCGCAACTGGGGCTACGACGGGGTCCAGCCCTTCGCCGTGCAGAAGAGCTACGGCGGGCCCGAGGGCCTGCGGCGGCTGGTCGACGCCTGCCACCGGTCGGGTCTGGCGGTGGTGCTCGACGTGGTCTACAATCATTTGGGCCCCGAAGGAAATTACCTGCGGGAGTTCGGACCGTACTTCACCGATCACTACCGCACCCCCTGGGGCGAAGCGGTCAATTTCGACGGGCCCGGCAGCGACGAGGTGCGCGGTTATTTCATCGAAAACGCCCGTCACTGGTTTTTCCGCTATCACATCGATGCCCTGCGCCTCGACGCCATCCACGCCATCTACGACTTTTCCGCCAGGCCGTTTCTGCGGCAGCTGACCCAAGAGGCCGAAACCTGGAGCGCCGAACGCCAGCCGCCCTGCCTGCTCATCGCCGAAAGCGATCTCAACGACTCGCGGATCATCCGCTCCCCCCGGGTCGGCGGCTGCGGCCTGGATGCCCAGTGGAACGACGATCTCCACCACGCCATCCACACTCTGATCACCGGCGAACAGGACGGCTACTACCGGGATTTCGGCCGGGCCGCCGACCTGGCGACCGCCCTGCGCGAAGGCTATGCCTACAGCTGGCGCTATTCGCCTTACCGCCGCCGCCACCACGGCAATAGCGCGGCCGATCTTCCCGGCAAACGGTTCGTGGTCGCCGCGCAGAACCATGACCAGATCGGCAACCGCCTGCGGGGCGAGCGGCTGATCACCCTGGCCGGCTTCGCGGCCGCCAAACTGGCGGCCGCGGCGGTGATGCTCTCGCCCTTCGTGCCGCTGCTTTTCATGGGCGAGGAATACGGTGAAACCAACCCTTTTCTGTTTTTCGTCAGCTTCGGCGACCCCCACCTGATCGAGGCCGTGCGCCAGGGCCGCAAGGAGGAATTCAGCGCCTTCGGCTGGCAGGAGGAGCCCCCCGACCCCCAGGCCCAGGCAACCATTGCGCGCTCGAAACTCGACTGGAGCAGGCGCTACCAGGGCCAGGGCAAGGCACTGACCGATTGCTACCGCGAGCTGCTGCGACTGCGCCGGGAGCTGCCGGCGCTGGCCGACCTCGGTCCCAAATGCCCCCGCGCCGAGGGGCTGGAGGAGGCCAAGCTGGTCTGGTTTGAACGCCGAAGCGGCAGCCACCGGGCATTGGTCCTGCTCAATTTCGCCGCCCGCAGCAGCGAATTTGCCTTTCCGGAGACCGCCATCGGCTGGCAAAAACGGTTCGACTCGGCTGATCTCGCCTGGCTGGGCCCCGGGCCGACCCTCCCGGAGGTTATCCGAGGCCAGGCCCGGGTCGCCATGCCGGCGTTGTCCAGCGCCCTCTACCTGCCGGAGCGATGAGCGCCATGCGGATCCCGATCGCCACCTACCGCCTCCAGTTCAGCCCCGCCTTCGGCTTCGACAAAGCCCGGCAAGTCCTCGACTATCTCCAGCAACTGGGCATATCCGAGATCTACGCCTCGCCCATCTTCCAGGCCCGAAAAGACAGCGAGCACGGCTACGACGTGGTTGATCACAACCGGCTCAACCCCCAGCTGGGCAGCGAGGAGGACTTCCGCACGCTGAGCGACGCGGTAAAGAGCCGCGGCCTGGGCTGGCTTCAGGACTGGGTCCCCAACCACATGGCCTTCGATGCCGAGAATCCGATGCTGACCGATGTGCTGGAAAACGGTAGTGCCTCAAAGTACTCGCGCTGCCTGGACATCGACTGGGAGCGGACCGATGAAAGCGCCCACTTCCGGCTTCTGGCGCCGTTTCTCGGCGAGTATTTCGGCGCCGCCCTCGAGGGCGGCGAAATCCGCCTGGACTATGCCGAAGAGGGGTTTTACGTCGGCTATTACCAGCGCCGCTTCCCCCTGCAGATCGAGTCCTACCTCGAGATCCTCAGCCGCTGCCTGCGCCCCCTGCGCCGGGAACTGGGCGAAGAGCATCCGGACTACATGCAGCTGCTCGGCATACTCTACCTGCTGCGCACCCTGCGCCCCGACACCGTGGAGGACGAGCGCTACGAGCAGATCAGCTTTATCAAGAAAAACCTCTGGCTGCTCTACCGCAAGAGCCCGGCCATCCGCCGGGGAGTGGACACGGCGCTGTCCGGCTATCGCGGCAGCGCGGGGGAGCCGGAGAGCTTTAACCCGCTGGAGCTGCTGCTGGCGCAGCAGTGGTTTCGGCTTTCGTACTGGAAGGTCGCGGCCGAAGAGATCAATTACCGGCGATTCTTCTGCATCAACGACCTGATTTCCCTGCGCATGGAGCAGCCCGAAGCCTTCGCCCGGGCGCACCGGCTGCTCTTTCAGCTGCTCGACGAGGGCCGAGTGACCGGGGTGCGGATCGATCATATCGACGGCCTCTACGATCCCGGCGGGTACCTCGAACAAGTGCGGCAACGCGCGCCGCAGGCCTACATGGTGGTGGAGAAGATCCTTGAATTCGGTGAGCCGCTGCCGGCCTGGCCGATTCAGGGTGCGACCGGCTATGAGTTTCTCAACCGGGTCAACGCCCTGTTCTGCGATCCGCGCAACGAAAAATCCTTCACCGCGGCCTACACCCGGTTTGCCGGGCAAACGCCCAGGGTCTTCGAGCTCGAGATCGAGAAGAAGCGCCTGATTCTCGAAAAGCACATGGCCGGCGACCTCAACAATCTGACCGCCATGCTCAAAAACCTGGCCAGCCATCACCGCTACGGCACCGACATCACCCTGCACGGGCTGCACCGGGCGCTGGCCGAGATCATGGTGCGGCTGCCGGTCTACCGCACCTACCTGGGGCCGCAGGGAGCCCGCGAGGTCGACCTCGCCTATATCCGCCAGGCCGTGGACCAGACCGTGGAGCAGAACCCCGGCTTGACCCACGAAGCGGGCTTTATCGGCAAAATCCTGCGGCTCGACTTCGACGATTTCCACCAGCCGGAGGAACGCGGCCAGTGGCTTCATTTCGTCATGCGGTTTCAGCAGTTCACCGGACCGCTGACCGCCAAGGGGTTCGAGGACACCCTGCTCTACGTCTACAACCGGCTGCTCTCCCTCAACGAGGTGGGCAGCTCGCCCGAGCGCTTCGGCGCTGCGCCCGGCGAATTCCACAGCTGGTGCCGGGACCGCAGGGCCAACTGGCCCCATACCCTGAACGCCACCGCCACCCACGACACCAAGCGGGGCGAGGATGTCCGGGCCCGGCTCAACGTTCTGTCCGAAATCCCCCAGCTCTGGCGTCAGGCCCTGGGAAGCTGGAGCCGCCTGAACCGCCCCCTCAAAACCAGCGTCGGGCGCCGCCGGATCCCGGACAAAAACGACGAGTACTTCCTTTACCAGACCCTGGTCGGAGCCTGGCCGGCGCAGCCGCAGGATGTCCCGGAATTCGCCGGCCGCCTGCGCGAATATCTGGTCAAGGCGGTCCGCGAAGCCAAGGTCCATACCGCCTGGATCAAGCCCGACCAGGCGTACGAGGAGGCGTTTGTGCGGTTTGCCGAGGGCATCCTCGATCCGGGCCACGCGTTTATCCAGGAGTTTCTCCCCTTTCAGCGCCGGATCGCCTTTTTCGGCCTGTTCAACTCCCTGGCCCAGACCCTGATCAAGATCACCGCCCCCGGCATCCCCGATTTTTACCAGGGGAGCGAACTCTGGGATCTTTCCCTGGTCGATCCCGACAACCGCCGTCCGGTCGATTTCGTCCACCGGCAAAAAGCCCTGCAGGCAATCCGCGAGGCAATCCCGACCGACCAGGCGATGCTGGGCCTGTCGCTACTGAAAAACTGGGAAGACGGCCGAGTCAAGCTCTTTCTGATTCATCAGGCGCTGAAGGCCCGCCGCCGAAACGCCGAACTGTTCAGCCAAGGGGAGTATCTGCCGATCAAGGTGGAGGGCGGCAGCGAGCGGGTGGTGGCCTTTGCCCGCAGCCTGGGCGGGCAAACCGCGGTTACCGTGGTTCCCCGGCTGGTGACCGGCCTGGTGGAGGAGAACGTCCTGCCGCTCGGCCCCCAGGTCTGGGGCGAGACCCTGGTGCAACTACCGGAAGCGACCACCTGGACCGACGCGCTTACCGGCCACCGCCTGGAAGGAGCCCGCCACCTGCCCCTCGGCGAGATTCTGCAGCGGTTTCCCGTTGCCCTGCTGGTCAGCGCCCCCCCCCTTCCCCAGAACCTCTCCCGGAGATAGCGGCGGACTCGTCCCGACCTCAAGCCATGGCCATGGCAGGAGACGATGCGCCGGCAGCCGGCGCCGAAAAGGGCTATTCGAGCCAGTCGAAGGTGCGGGTGACGGCCTTTTTCCACATGGCGTAGTTTTTCGTGCACAGGGTGTCGTCGGCCGAGGGCTCCCAGGTCTTATCCACCCCCCAGTTCTTTTTCAGGTCGCCGGTGTCTTTCCAGTAGCCCACCGCGAGCCCGGCGGCGTAGGCGGCGCCGAGGGCGGTGCTTTCGGTCACCCGGGGACGAATCACCGGCACCCCCAGCACATCGGCCTGGATCTGCATCAGC
>NPIE01008051.1_pt1 | contig 19774 bp, 11 predicted proteins | sample 8637661 | NCBI WGS metagenome assembly NPIE01 (sample SAMN07420842, study PRJNA396082) | bioreactor metagenome | isolation source: sample BA12 brine-fed electro-methanogenic bioreactor BA | place: Japan: Kochi | collected 2016-12-09
CATTCGCGGCGGCGCTTACGATGAAGGGCCGCTTGCAGCGCGTTCCGCCTGGCGCGCTGGCGTCAAGCCGGATTCGCGTATGCCGAGCATCGGGTTTCGGGTGGTGTGTGAGGCGAGAGACGGGTAGCAAGTAGCAGGTAGCAAGATACCCTTGCTATCTACTTCTTGTATCATAAATCGAGGTGAAACATGCCGCTATCACATGATATACAGAATCACACATACTGGTTCCATTTTGGGAGACGGTATTTACCGGTGAGACATTTTGCCAACCTCTGTGAAGCGGTTGGCTTGTATGGCTGTAATGAACACGAACTTGAGAGTTATGCGCAACAGAACTGGATATTTCCGGCAGCGCGATTGGTCATGCCAGAGAGATATGCCCCGGCTTATTGGGCGGCACTTTTGAATAATGCAGACAGGTTTGAGATAGATGACGACTTGCTGCCTTTTCACACACTGCATCAGAAAATCCATTTCCCAACACCAAAAGTTGGCGATCCCAATACCCTTGATTTACAACATCCCTTTGATCAAAACTGGGGCATAGTGGAAGGCTTAGTTTCCCCTACCATCAGCCAATACCAACCCTGGGATGAGTATTTCATTACATTGCCAGATGGTTTAAGGCATTCAACAGCAGAGCATTATTACCATCACTGGCAAATCTATCAGGTTTTTGCGGTACGCAAGTTTCAGAAGCGCATGTATACCGATAACAGCTGGTTTCTTCTAGGCGAAGGAAGTATAGACGAAAATCTAAATCAAATCTACATGCTACTGGAATCTGTTTCTCAATATCAACATCTTTACCATGAACACCTTTTGCTCTTACTTGATGGAAAAGTTCCAGATGCCGATGGTAAAACATACTTGACATCAGTGGAACAAGCAGCCATGGAGCAGGCACTACACAGTTATGCGCAGTCCATTATTAGCCAGATGAGTTTAGATGAAGAGGGAGTTTATCGCAGGCTTCGAACCATGATGCGCTTTCATTATAGTTTACATCAGGCGGAAAGGGTACGACTTGCGCAAGCGCTTGAAAAAGACTTATGGCGTACTTTTGAATTCATACAGGTCGCATTTAACACCCCCAGTGAGCAAATCGTTGAAAGAGCTGGTAGGGTTGGTGGATATTATCAAAACTATCTTGAACTTCTATTCCCCAACCGTCGCAAGGTCGTTCGGGGTAAGGCTAAGAAGATTCTGCACAGTCTTTCGCAGGTGTATAACCAATGTGCTCCCAGTTATGCTATGACAGATGCCGATCTTGACCAGTTACTCAACTACGTTGAGAGCACTGATCTAGCATTGTTTGAGTATATCTTGGTGGAGCTGAATGATGCGCACTTTTCCCGTCATTCCTGGCAAACCGCAGAGGCTTTCTTGCAGTTGAAGTCCCTGGCTTCTTTCCCCGAAAGTCTTATGAAGACGGTGATTGTGTTGGGGGCAGATCCAGCAACACAAACATCATACAACGGTATCAATAATCCTGGAATGGGTAGCATTAACCGATTGCTTTTTCAGAATCGTCTACCGGGCGTTTGGCGTGAATACATCGCTGCTGACAATAGAAAGGCAACAAACACAGCAGATTTTCAAACAGCATTAGGTAATTTGAGCGGTCGTTTTTCGCCATCACCGCCAGCAAACGAGAAAACCTATTTAGGTATTACTTTGTCCTGGGCTACACTACTCCGAAACTTCACCAGCCATTTTCTAGTTGAGGATCCACAATTACTCGAAGGTCAATACGTACCTTGTGTAAGAGCTGTTATTGGAGCTACTTTCCTGATCTGGAATCTTTGTCAGAGGCAAGGATGGGTATAGGCTTGATCCATAGAATCGCAAAAAAGAGAGAGCTATCTTCGTATGCAGGATTGCACTTTACGCTGCGATTACCTGCACCACTTGACACATAGGCGCTAGACTGGACTTCCGTTTGCAGACCATTAGTACATTTTCACAACCACACTGTTTTCGAGGGACATTATGCTAATTGACGCCATCATTCGCAAATTCAACGCCTACTTTGAGCAGGGCGCGCAGTACGACACCATCCTCTGGTTCGATTCCACCGGCGGGTGGCGGGAGCTGCTGCCCCATCTGGAAGCGCGTCTGCCACGCCTGATTATGGCGCAGGGGCAGCTCCGCGTGCGTTACGAGCTGGCGCAGCGCGCACCCGGCGAGCGGGTGGTGGTCTACATCCAGGCGGGGAAAGAGAAGACGCTCTACCTGCGCCCGTTCTTCCACACCGCCAAGTGCTTCCAGCGCAGCATCGAGCAGGTAGTGATCGAGGCCGGCGTCAAACTGCCCGATGATCCCAAAGCGTTGCGCCAGATACGCGACCTGTTGCCGCACCTGGCGCCCGCCTCCATCGGCAAGGGCCGCGCCTTCTGGGAGGGTCTGACGCCTGAAACGGCGCTCCATCGTCTGCTGCCCGACTTCGAGGAGTCGCTGCTGCGCTTGCTCGCTGCGCCCCGGCGCACCCTGCCGGAATTGCAACAACGTGGACTGGCGCAACCGCTGTTCGAGCGGGTCAGGCTCCAGTTTGGCATCGAAGCCCCTGCGCCCGGTGCGGAAGAAGCCTGGGCCGACCGCTTCACGGCCTTACTTTGTCTGGTCGCAGCGCGCGCCGCTGCGCCGACCGCGCCGGGCTTCCCCTTCGATGACATCCTGCCGCCCCAGGCGCATTGGGAGGCGTGCCGGACTTTCCTGCACCGCTGGCAGCATCACGAGCTCTTCAAAGCCGCGTTCAAACAGCGGGCCTTGGCGCTGGATGCGACCTATCACCTGGGCGCGTGGGCCGCGCACCTGCCGCCGGAGAACGTGGGCAGCGGCTTCCTCAATGTGGAGCAAGCCCTGTGGCAGCCGGTGCAGGCCCGGCTGGATGGCATCACGGATAAGGCTGGGGCGCTGGCGTTTGTGGCAGACTGCTGCGACGTGTTTCAGCAGCGCGCGGCGAGCTTCTGGGCGCGCGAGGGCGAGGTTCCTGGCTGGCAGGCATTGCTCGGTATGAGCGAGACGCTGCTACTGGCGCGGGAGGCGCTGGCCGAGGCCGCGCAGCAGCCCACCGCCGCCGCGATGGTCGCCCGCTACGCCGCCGCCTGGCAGCGGGTGGATGCAGCGTACCGGCGCTTCAGCGTGCAGCTGGATCGCAGCGGCGCGCAGCTCGATGCCGCGCTCAAGTGGACGGCGCGCGCGTACCGCGAATACCTCAACGCCCTCAATGAACGCTTCACCGCGCTGGCAGCGGAAGAAGGCCAATGGCCGCCCGCCGGGTGCGCGCTGGCCGGGTCGCTACTCTGGCCCGCTGCGAAGACTGCCGGAAAGGGCTTGCGCGCCCTGGTGCTGGTGGATGCGCTGCGGTATGAGCTGGGCTGCGCGTTGGCCGAGCGACTGGGATTGAGCGCCGAGCAGGTGCAGGCGCGGCTCAGCCCGGTACCTTCGATTACGGATCTGGGCATGGCCGCACTCCTGCCCGGCTGGGAGCAATTTCGCGTGGAGTACGAAGGCGATTGGATCATTCGCGCGCCCGGCGGCAGCGACAATCTGGCGCGCAAGGATAAGCGGCTGGCGTACCTCGCGGCCCGGCTGGGCAAAACGGGGCGCGAAGATACGCGCGTCTTCGACCTGGATCAATGGCTGGCGACGCCGCTCAACGGCCTGGCACCGGACGTGAATTGGATTGTGGTAACATCGCAGGCGATTGACGCGGCGGGCGAGGGCATCGGCGCGGTGGCGCTGCATACCTTCGACGCGCTGCTCGATCAACTGGAGCATGGCGTGCGCCGCTTGCTGGCCGCCGGCTGCACGGAGATCACCATCGCCAGCGATCACGGCTTTTTGCTGCGAGAGACCGTCCGCGAGACGGATAAGGTCAGCGCGAAGGAGCCGGGCCTGCTCAAGAAGAGCGCGCGCTACGCCATTGCCCACAGCGCGGCGTACAGCGGTTCGGGGGCCGATTGGGCCGCGCTGCCGCACCTCCCCATCCACGGCAGCGCTGATCTGGTCGCCTGGTTCCCGCGCGGCGCGGGCTGCTTCCTCACGCCCGGCCCCTACAATTACATGCACGGCGGCATCGCGTTACAGGAAGTCGTCATCCCCGTGATCCAGATCCGCCAGACGGCGCTGGAGCGTCCGGTGGGCGTGACCCTCGAACTGGCGGATGGCGCTGAAATTCGCAACGCCATCTTCAAAGTGCGCCTGCATCCCACCCAGGCCGATCTGCTGAGCACGTCCCGCCGGGTGGAAATTGATCTGGTGAAGCAGGGCCAGCGCGTCTCGCGGGTGTGGGAGGCGCAGGTGGAGCGCGCCAGCGTGGAGAAATCGTTGATGCTCGAAACGGCGTATGGGTTGCAATTCGGCGATACCGTCGAAATCCGTGTGCGCGATGCCGTCACGGGCGAATTGCTGGATGCCCAATTGACCACTATCAAAGTGGAACTCGACTTGTAATTGAGGCTGTGGCAAGGTAATCTTTCACCAATCGCAAACGACAGAGAGCAGACAATGAAAAACTATGATCAATACCCAGTTGTTGCGCCTCAAAGATATCTTTCTTACGTCGATGAAAACCCCCAACGATGGAAAGAACTCGTTAATCACAAAGTGCTTCATTACACGTTGGGCATGGGGATAGTATTGAACGTACGTGGAGAATCGCCCATTATTGAGGTATGCTTTGATAATGCGGAAGGTAAAGTAGACACAAGAAAATTTGCTCCAGAATCATTCATTGGAGAGTATTTCACCGAAATACACATTTCAGCGGAACTATTGCGCGCAATAGAATTGGAGGAACAACGTAGAGAACAAGAGAAGCTGAAATTTGAGGAAAAACAAAGACAGGAGAGGCACAGAGAGAACGTCCTAAGGTATACTAACCAAGCCCTACCTAACAACTTTGGAGAAACGCTATCTACCCCCGTACTCAATGCTCAAGACATACAACTGGCGTTGTCATGGAGTAATTCGACGCAACTGCGCCAGGAGATTACGCCTGCAAATATCGATGAAACCGTTATTCATGGGGAATATGGAAAGCACTGGGAGTTGGGTCGTGTGTTATCTGCAAGGGCAGCAGAGAAGGCTGTCATCGATTTCTATCGAAGGCACCGGCGTACAGTCAGTGATATTTCCGTTACACAGATTACCCAGAGAGGTAGTATGGATTGGAAAGATTGTGATTTGATCATAGATGACGAACCCATTGATGTAAAAAACTCGCGGACTTCAGCGGAAAACAGGAATAGTTACGTAGAGCATTGTGTTCCTAAGTTTAAGCAAGATAGGACAAATACTCAGGTGAAAATAGCCGGTGTGCTGTCACCTTATCTTTGGCCCAGCACACTTCTAGATCCAGAGGACACATCTCATGTTTGGAGGACGCCCATCAGGTTTCTTGGAGTCACGACATTCGATACCGTGAATGCCCTCAAAAAGGAGTTCGAGATCCCACAAGTGTTTAGTATTGAGCTAAAGCGACCTGGTCATGGCATAAGCCAGTTTCTGCCACCCTGGATATTTGATTATCCAATGTTCCTATATGAAAAGCGGGACCGTGCTTTGCAGAATATTGCAAACCAGCCCCTACTTGAATATAAAGACTGGGAACAATGTGATGTCAATCCTGTACCCATATACCTTGCTGCTGGGGGACATTTGCTAGATAAATGGGATAGAAGTTCATTGTCTAATTGGGAGTGGGATGTTGTTGCACGCATATCTAAATGGCAAACTCAACACGGTTTATCGTTGCCGTTTTTGTACCTGACGATTTTGACGCACTTCTTAGAGATGGTTCGGCATCCTCATCCTGATTATCGTCCAATACTTTACACCAGACTCCTATGTTATGATAAGAATTATACGAAGCCTTTATTCATCCATGATCCACTCGAAACGATCCATAATTTGATCAAAACGCTTGACGATCTTTGGCATGCCGAACATGACTTTATAAAAGAATTTCGCATATTTCGTTTACAAGGGCTAAATATTCTGAGAGGGCGATATAGTTCTAAAGATGCACAATGGACGACTTTGATCGCATACTGTGGTGGATGGACAGTAGATAAAATCCGGTGTGGTAATACCCCGCTGGTTTTGGGTAACTGTGAGCGTTGCGAAGAATGCGGGAAACTGATATGCCCCAAATGTAGATTCTGTTCTAAAAATTGCTCTATGTATCATAAACGCTTGTCAGTTCTTTCTGATTCTAGCAGTATGGATGCATAGCCAAGCCAGATTTGTTGAATTTAAGGAGTGAATCTTGAACTCAGATTCCCATTTTGACAGTTTAGACGAAAGACTGACAGCAACATTTCCGGGCCGTGTGGTGCGGAAGGATTTGGTGCGCCAGACGAAGGTGGGTTACAACGTGCCGGTCTATGTGCTGGAATACCTGCTCGGCAAGTATTGCTCCTCCACCGACCCGGAGATCATCGAGCAAGGGCTGGCGCATGTGCGCGATGTGCTGGCGCGCAACTATGTCCGCGCCGATGAAAGCGAGAAGATCAAGGCGCTCACCCGCCAGAAGGGGCAGTATCGCGTCATTGATAAGCTCAAGGCGCGACTGGATACCAACGTGGATCACTTTTGGGGCGAACTGGTCAACCTGGGCGTGCGCGACGCCCTCATCGCCGATAGCATCGTCCACCAGTACGACAAACTCCTGATGGGCGGCATCTGGGCCATCGTGGACCTGGAGTACAATCCAGAATTCCAGGAGCGCGGCATGACCCGGCCCTTCGCCGTCAAGCAGGTCAAGCCCATCCAGTACGCCTCCACCGATCCGGGCGACTTCATCGCCGGGCGTGTGGCCTTCACCACCGAGGAATGGCTCGATGCGCTGCTGCGTGGGCTGGGCTTCGAGCCGACCCATCCCGATTTCACCTTCCGCAAGAAACTGCTCTACCTGGCGCGCCTGATCCCGATGGTAGAGAGCAACTACAACCTGCTGGAACTGGGGCCGCGCGGCACGGGCAAGAGCTTCGTCTTCCGCGAGATTTCGCCCTACGCCATCCTCATCTCCGGCGGGCAGACCACCGTGGCGCAGCTCTTCATGAACCTGAGCACGGGCAGTATGGGGCTGGTGGGCCTGTGGGACGTGGTCGCCTTCGACGAGGTGGCCGGCGTGCGCTTCAAGGACGCGGGCGGCATCCAGATTTTGAAGGATTACATGGAATCCGGCAGCTTCTCGCGGGGGAAGGAAGAGGTTCCGGCAGAAGCCTCCATCGTCTTCAACGGCAACATTGATGGCGACATCGCTACACTGGTGAAGAACTCGCACCTGCTCCAGCCGCTCTCCGAGCAGATGCAGGATTTGGCGCTCATTGACCGCATCCATTTCTACCTGCCCGGCTGGGAGGTGGACAAGATGCGGCCCGAATACTTCACCGGGCATTACGGCTTCGTGGTGGACTACCTCACTGAAGTCTGGCGCGGCTTCCGCAAGACCAGCTACGTCAATTTGATTGACCGTTACTTCGACCTAGGCAGCCACCTCAATCAACGCGACGCGCGCGCCACCCGCAAAACCGTTTCAGGGCTGGTCAAACTGCTGCATCCCGATGGCAACGTCACCCGCGACGAGTTGGTCACCTATCTGGAACTGGCACTCGAAGGCCGGCGGCGGGTCAAAGAGCAACTGCGGCGGATGGGCGGCCTGGAATACTGGGCCGTGAACTTCTCGTACCTGGACAAGGAGACGCGCCAGGAAACCTTCGTCGCTGTGCCGGAGCAGGGCGGCGGTGGGCTGATTCCGCCAGGCCGGCTTGATCCCGGCGTCGTCTTCACCGTCGGCAGCGATCAGGAGGATGGGCGACTCGCCATCTTCCGCGTGGAGGTCCAGGCGGCGAAGGGCAGCGGCAAGCTGCGCGTCACCGGCGCGCCCTCCCGCGCCATCCGCGACGCCGTGCAGACCGCGCACACCTACCTCCACGCGCAGGCGCGGCAGTTGGGCCTGGGCAAAGACCCCGCCGAGTACGATCTGCACATCCAGCTGGTGAATCTGATGCAATCGAAGGAGGGCAGCGAGACCGGCGTGGCCTTCTTTATCGGTATGGTCAGCGCGCTGCTGGGCAAACCCGTGCTGGAATCGCTGGTGGTGCTGGGCGAGATGAGCATTCGCGGCGGCCTGCTCAAGGTCGGCGCGCTCACAGAGCGCCTGCAGCTGGCGATGGACAACGGCGCGAAGAAGGTGCTGCTCCCAGCGGAGAACAAGCGTGATATTGCGGACGTGCCGAGCGATGTGCTCGATAAGGTGCAGATTATTTTCTATTCGGATCCGGTCAATGCGGCGGGTCGGGCGGTGGAGGTGGGGTGAGGAGTTTATGGAGTTCGAATTCAAATACAGCTTTACATTCTACCAGGTATCTATATAATTGTAATAGGTTATTGTCTAACTGCATTATGCACTGTGACTTGTATCTTTTCCCTCATTTGCTGAAAATATGGATTAATCCATCATTCGGAGGTGAAACATGACACTCAAAACCAGCCTTACAGGTAGCTATCCCCCCGTTTACAATCCCGATAAAGCCATCCGTTTCTTACCCCCGCAAGAACAAGCGCAATTGGTGCATGAGAGTATTGAACGGGCCATCCACGATCAGATGGAACTGGGCATAGATATTCTCGTGGATGGTCAGGTGCGCGATGACATTGTCTCTCTCTTTGCCGCCAAATTGCCAGGTTATGAAGGTCATACACTTCCTTACCGTGCGGTCGCGCGGATTCGTCCAGCGGATGGGCCTATTACCGTGGACGATTATCTCTATGCAAAGCAACTGGCTGGCGGCAGGCCATTAAAGGCGCATATCACCGGTCCCCTGACGATGGCAAGAGCTACTCGCGTAGAGAATACCTCGCCCTACCGAGATCGGCATGACCCTGAATTGGTGCTTGATTTTGCGCGCGCCCTGGGACAGGAAGCGCGTTTTTTGGTTCAGGCTGGCGCGGAGATTGTGCAAATAGATGAGCCTGTGCTTACAGATGGCGTGGATTTGGATTTAGCTTTCCAGGCGATGAAACAAATCATCGAGATTGGTGAAATTCCTTTCCCCGGCTTGCATATATGCGGGAATGTCTCGTTGATTTTTAAGCAGGTATTGACTCAGTCGCCAGTCAAAATGGTCTCTATAGAAGGAAACTGGCTAAAGCAACCTGAGTTGGGCTACATTAACCAAGATTACCTGGCGCATTGTGGTAAACAGATTGGGCTGGGCTGTATCGAAGTTGCTGATTACACGCTGGAGAGGCTTACTTCAGTGCAGAATTTCCTTGACCAAATGATAACCAGGTTGGGCGAAGAAAACATCTGGGCTGTGATGCCGAACTGCGGTTTGCGCCCTGTTCCGTATGGGGTAGCTCGTAATAAACTGGCGATTATGATAAAGGCCGTCACATCTTTATAGTCTGGCGCAGTAGAGGGTAAAAATGAACTCAGAAAACGGATCACACATTAGCGAAGCGGTTGAGCAGCGTTTCGTGGGGCGGGCAGACGCGCTAGAAGCATTCTACTTGCGCTTTTCCTACCGTCACATGAAAAATGGCATCTATTACTACGGCGAAGGCGGCCTGGGAAAAACATGGGTTCTGAAGAAAATCATTCTAGAAGGCGCAAAAGACCCTGCGCGAACCGTGACCGATATCATTGATTTTCTTGACACACAGCATCATACTATTCGTGGATTACAGACAAGCATCAAGGCACGTTTGCAGGCTCCGCAAGCATTCGAATCCTATGATGTGGTTTTGGAGAACCTTGAAGCTGCGCGACAAGAAGGCGAGAAAACACATCCTAGCGTTATCGCCAGCCTTGAAGCTCGGGCGGATCGTTCATTCATTGAATGTTGTCAACGAGCGATCACAGGCCGGGAAGTTGTAGTGCTTTTCGATACATTCGAACGCGTGCAGCAACGTGCAGTAGGGCAATGGCTGCTACAAGTATTTCTTCCTCAAGTGAGCGGTTTGATTGTGGTTATCGCAGGTCGCCCAGCTCCCAGAGCAGCACAAATGCCAGACAACATTGTACCCTACGAATTGGAGGGTCTGGGTATCGAGGAAGTTGAAGACTATGTTCATAATTGTCACCATAGATCTGAAATTACGCCTGATGTTATCAAGATTATTCAGCAGCGTACAGGCGGATCACCCCTGCTGATTGACCTGATTCTGGACTTATCTGAACAGGATCGCGCGCAGTTTGTGACCCAACTGGAGCAACAGGAAAACGGAAAACGTATTCAAGACTCTCCGGATCTGCAGCGCGGGTTGGTTGGACAGTTTGCTCTTCCCAGTAATCGGAATCAGCTCATTTGGGCAATGTCGTACCTAAAGAGGCGTTTCGATGTGCGCATGTTGAAGTATATTGTTGAACATGGTAAGTGGTTCCGTCCCGGTGATTATGATGAGATTTTTGCGGATCTGGGTAAGTCTTTATATGTCAAAGAATATCCTGAACAGCAGAGTCATCTGCTACACGACGAAATACAACGCATGGTTGCAGAATGGGTCCTGGCAGAAGTGGCTGACCCCTGGAAAGAAATGCGCAAGCCTTTGTATGATTTGATTGTGGATAAATATTACCCAGACATTATTGTTAGAGAGGCCGAGTCTGCAATGACAGACCAGCCTCAAAATCAAGAGCTTGCGCGCCAGCTTAAAGCGGAGCAATTAGGTTATATCCTTGACGAAAATCCCCGGGACGGTTTCAAGCGTTACGAGGACTACCGCAAGGAAATAGAAGTTACCTATCAATATGATTTTGAGGAGCTCCTATGGGGCGAGGTGCGGGAGCACCTGAATGCGCTTGAGGATAAGGGGTATCGAATTTGCCTTGAACGGGGGCAATGGTTGCAAAATCACAGTCTATTCTCAAAGGCGGAAGAGCATTATCGCCAGATGATAGATTGGTTCCCTGTTGAGCGTGTGAACTCCGAACAAGCACTAGGTTTTATGTTGCTGAGGCAGGGTGAAGTAGAAGAAGCCATCCATACATTTGAGGCCAGCCTTATCAACTGTGTGGGTGAATACTGTGTAAGAGAAGATGATTTTGATAAAGTAGCAATGATTGAGAACAACCTGGGACAAGCGTCCGAGCGCGCTGGCAAGTGGGATGAAGCCATTGAGCATTATGCCAGAAGTTTTCGTGCAGCCACACAAGCGAGAAATTTCGCCAGGATTGTCAGTGTATATATTAATCGCGGATATTTGTACTCTTTGCAGGGGCATTATCTTATTGCGCAACAACAGTGCGAACGCGCCCTTGAATTGTTATCGTCGCTGCCAAGCAATCGTGGCAACATTCAACGTACCGTGTTTGCATGGATGAACTTAGGTACTGCCTATCGTCATTTGGGAGATTACGTCACGGCTGCACAGCACTACAAGAGAAGTCTGGAGCTTGCAACTGCACACCAAAATCGTGAAGTCATGGTCAATGTGCTGGAGCACTTGGGGATCAATGCCCATTTGCTGGGTCGGGCTTCTCGAAGAACTACGCGTAGTAACAAGGGTGAAAATCTACATGCGGCGTGTGAACATCAACACCAGGCATGGCAGTATCTGATCGAAGCTCTGGAGATGGCTCGGGAATCTGGTTGGCGCAATGCCATTGCTCATGGGTTGAACCGGTTAGCCAAGATTTATCGAGAGGTTACGCGACTGCAAGAAATGGCTTCGGAGCTTGAGACTACCGTCAATGTTACGGATGCCCTACAGAAACTAGAACAAAAGATGCTCAAGTTCGAAATGCCGTTTGAGGTTGAATACGAACATGATTTGCTTACAAGGGGATACTTCGCTGAGCTGGATTGGCTTGAAAAGGCCGCGCGTCTCTTTGAGATCAGCGCATTGGTGGCGGATGAAGTGAACGATTTCCACCGTGCTCTGGATAGTTGGACTGAACTTGGTCGCTTGTTTATCATGCTTGACTTAGATGCACAGGTGACGCTCGTTATTCGAAGAATTGAGCGTATCAAAGGATACGATTACCAGGAAACATTGTTTACAGCCATGAACATGATCACGCAAGGCGATCTGGATTTCAAGCAAGGTAAGTATGAGAGTGCTCTCAATCGATACAAATATGCATTTGCAGAAGTTGCCAAACAATCCGGTTATGCTTCTTACCTCCTAACCGACCGTTTGCGAGATCTTGAGTGGCTTTTGAGAAAACTGCCGCGTGATATGGCTTTGGATTGGTGTGATATGCTGGAACAGGAATGGTTAGCGCAATCAGTTTTCAATTTACGACCGGATATGCTAGATCTTCTGGAACGTATTCGGCTTGAAAGCATATCATCATCAGAACTGAATAAAGGTTAATCCGCTATGAGCAAATCAAAGACAATGCCGAAATTGTGGTTGAAATCGTCCGACGATGAACTCAACTCTCAATCTGAATGTGACTGTGCTGGTGGTGCCTGCGCAGAATCACTAACGGCATGGAAAAGTAAGCGAGAAATCTCCTTAATAATGCGAGCGATGCAAGCAGACACGAAAGAATACATCGCTTTGAATCGTGATTTGTATCTCGAACAATTTGGTGAAGACACAATAGCTCTAGGTGTCCGATCAGAGGGAGTTGTTGTTTTGGATGCGGAGGCTGCAAACCTCTTGTCACGTCTCAAGAGCCCCATTCGACTATCTGAACTCAAGCCGCAATTTTCTGACTGGTCTAATGATATTTTTGAACGTACCGTGACAATGCTCCTTACTACCAATATCTTGACATCTCCTCAAATAGAGAATTGCCGCATGGGTTCGCAAGATGTGCCGGAAATTTTAGCTGCTTGGTTGCACTTGACCAATCGCTGTAATCTTGCTTGCACCTATTGCTATGTCAGACCTGATGCACGCCAGATGTCAACAACAACGGCACAGCGTTCTGTGGATAGTGTGTTTCGCTCAGCTGCCCTACATGGTTATACGCAAGTCAAACTCAAGTATGCCGGCGGGGAGCCGACCTTGAATTTCGATGTGCTTCTATCAGCGCAAAAACGAGCCGAGTTACTTAGTGCGCAAACGGGCATCGGACTTGAGACTGTATTGTTGACGAACGGAGTTAATATTGCAGACGCACAGATAGAGGCATTGATCACCCACAACATCCGGGTAATGTTATCGCTGGATGGTCTAGGGCAATATCAAGACACACAACGACTTGGGCGGAATGGTGACAAGGGTTCATTCGAAGCAGTTTTCAAAACGTTTAATCGCCTGATAACATCCGGCCTTACGCCATATATTTCTATCACAATCACAGCACAGAATCTCGCCGGCCTCCCCGAATTGGTCGAGTATCTTCTGGAGCGACAATTGCGCTTTGGGTTCAACTTTTATCGCGCTGCCGATTCTACCTCAGAGCCAGTTGGGCTTGCGCTTGACCCCGATACTTTGATTGAAGGGCTTGGTCGTGCATTTCAATCTATCGAGCGCAAATTGCCCCGGTATAGTTTGTTTGGTGCTCTTACAGACCGGGCCACGCCACAAGCTCCTCATATCCGAACTTGTGGCGTGGGGCAGAATTACATAGTGATTGACTGTGAAGGCAATATAGCCCAATGCCAGATGGATCTTGCACATCCAGTCACTACGATAGAGGCATCTGACCCACTGGCTTCGCTCCAGGCCTATACTGGCGGGATACAAAACTTGACTGTTAATCAGAAGGAATGTCGGGAGTGTATCTGGCGTTACCGTTGCGCCGGCGGATGCCCACGCCTTACGTTCCAGCAAACGGGACGGTATGATGCTAAATCGCCATTGTGTGAGGTGTATAAGAACATTCTTCCGGAGGTTGTGCGTTTGGAAGCGTTGCGGATGGTCAAGTATGAGGAGCCGTGGGATTTTAGGTTTCGGTAAGTAAAAATCAAGGAGGGTTCAAATGCGCCTAGACAATAAACACACTCTGAGTTTAATGGAACTCATTTACTGGGTCAAAAAAGAACTTCTATCGAATGAAGTACAAGAGAATGATCCAGCACCACTTTTCGTTATTGATGAAGTAACGGTAGAAGTCAATTTCGTCATATCTGGTGAAGGGGAAGGCGGCTTCGATTTACAAATTGTTAAAGCTGGGGCTAAGGTGGGGGAAGAACGTGTGCAGAAAGCAACTGTGCGCATGAAGCCACTTTTCTCGCTATCAGAACTTAGAAATAAACTTGAAGAAGAACACCCCGATCAGTTAGAAGTGATTAAAGAAAAAGGGGTTCGTATATTGCTTAAGGGATTTAACACTACTGAGATTGATGTTCCTGAACGAGAATCCTGAGGTCAAAGAATGTCGGATATCTTTGAGATAACGCTGCGGAAAACTTCCGATTCATCAAGGGCCAACGTGGATTTGGAAAATCCTGAAGGCAAAATTGCTAGCCAGGAATTTGAATTACCATGGATTGACGCTTTGTCCTGGCAGGCGATATTTACTTCACTTGAATTGTATGATGAAGATGATACAAGCTGGCCTCAAAATACAGAGGTTATTAAAAAATCCGAGGAGCTAAAGCTATTTACAAATGGGCATCCATCGCGTGGTAGATTCAAAATTATTGGTGAGGAACTCTATAAAGTCTTCGGCTCTCACCAAGTTTTCAGCCCATTTTCAAAGTATGAAGGCTCTCCTGTTTTTGAGTTTCATATTCCAGATGAAGGCAGTATTTTACAAGCGTATCCTTGGGAACTGCTGCATGATGGTCAGGGTTTCCTGTTTAACTCACGCCAAGCATGTTTGGTGAGGCATGTTGATTGCGAAGCTCCTTTATCAGAAGTTGATCCGCAAGAGATTTTGCGGGTACTAGCGATTACTCCCCGACCGAATGACAAGGAGGAGCAAAATGCGTCTTCGATATTACCTATGTCGGAGCGGGAAGTTTTAAGTGGGTTAAGCAATGACTGGGTTTATATTGATGACTTACCTTCACCTACCTTAGATGGCATCCATCGTTATTTTCTAAAGCCGGATGATATTAACACAATTCTTCATATCGACACTCATGGTGATTATGGTTGGCTATGCCAATGTCACATACTCAATAGCCCAAATGCCAAAGTTTGCGCTTCTTGCGGGAATGAGAGAACTGAGGAACAAAAAAATCAAGGATATTTGGAGTTTGAAGATCCCGAAGGCAATGGAGTCTGGGTTAGTGGTGAGGATTTAGGTAAGCGTTTGCGGGACAGAAATATCTTATTAGTTGTTCTTTCTGCTTGTAAATCAGGACTGGTTGCCGGGCATAGTACTTATACTAGTGTTGCGGGATCTTTGATTAAACAGGGTGTTCCGGCCGTGCTTGCAATGCAGTTCTCCATCGATGTGCGAGAATCTGATAAGTTAACGGAAATTCTCTATGACGCTTTGTTCGATGGACAATCACTTGTAGAAGCGACTCAAGAAATCCGCATTGGATTGGGAAAGTCTTGGTATCGTCCAGTATTGTATCTGCGTACAGATTGCAATAATCGCTTGGGAAGGTTATTTAGCTCGCGTCCATCAGGGAAAGTTACTCGAACCAGCGACGCTAGACATAACTGGATTACAAAACTTGGTTTCAGGGTTGATCCGTTTAAGTATCCCAATGCTGCACTCGATGATAACTTGAGCCGTTATTTCTACAATGCACATGGCTATACTGCGATGGTGGGTGATATCTCCAAACCAGAATGCACCTTTGTTTTTGGGGATAGCGGTGCGGGTAAAACCAGCCTGAGAAGCGCTCTTCATGAGACAAGCACTAAAGATGGCGGTTTTTCCGTAGTTTACCATGATTTTGGTGAATTGGTTGCGAAATTTGAGGGTGATTCAACAATTACAGTTAGAGATCATATAGCACAGATATTGCAAAATGCTTTTGATGTACTTATCAAAGAACATTTTGGTAAAAGTGAATCATCCTCTATTGAAAAGGTAAGCAAAACCATTCACGAAACCTTATGGAAATACATTGAAACACATGAGAAAGATCCTGTTAAAAAGGAGAAATTACATGGGATTATTAGTTCTACCGGCGCACAAACCGATGAGCTTTTACCTGAAGACGATTATGAATATTTTGCCAGGTTCTTTCGGTACGTTACTGAGTTGTTTGGTTATACTCATGTGCATATTCTGGTAGATCCTGATTACGATATTACGCCAAAATCTGATGATGCTTGGAGAATTCTTGAGCCGTTATTAGAATCGTACCGTTTATTAGAAATACCGCAGCAGAGATTGGCTTTTAAGTTTTTCTTAAGCAACAGCTTGTCAAAGAAAGTGATGGGAATCAAATGGATTGCTGATAGAGAAGAAGAAAAGTTTTTCCCTTTACGTTGGACTGAAGAGGGACTGCGAGAACTCTTAGCTGACCGCCTGCGTCGAAGCAGCGAAGGGCGATATGAAAGCCTAGACCAATTGTCTGAAGTAGAGAGTTTGAATGATCAGGTATTGGAATTATCTCGAAAAAATCCTCGCAGATTGATATCGATATGCAATAGACTGTTTAGTGCGCATACTCAATCGGCAACTGGGGCTGATGGCTTACGTATCACGCAGACAGAGCAAGAGGAAGTATTTGCACTTTACCAAAGACAAGCAAAGAGATTAGAAGTTGAGCAATTAATTTCTCAAGGCGAGAGTTCTACACTAGAGTTCAAATCAACTATGCGCTGGGATGTAAGAGAGAGTAAAAGAAATAACGAAATGGATAAAGTTATCTCCAAAACTATGTGCGGCTTTATGAATGCCAAAGGCGGCACATTGGTCATTGGTGTGGATGACGCTGGTAATGCACTTGGGCTTGAAAATGACCTTAGTACTCTTCGCAAAAAAGATGAGGACGGCTTTGAGCTGGCACTTAACGATATCATCAGAGAGTATATCGGGATAACATTGAGTAACTTAGTATATACTACATTTACAGATTATCAAGGTAAACGTATTTGTATTATTGATATAAAGAAAAGCCCTGAGCCAGTGTTCTTTAAAGGTGATAAAGGGAATGAATTCTATGTGCGCGTCGGCAATTCAACCCGGCTATTAGATTCAAAAGAAACGTTGGACTATTCCAAGAACCACTTTTTGAGCAATGAAGAAGCGGCATGAGCAAGAACCTTGTTTTCCAGTACGGAATTAAACTTTCTACTTGTCTAATCAAGCTATCATTACATCATGATAGTTCTATGAGGAGGGGAGGTGTATCATGACTAGTAAAATGCAGGTTACTGAGCGCATTCAAGATAAGGCTTATGAAAAGGAAATAGAGGTTGCCAAGAAATTTGCAGAGAGTGTTAAAGGTAAAATTGCGCGCTACTTCTTTCTCAATCTATTTGCGCCTCCGGGATATGGTAAAACGACCTTGCTTGAACGTATTAAAGACTTATACGAAGGTCTATTAACTATGTCGTTTATCTCGGCGAAAGCACATTGCAATGGAGTAACGGGTGATTTTGCCGTATGTGATTTGTTGCACAAAATCATAGGTGATATGAGCCGTCCCTTCTCTGCAGAGTTCTGCTCTTTGCCGAAGGGGTATGAGCAAATCACTGACAAAAAAGAATTGGCTGATATTCTTCGCGACCTTGCGAAAAAAGTCGCTGAATTTCAAAAACCTCCGTTATTGCTAATAGATGATTATGATGCAATCCCGGAAGAAACGCGGTATTGGTTGGAAGGGAATGTCTTTTCCAGTCTGGCACGCATTGGTGTGGCTTGTATCTTAACCAGCGTACAAGAAATGCGCTTTAGAGAGACGCTTGATCTACGAATGCGCGTTGAATGTCATCAATTGAAAGCTTTAAGCGTGGGAGCTATTGTGGATTTGGCGGAACTCGCTGCCTACCGGGGATTTGAGGATGTTATCTATCGTGTTACGGGTGGGCTGCCGGGGTTGATAGTGAAATTCTTGAAATATCTCAAGCCTGCCCAGTTGCAAAATCATCAGGATCTATGCGATTTTGAATACGACTTAATGGAGCAGTGGTATCGTAGCGATGATTTTGAAGGGGAAGTTTTTGCGGATTGGAATCAGGAGATAAAACAAACGCTATTAACTTTATCTCTCTTGCGTAGATTTGATGTAAAGGTGTTGGGGGAACTCTTGCCTCAGATTGAAATCATGGCTGATTTCTATAAGGAATACAACACCCTCAGCTATCTTGAGCGGATTGATGATTTAAGAAGTTGGATCCAATGGCGGATGCAAGGTGGCTATGCGCTTGATGAGGCCTTCCGGGTGATGTTGCACGAGTATGTCAAAGTTGAGCAAGATGATCTATATCAGGAGTTGAATGAAAAAGTTGTGCAACTATATCGCACATGGCTAAAGCAGGAATATCGCGAAACTTATTTCGTGGAATTACTATATCATCGTCTGTGCCTGTTGCAATTCACAGAGGGGCGCGGACTTTGTACTGTGGTAAATCAAGAATTCCGGGACCGGGTCGCAAAGGAGTTACTCAGCGATTTCAATGGCGAAATAGCTGAGCGTATATCCAAGTCGGATTCAGATCGTTTGGATAAGTTGTTGGATCAGGACCCGGATTTGAAGTTCTATGTAGAGGAGATTCGATGCGCCCTGGCCGCTTTTATCCGCAAGGATGCATCTGAGACGATATGTGATTAGGGCTATCTCGTGTGACACAAGAGGCTGCTCACTATGGGTGGCCTTTTGTGTTAGTACGAAGTTTTTAGTTGGAGGTTTCCCATGCCCCGCCCTACAAACACCCAAAACCTGAACAAATATGGCGAAATCACGTCTCCTCCCGTGCAACCTTCTCCTATTCCTTAGGGTCTGTTAGGAACTAAACCACTACCGGCTTTAGCCGGTAGTTTCCTTGGCGACTGAAAGTCGCCTGTTCCGGCTAAAGCCGGTGCGTGCGGCTGAAGCCAGCTAAAGCTACTGCGCGCCATCAGCCACTGTAAATGTAGCATCTGGAGTTTCCGTATGTTTCTCGAGATATGCTTCTATCATCTCATCCGTCACTGTGCCCGATGTGGGACAGAAATACCCCCGCGCCTGTTTTTGTCAATCCAAAACAGGCCCACTTGACGCGTTTCGTCGGAACTTTGACAATTGAAAACATGCCCACGCCCGTCATCGCCGTAGCGGCTGCGGTGCATCTGAATGTTAAGGAGCAGGTCCTTAGACCCTGTTAATCCACCTTATTTTTGCCCATTTGTGGTCTTGACAATGGGGGTCACCTTAATCGGCAACACCGCTCACTCGCCCAAATCCCGGTGATGGTGTATAGAGAAAGTCGCCAAAGCAACTGGACGCAAGAGTTGGAAATGGAGCGACTGGGGCGTGAGATGTACTTGGCGGGTGAAGAGTACGCTGATTTGTATTTGCAACAGGTCATGGAGTTCATCCAGACGGTAGATGATCTTACCACCAGCACTTTCTACAATGATCTAGCGACCATTATAAACCGCGACGAGATTTTGAGCCTCCCGGCAGGCATTCGTAGCGCCGTGGTCAAGCCGGGACGCAAACGCTTGTTCTTGTTGCTACGGAGCGGACGGTCGCGTCTCGACACCGTCGTGGCCGATAGCCGAGGTCAGCCGCTGGATGAGAGCTGGCGGCGCGATGATGTTATGCGCGCCATCCGCTGCTTTCCAGAAACGCCCAAGTCGCCGGCGGAGGTATATCCCGTGCCCGATGATTTCGACGCCTGGATCGAAGCCACGCGCATTCAATGGGCTGCACTTCAAGGGCTTGATCCGACGAAACTGCAGGTTGTTTGTGCATTAGCGCTGGTATCATCCTGAAGTCAGGCACCAAGTACTCCC